>Ga0160419_100567_pt1 | contig 22308 bp, 23 predicted proteins | sample CelAP2metagpilot_2_FD_108196 | JGI IMG/M metagenome (GOLD analysis project Ga0160419, IMG submission 108196) | Phycosphere-associated microbial communities from Cellana algal ponds in Kailua-Kona, Hawaii, USA - Cellana AP2-4-25 metagenome pilot ... | reverse complement strand
TCACCTATAAGTTTTACTGCTTCTTTGGTATCTTCGTAATTAAAGTTATCAATTAAAATGCGATAAACACCATCTGATTTTAAAATTTCTTTGATTTCATCTAAATCACGAGCTTCGACAATAATTTTTAAATCGCGATTAGTATCTTTTAAATATTGCTTGGTTTTATCTATTGCTTTTGTAATTCCGCCAGCAAAATCTATATGATTATCTTTAAGCATAATCATATCGTATAATGCAAAACGATGGTTTTCTCCACCTCCAATTTTTACAGCCCATTTTTCTAAAGCTCTAATACCTGGCGTAGTTTTACGTGTGTCTAAAACTTTAGTGCCTGTACCTTCTAAAAGATCTACAAATTCTCTTGTTTTTGTAGCAATTGCACTCATACGCTGCATAGCGTTTAACACTAAACGTTCTGCTTTTAAAATAGATTGTGAAGCACCAGAAACGTAAAACACAATATCTCCGTATTTAACATGACTTCCGTCTTCTATCAAGGTTTCTATTTCCATTTTTGGATCTACGTAATGGAATACTTTTTTAGCAAATTCGACACCAGCAATAATACCTTCATCTTTAACTAAAAGTTTTGCTTTTCCTTCAGCAGAAGCCGGTATACAAGCAAGACTACTATGGTCGCCATCTCCTACATCTTCTCTAATAGCGTTGGCTATGATTAATTCAATTTCTTTATCAAATTGCGCTTGACTGATCATGTTTGTATTGTTTTGTGTAAAAATAGTAATAGATTTTTAGAATATGTATTCAATTATTTATATTTTTGATTATAATCAAAATATACTTATGAATAAAAGCATAACACTTATTTTAACTCTCACGTTGTTTATAACTTCTTTTTATTCCTATTCTCAAGAAAAGGTGTTTTTGGACGAAAATATTAATAAAATAGACTCCTTAACATATAAAAATCGTTGTAAAAATATACTCTTGAAATGTTTAGAATACAAAATAAAAGATTTATCGATCAATAAAATATTGTTTAAGTATCAATTTGGAAAATTAAAATCAGATGAATATTTACAAATTAAAAATTCACTTCAAATAGACTCTAACAAATTTATTAAAGATGACCAATACATTATTATTAAATATTACGACTCTTTATTTAACTATAAAACAGCCAATAATAGACATTTAAGTAGGGTAAATAAAGCCAAACAAAATAACAGTGCATATTCTAAAAATTTTTATCACGAATTTAATAACAAGATTTTTCTAAAAGAAAGAAAAGATTGGATTAAAAAAAATAGAAAATGCATAAAACGCTATAATAGCAAATTTAACAGCGAAGTATTTTATATCTACAAGGCAGAACAAAATGTAATTGACAAATACGAAAATTTTAATTGGATTAAAGACAGAGGTCTATTTAAAAATAAATTTTTCAAGATTATAGGAAATTTTAGATTTGTAATCATAAAACCTGACGGAGAATATTTTTTAGGTGGCGGACATTTAGAAGACAATCGATTTGAAAAGCTTTTAAAATCAAAAGACTGGTCTAATTTTAAAAGTAATTGGCATAATACTTACTCAAAAAAAGAATTAACTGGAGAAGGAATATTTAAAACTATCAGTCCTTTTCATAACAACAGACATTGTTTGTAAAATGAAAATAATAAACTTTTTTATAATTTTCACTATAGTTACCAATAGTGTCTTATCTCAAAATAAAACTAGAATTTATCTAGACCAAAATAATAATCCAATCACTAATTTTGTTTTTGAAAATAAATTGAAATGTAAAATTTTTCAAAATCAATTACACTTTAAAGACAGCTTAATAATTAACAAGCTTGAGTATCGATATGAATTTGACTCGATACCACAACAGCAAAAACAGCATTTTAAGCATCTATTAAAATCTTACTTTAATCATATAGACACTAACCAAACTACTGTTATAGCTTATATTGATTCTATTCAAGGTTTTCAAGAATTAAAAAACAGCCTAACAACTAAAATTATTATAGATCAAGCTTTTATAAAAAATTACAAAGAATATAAACTATCTAGAAATAAATATGACAAACTTCAAAAGAAATGTCAGAAATATTCAAAAAAAAATAAAATAAACACGCTTTACACTTACTCCTACAACAATAACTTTACTTTTAAAATTAAACATCACAAAAAACAAATTTTACCTCTTAGCTTAAAAAATACATTATTCAAAAACAAAACAAATGGCTTTGTTATCTTAAAACCAAATGGTCATTTTTTTTATTACAAATATCTTACCGAAGAGATGTTAACCCTTTTAATTCATCAAAACTGGGATAATTATATTGCAGACCTATCTCATGCAAGAATAAATCCTTTATTAAATAAAATCAACTTTATTGATAAAATGTATAAAGAAAGAAGAGAGAAACTAAAAAATCAAGCTATATTAATTACTAGAGAAAAGGTAGCAAATAATAATCTTCAATTTAATACTAAATATAAAATTGTTCTAGAACCAACTTGTTTTTCTAATGTAAATTTTTAAAAATGACCATCAAACTACTAGCCATAGGAAAAACAGACAATAAGCAATTACAACAGCTTATTGACGACTACACAAAACGATTAGGGTTTTATATAAAATTTGAATTAGAGATAATTCCTGATTTAAAAAAAGTAAAAAACCTAAGCGAAGACCAGCAAAAACAAAAAGAAGGCGAACTTATCTTAGCCAAAATAACAACTACAGACGTATTAATTTTGTTAGACGAAAACGGTAAACAATATGATAGTGTTCAATTTGCTAATTACTTACAAAAACATATGAATTCTGGAATCAAGCAACTGGTTTTTGTTATTGGCGGACCATATGGTTTTAGTCCTGAAGTATATAACAAAGCACAAGGAAAAGTCTCTTTATCAAAAATGACATTTTCGCATCAAATGGTACGTTTATTTATGATAGAACAACTGTATAGAGGTTTTACCATTTTAAAAAACGAACCTTATCACCATAGGTAATTACTTTAAGCTACACTGCTTTTGTTTACAATACCTTCTATTTAACAAGCCATTTGTAACCGTTGATAAAGCAATTACCAAAATAAAAAAGACATCCCAATTTTCACTATCCTTAAATAAGATTGCAGAGACTAAAATAACAGATGCCCAAACGATAGAATTTATAATAATTAATTTTTTCATACTTATTTGATGCACCAATTTTAAAAAAGTTACAAAAACAAATAAAAAAAAGGCTGATATAAGATTTCACTTATTATCAGCCTTTAAAAAATATATTTAGAAGTTAGTGGTTAGCAAATGTGTGCTTACGTTTTTTAAGCTGCTTTTCTAAATCTTTAATAGCATGTTTTACAGCTTTTTCGTAATTATCTTCATTAGCAGTAGCAAAAATTCGTGGACCAGGAACACTTAATTCCATTTTACAAATTTTACCTTTAATTGGATCGTGTTGCTCTTTTTCAAAGTGAACTTCAGCGTTAATTATCCAATCAAATTTTTCACTTAAATTATTTAATTTTTCGGTTACGTAAGTGTTCATAGCTTCGCTGGTAGCCATATGAACGTATTGGATATTAATTGTCATTGTTTTTGGGTTTTGTATTAAACTATACTCAAAGATACCATAGATAATCCGTGATAAAAATGACATAAATCATGTAATAGAAATCTTCTAATACACATATTTAAATTACATTTGTAGCAAACCATTTTAAGATGAAATTAGTCTTCGCTACAAACAATTTAAATAAGCTAAAAGAAGTACAAAGTTTAATACCAAAACACATTACTTTATTAAGTTTAAAAGACATAGAATGTTTTGAAGATGTACCAGAAACCCAAAACACCATTGAAGGTAACGCCATCCAAAAAGCAGAATACATCAAAAATAATTATGGATACGACTGTTTTGCAGACGACACAGGATTAGAAGTTGAAGCTTTAGATAACGAGCCTGGAGTTTTTAGTGCACGTTACGCTGGACCACAACGCGATGCAAATGACAATATGGATTTGCTACTTACTAATCTAAAAGACAAACCAAACAGAAATGCACAGTTTAAAACAGTTATTGCGTTACACCTAAACAACACACTAAAAACGTTTACCGGAATTTGTAAAGGTGAAATTACAACCGAAAAACATGGCGAAAAAGGTTTTGGCTACGATCCTATTTTTAAACCTGAAGGCCATCAAGACACTTTTGCCGAAATGGATTTAGAATTAAAAAACAAAATTGGGCATCGTGGTAATGCTGTAAAATTGTTAGTTGATTTTTTAAATGAAATTTAGCATATATTAAAGCTTTACTAAATATTTTACCAAAACATTTAAATCTCAAATAAAAGACTATCTTTGCACGCTGAAACTCAAATCATTTTGAGAAAAAAATTCCTCAGAGAGAGGATGTGTTACTAGAAGTTTTAGGTTTAAGTTTGTTCAATTCGCTTCTATAGGTAACACCAACATAATGCAATTGAATACTTAGATTTTAGAATGAGCACATTCCAACAACTTGGTCTTGACGCTAATTTGCTTCAAGCTATTACAGACTTAGGTTTTGAAACTCCTAGTGAAGTTCAACAAAAAGCAATCCCAACTCTTTTAGAAAGCGAACGCGATCTTGTAGCATTAGCACAAACTGGTACAGGTAAAACAGCCGCTTTTGGTTTCCCGATGTTACAAAAAATTGACGTTAACAGCCGTACCACACAAGGGTTAATCCTATCACCAACGCGTGAGCTTTGTTTACAAATCACCAACGAAATGAAACTTTACGGTAAGTACCTTAACGGACTTAACGTTACTGCAATTTATGGTGGATCAAGCATCACAGAACAAGCAAAACAAGTTAAACGTGGCGCACAAATTATTGTAGCTACACCTGGTCGTATGAAAGATATGATTAGCCGTAATTTAGTAGATATCACCAAAATACAATATGCTGTTTTAGATGAAGCTGATGAAATGCTAAACATGGGATTTTATGAAGACATCAATGATATCCTAAAAGATACTCCTATAGATAAAAGCACATGGTTATTTAGCGCGACAATGCCTCAAGAAGTAGCACGTATTGCTAAAGACTTTATGAGTAATCCTTTAGAAGTAACCGTTGGTAATAAAAACGAAAGTACCTCTAACGTATCACATGAATATTATTTAGTAAACTCTCGTGACCGTTATTTAGCTTTAAAAAGATTAGCAGATGCTAACCCAGATATATTTTCGGTAATCTTTTGTCGTACAAAAAGAGATACACAAAAAGTTGCAGAAAAACTTATTGAAGATGGTTACAATGCTGGAGCATTACATGGCGATTTAAGTCAAAATCAACGTGATTTAGTAATGAAATCTTTTAGAAACAATCAAATACAAATGCTTGTAGCTACAGATGTTGCTGCTCGTGGTATTGATGTAGATGACGTTACACACGTAATAAACTACCAATTACCTGACGAAATTGAAACCTATACTCACCGTTCTGGTCGTACTGGTCGTGCTGGTAAAACTGGTGTTTCTATGGTCATTGTTTCTAAAAGTGAGGTAAGAAAAATTAAGAGCATTGAGCGTATTATAAAGCGTGAATTTGATAAGAAAGAATTACCTGATGGTATGGAAATTTGCGAAGTGCAATTAATGTCTTTAGCAAATAAAGTTCATAATACAGAAATGAATCACGAAATTGATGCCTACTTACCAAGCATTAACGAAATTTTTGAAGACACTTCTAAAGAAGAATTGATTAAAAAATTCTTTTCTGTAGAGTTTTCGCGTTTCTTCAACTATTATAAAAATTCTAAAAACTTAAACGTAGAAGCATCTTCGCAAGACAACAGCAGATCTTCTAGCGGTGATAGTACAAGATTTTTTATCAATGTTGGTAGAAAAGACGGTTATGATTGGATGAAACTTAAAGACTATTTAAGAGATACTTTAGAACTTGGTCGTGATGATGTATTTAAAGTAGATGTAAAAGATAGTTTCTCTTTCTTTAACACAGAAAAAGAACACCAAGAAAAAGTATTAGCTTTCTTTACAGATTTTAAAGAAAACGGACGTTTTATAAACGTAGAAATCACAGAAGATCGTGGCGGACGTGACAGAAAACGTGGTGGCGGAAGACGTCGTGATGGCGGAAACGACCGTAAACGCAGAAGCGACAAACCAAAAGGCGAAAGACGTAGCAGACGTAGTGAAGATTTTGGAGGCAACAAAAACAACAAAAAAAGTAAACGTAGTGACAGAGATAAATCTGAATTTAAATCTACACACGGTAGACCAAGACGCTCTAGACGTTAAACCTTTTTGTTAATATTTAGTCAAATGTATAAGAAGACGCTATCAATTAGCGTTTTCTTTATTATTTTTAGAGCATTAAATAATTAAATGAAATCATTTTTAACCCTTTTATTAGTAGTATTTAGTATTCAGGTTGGTCTTGCTCAAGACACAAAAGAAAAAGATGATAAAAACACTACACCAAAAACAACTGTAGATTCTACTCAAATTAAAAAAGATTCTACCGTTAAAGGGATAATTATTGATGCTACTACAAAAAAACCATTAGAAAACGTAAACATCGTTAACCTTAATCAAGTTATTGGTACGGCAACGAATAATAAAGGAGAATTTGAATTACGCGCAATAGCTAACGATACACTACACTTATCCTACCTTGGTTTTAAATCTGTAAAAGTAAAAGTAACTAACGACTGGGTTAATAAAATTGAAAAATCTACAATTACATTAACAGAGCTTGCGTTAGCTTTAGAAGAAGTTGTTGTAAGCGAACTTAAATTGACAGGTTATCTTGAAGTAGACATTAAACAAGTTAACGTAAATAACAACTATAGATATAGTATTAGCGGATTAAGTACAGGTTACGAAGCTGGAAAAAAGCAACCTAATGCCATCAACAAAGTGTTAGGCTCCATTTTCAATCCTCTTGACTTTTTATACAACACCTTTAGTAAAAAAGGAACCGAGTTACGTAAGCTTAAAAAGATGAAAGAAGATGACAACATCCGAAACACTTTAGCTGAACGTTTTGACCGTGATATGTTAACCGCTTTACTTGGCGTTACAAGAGTTGATTTAGACGAAATTGTAAGTCAATGTAACTATTCTGCTGAGTTTGTTAATACAGCAAACGATCTTCAAATATTGGATGCAATTAGTGAATGTTACGAAGAATACAAAGTATTAAGTAGAACACGAAAAAAGCGTCTTTAGTTTTTAGCTAAATAAAATCGTTCTACAATTTCATCATAGCTTTTTATTGTTTTTTTACACCAATCTAAGCGCTTTTCTAACTTTTCAGCTTCGGTTAATTGCCAATTTATATCTGTTTTTTTTAGTTTACTAGTGACGTGTTGTAAGATTATTGCTGCGCTTACAGAGATATTTAAACTTTCGGTAAAACCAACCATTGGTATTTTTAAATAAGCGTCTGCCTGTTGTAACACCTCATCAGATAATCCTTCGGTTTCTCTTCCAAAGAAAAAACAAGACTTTTTAGTGACATCAAAATCTGACAAATCACAATCGTTAGTATGTGGTGTTGTTGCTACAATTTGATATCCTTTAGATTTTAAATCGTTAATGCTATCTTTTACAGTATGAAACCGATTTAAGTCTACCCACTTTTGTGCGCCCATTGCAATCTCTCGGTCAATACGTTTAGTGTTTTGTTCTTCAACAATATTTACTTCTTGTATCCCAAAAACATCGCAACTACGTATTACTGCACTTGTATTATGTAATTGATATACATCTTCTGTTGCGACAGTAAAATGTTTTGTACGTTGGTCTAGTACTTTATGAAAACGCTCTAAACGATTTTCAGTCAAATACCCTTCTAAATGTTCTAAAAGTTTAATATCTACCATGGGCTAAAAATAAAAAAACCTGACAGTTATTTACTATCAGGTTGGTTTTATATTTAAATTTCACTTTTAATTAGCGCCAATATTTCCTTGTGCTAAGTGATAATTTGTAGTAGATTCACTTAAGACAACATCTACATAAGCATCTAAAGTTAATAGATCTTGATATAGTAATGGACTTCCGTTTTCATCTTGATCTATATTTGAATATCCTATTCCCGTTGTACCATCTATATTATTAAATGTAAACAAAAGATTACCTGGCGCATTAGCTAAGTCGCCCGTAAAAATATATGCAGGATGAGATCCTCCAGAAGGTAATTTAGAAAGGTTGAAAGTTGCTAACGCTTCTCCGTTAATTCGTTCTGTAAAAGTTACATTCCCTGTTACTCCAGCTAAATCTGCTTCTTGCAAAGTATAAGAAGTTGTATTTTGCGTTAATTCGTTTTGACCAATATCTACAGTTGCAACTACTTGAGAATTGTTAGTATCTGCATGCACAGCCAAATAACCATCCATATTTAGTAATTGTTGGTAAGTAATCTGCGTACCATCATCTTTTATATTGAAAGTAGAAACACTTTCTCCAGTCTCACCAGAAGTAGAAACTAAAGTAATACTAATTGGACCAGTTTCGGCAGCTGTATTAGAATGAATATGTGCAGGTAGCGTTGCACTAGACGAAGTTCCTGTTAAATTCAATTCAACACTTATTGTTCCGTTAGAATTATTAATAAATCTAGCTGTACCTGACACATTATTGCCATTTGTTGGTTGTAGTTGGTACGTTTTTGAGGCAATTTCTACAACGCCATCAACGTCATCTTTAGTACAACTGGTTATGAATACTAAAAATGAAACAAGTAATGAAAGTCTTTTTAAGTTTTTCATGGATTAAAAATTATTGATTAGCTTTAATTAATTGTTTAAGAATTGTAGCGACTCAACCTTAAACTGCATTTACGCTGTAAAAATATAACAAAAAAATGAAACATCTTGTAGTTTTAACAGGCGCTGGCATGAGTGCTGAAAGCGGATTGAAAACGTTTAGAGACGAAAATGGTTTATGGGAAGGACATGATGTAATGAAAGTAGCTTCACCACAAGGCTTTGCTAGTAATCCTAATTTAGTTTTAGAATTTTACAACCAACGTAGAAGACAATTAAAAACAGTACAACCAAATGCTGCTCATAAAGCTTTAGCAAAACTTGAAAATGACTTTAAAGTGTCTATAGTTACTCAAAATGTAGACGATTTACATGAACGCGCAGGAAGTAGTAACGTAACTCACTTACATGGCGAATTATTTAAAGCAAGAAATATTACTGATAAAAATTCAGTTTTAGATTGGGAAGATGATATAGTTCTTGGTACTACTGATAAAAACGGAATTCAATTAAGACCACATATTGTTTGGTTTGGAGAAGATGTTCCGTTGTTTGAAAAGGCTATTGACATCTGTCAAACTGCAGATATTTTATTAATTATTGGTACCTCTTTACAAGTTTATCCTGCTGCTAGTTTGATGCATTACACATCGCAAAATATACCTAAGTTTTATATAGATCCAAAACCTTCTATAGCATCAAAAGAGAATTTAACCGTAATAGGTAAAACTGCTACAGAAGGCATCAAAGATTTTATAAATGAAATACGTTAGTGTTTATTTATTAAGATTAATATCTGCTATTCTTTCAATACGGTTACGTTCTAAGAAAGCGTCTATAGTTTCAAAATGTTCTATAACGCGTTGCTCTTTAAATTCGAATACTTTTTGAGATAAACCTTGCAAGAAATCACGGTCATGAGACACCAAAATTAATGTACCATCAAACTCTAAAAGCGCTTCTTTTAAAACGTCTTTAGATTTTAAATCTAAATGGTTTGTTGGTTCATCTAAAATCAACAAGTTAACTGGTTCTAAAAGTAATTTAACCATTGCTAATCTGGTTTTTTCTCCTCCAGATAACACACCAACTTTTTTATCAATATCATCACCTGCAAACATAAAACGACCTAAAATATTTTTTATTTGCGTTCTTATATCGCCTTGCGCAACTTCATCTACAGTTTGAAAAATAGTCAATTCTTCATCTAATAAAGAAGCTTGATTTTGAGCAAAATAACCAACCTTAACATTGTGTCCTAATTGGCAAGTACCATCAACTTCAATTTCGTTTAAAATGGCTTTTATCATGGTCGATTTTCCTTCACCATTTCTACCAACAAAACACACTTTTTCACCTCTTGCTATAGACATATTAGCATCTTTAAAGACAACTTTATTATCATATGCTTTTGAAACGTCTTTAACCGTAACTGGATAATCTCCAGATCTTGGTGCTGGTGGAAAACGTAATTTTAATGAAGAGTTATCTATTTCGTCAATTTCAATAATTTCTAACTTTTCAAGCATACGTTCGCGCGAAGCAACTTGATTAGTTTTAGAATATGTGCCTTTAAAACGTTCTATAAACGCCATGTTATCGGCAATAAATTTTTGTTGCTCTTGATACGCTTTTAATTGATGGCTACGTCTATCTGCACGTAATTGTAAATAGTGACTATAATTGGCTTTATAGTCGTAAATACGTCCCATAGTTACCTCAATGGTACGATTGGTAATATTATCAATAAATGCTCTATCGTGAGAGATTACCATAACCGCATTGGCTTTATTGACTAAGAAATCTTCTAACCAAATTACGGACTCAATATCTATGTGGTTTGTAGGCTCATCTAACAAGATTAAATCTGGTTTTTGTAATAGTATTTTAGCCAACTCTATTCGCATACGCCAACCGCCTGAAAACTCATTAGTTTGACGGGTAAAATCTTCTTGTTTAAAACCTAAACCTTTAAGTGCTTTTTCTACTTCGGCATCATAATTAACATCTTCTAATGCATAATATTTTTCACCTAAATCGGACACTTTTTCTATGATAGACATATACTCGTCACTTTCGTAATCTGTACGTGTTTCTAATGCTTTGTTAAGCTTGTCCATTTCATCACGCATTTCAAAAACATGTTTAAATGCTTTTGCTGCTTCTTCAAAAACGGTACAATTATCTTCTGTCAATAAATGCTGTGGTAAGTAGGCAATTACAGCATCTTTTGGTGTACGCACGTGTCCTCTGGTTGCATTTTGTACACCTGCAACAATCTTCATCATTGTAGATTTTCCTGCACCGTTTTTTCCCATAAGAGCAATTTTATCGGTTGGGTTTATAACAAAAGACACGTCTTTAAATAGCGTTGTACCACTAAATTCTACAGCTAAATTATCTACTGAAATCATAAAAATAATCCTATAAGTTTAGGGTTGCGAAAGTAATAAAAAGAGTAATGTAATGTCCTATTTTATTTATTCTTCTCTTCTATCCACTTACTCATATACTTATTACTTTGTAGTGTATGATGTTGCAGTATTTGTCCTATGAAGTTTTTTTGACGACGAAGCGGTAATTCGGCTTCAATATGCTTTATAGTTTCAATAGTATCTTTTAAGTAGATATTTTTGTCAAAAAATGTATTAAGTATTCTAAACCCATTTTTTTGTTTACCACGCCAATAAATTTTGTTGGTATAAAGTTCTACTGCTTGTTTAGCAAAATTTTTGGCATCATCTTCTATAAAAGCATTGGTATCTTTTAATGTGCCATACATACCTTCTGCTCCAATAGTTGTTGTTACACAAGGTGTACCTGTTTTCATGGCATCAATAATTTTTCCTTTTAAACCAGCACCAAAACGTAATGGCGCTAAAAGTACTTTGGCTTGTTTTACAACTTCTGAAACATCTTCGGCAAATCCTTTAATTAAAAATCCGTTTTTAGGATCGTTTAATTGTAAATGTTTTTGTGATGCATATGCGCCATATACATGCATTTCGGCTTTAGGTAATTCTTTCCTTATTAATGGCCAAATATCAGTTTTAAGATAATTTACAGCATCTGCGTTGGGCTCGTGTAAAAAGTTACCAATGGTTACAAAATGTTGACGCTGTTTAAAATTAGGAGCTTGCTTTTGATCCTCAATAGATACTGGCTCTAACATAAACGGTAAGTAGTACAATAAACTTGGACTTATCCCAAATTGAGTGATTAGAATATCTTGTTCTACTTGAGAGATGATTAAACTTAAATCTGATCTTAAAATACTTGCAATTTCGCGTTTAGCAAAGTCGTTTTGCAGATAAGAAATATCAAAAAGCGCTTGATCTTTTAAGGCCTGTTGTCTTCCTTTTCTTAAAAAATGTAAATCTTCTGTATCCAAAATTCTTAGCGCATCAGGACACTGTTCTGCAACACGCCAACCAAATTGCTCTTCGGTCATAAAACGATCAAAAAGAACAATATTTGGATTGAGTTTTTTTATAAAAGTATCAAAACTAGAGTCGTTTAACTTAATACTTTTCACTTTTATATTAATAGAGTTTAAATCAAAAGCATTATCTGTTTTACTGCAAGTTGTAGCAAAAGTAATATCATAATCAGCTTGCTGAAACATATCAATAAGCTGTAACATCCTACTTCCTGCTGCCGAACTTTTAGGCTCTGGCCAAACAAACCCTATGATTAATACTTTTTTACTCATTAATTATTTTTGAGGAATAGATTGTACCGCATAACCCATACGTACTTTTTTTGCCCAAGCCACAACTGCTTCTATCTGTTCTGGACTTAAATCTGCTTCTGTATGCGACCAAGTATAGCTTGGTAATGGCATTTCTTTTTCTTCTACTTCTTCTATTAATTCTTCAAATTTATGATCTTTTCTTTTTATTGAATAATCTGCCCACTTAGAAAAGTTAAGATGTTTTTTTCCGTCTTCTACATGCTCTGCCATCCAATAATTTACAGGTGTTATCTTGCTGTACCAAGGATAAACCGTGTTACTACTATGACAATCGTAACAAGTGGTTTTTAAAATAGCATTTACCTCATCATTAGGCTTAGTTTCATCTAAAAAAGCGGTTAAATCTGTTGTGTCTCCTGTATTTTTTTCTGGTGAAAAGAATTGTGCAATTACCAATACAACTAGTAATGCTATTAAAATTTTCTTTACTATTTTCATTTTAACTAAATTTAAAGTTTAAAAATACTAAATCTTTGACTACAGAAACGCTTTATAACGAATTAAATTACGTTAACCATTCTAGAGAAAACAGAATGTATTATGCACAAATGGTTATTAATGACAGCAGTTTAATTCCAAAACTTATAGAGATTTTAATGCAAGTTTATGATAAGGTTTCACCAAGAGCAGCTTGGGTCTTAGAGTTTGCGTGCAAAGATAATTTAGAAATTATTATTCCGTATTTAGATGTATTTACCCAAAATATGCATCGGGTTAAAAAAGAACAAGCTGTTAGACCTGTAGCCAAAATCTGTGAATATTTAGCTAACGCATATTTTTCTAAAACAGAAAACAAAGTAAAAGAATCTTTAACACCAACACATAAAGAACGTATTATAGAAGTTGCTTTTGAATACATGATTGGCGATTATAAAGTAGCGCCAAAAGCCTATTCTATGACAACTTTATATCTTTTTGGAAAAGAATTTGATTGGATTCATCCAGAATTGGCAATTATTTTAGAGCGCGATTTTCACAAAGAAAGTGCAGCATTTAAAGCTAGAGCAAGACATGTTTTAAAAAAAATAAAGCCATAATTTTTTTAAAAAATTTATAGACTGATTAGTTTTTGTCTTCCTCTTAAAAAACTATCTTTATGCCTTTCAAAAAAATAACCTAAATATGTCTTTAAGCCAATTAAATGCCATCTCTCCTATTGATGGTAGATACAGAAATAAAGTAGAAAAGTTACAAGATTTTTTCTCTGAAGAAGCACTTATAAAATATCGTGTTTTGGTAGAAATTGAATATTTTATTGCGCTTTGTGAAGTGCCTTTACCTCAGTTAAAAGAAGTAAAAAGTTCTGTTTTTGAAGATTTAAGAAACATTTACAAGGCATTTTCTTCTGAAGACGCGCAAGCTATAAAAGACATAGAAAAAGTAACCAACCACGATGTAAAAGCTGTTGAATACTTTATTAAAGAAAAATTTGATGCACTAGGATTAAGTGATTATAAAGAATTTATTCACTTTGGATTAACCTCTCAAGACATTAACAACACAGCAATACCATTAAGCATTAAGGAAGCAATGAATGATGCTTACGTGCCAGAATACCTTAATGTTTTAAAAGAATTAAAGCGCCTTGTTGAAGAATGGAAAGACGTACCAATGCTTGCCAGAACTCACGGTCAACCAGCATCTCCTACCCGATTAGGAAAAGAGATTATGGTTTTTGTTGTTAGACTTGAAGAGCAATTTAACTTACTTAACGATATACCAAGTGCTGCAAAATTTGGTGGAGCAACAGGTAATTACAATGCACATAAAGTTGCTTATCCTGATGTAGATTGGAAAGCTTTCGGGACTAGCTTTGTACAAGAAAAATTAGGTTTACAGCATTCTTTCCCAACAACTCAAATAGAGCATTATGACCACATGGCGGCTTTATTTGATTGCTTAAAGCGCATCAACACCATTATAATTGACTTAGATAGAGACATTTGGACATATGTGTCTATGGACTATTTTAAGCAAAAAATTAAAAAAGGTGAAGTTGGTAGTAGCGCTATGCCACATAAAGTAAATCCTATAGATTTTGAAAACTCTGAAGGAAACTTAGGTATTGCCAATGCTATTTTTGAGCATCTTTCTGCAAAATTACCAGTATCAAGATTGCAACGAGACCTTACAGATAGTACAGTTTTACGTAATGTTGGTGTGCCTTTTGGCCATACTTTAATTGGCTTTGCTTCAACATTAAAAGGATTAGAAAAATTACTTTTAAACGAAAGTAAGTTTGCTACAGATTTAGAAAATAATTGGGCAGTAGTTGCAGAAGCCATTCAAACCATTTTAAGACGTGAAGGTTATCCTAATCCATACGAAGCCTTAAAAGGTTTAACAAGAACTAACGAAACGATTAATCAAAATTCTATTTCAAATTTTATTGATACTTTAGAGGTTAGCGACGCTATTAAAAATGAATTAAAAGCTATTACACCAAGTAACTACACAGGAATTTAATAATGTTTAAAGATAAAACCACTCTTTTATTTGCTGGATTGACACTACTTATATTTTTTGTAGCTGGCTTATTTGATGGGCTTTATAATCCTATTGTTATAGGTGCTTTATTAACCTGCTTTTCTCTGGTTATAGTTAATTTAATTTTAGTAAAAAAAGAGGTAGACGAAGACAAACCTACTAAAGACTAATTATAAAAAAAGGCTTATCAATTTTGATAAGCCTTTTTAATTAACATTTAAACTTTAATTATTTAAAATAATTAAATAACTGATTTAGTTGGTTGCCATCAACATCCGCATGTTGAAGTTCTTTAATTAGTTTTACTAATTGTTCTGGTTTCATTTTATCACCTAACACTCTAACAATTGCAAAACCCATTTCTTTTGAATTAGCAAGTACTAAAAACTCATCAACCGTGTTTTCATCACCAATGGTACTTATTTTAAAACTTATACCATTGTCCTTAAACCCCATCAACTCTTCATACTTTTCATTTTTGAAAACTTTTTTTGCTTTTTGAAGTTCTTGCTCATAAGCCACAACATCTCCATCATTAACACGATAAGCTAATACGTCTAATTTTTCAATTGAATTATAGGCTTCTTGTTGCTCTGCTGTTAAATCTGCTTTAGATAAATCTAACATTTTTGCAGACAAGTCTAACGATAAAAACTCTGGCTGTTCTCTATGATCTACAAAGTAAGTTTGTATTGAATTTTCGTCTTTACAGCTTACAAAAAGCAGTGCGATTATAAGGACTGTAATTATTGATTTTAGCTGGTTTTTCATGGGTTTTTATTTTTTATTTTTTTTCTCTAACTCATCGCCACCAGGTAAATCCATTTTATTAGCAAGTTTTGAAATTTGATTTAAATCAATATCTCCGGTTATACTAATTACAACGGTTTCTACTGTTCGTTTTTTTCCGTTTACTTCAATATTACTATTTTTTGTAACAGCTTCTAATCCGTTAATAAACATTAGTAATTCGCTTACATGATCTTCGTCTTTTCCTTCTTTAATGTAAAACGTCATGTTTACTCCATTGTCTTTTACTACCATTAATTCTTCTAAAGAAGTGCTTCTTGATTTTACCCATTTTACGATATCTGAAGAAATATCTTTATCATCTGTCGCCATCGTTTTAAAACTGGTAATACTGTTAACCATGTTTATGTATTCTTGCGCTTCAGGATCGTCTGTGTTGATATCCATTTTTGCTAACATTTGAAACATTTTTGGCTTTATTGAAACGTAAGTTACGTTTTCGTTATCACTGTATTTATCAAAAACGTTTTGCGCCATTCCTGATAATGGTAACATTAATAATGCTACTACTGCTATTAATATTGACTTTTTCATTGTATTTGTTTTAGTTGTTTTCATGTGTTCTTTTTATTTGTAAATTCTTTCTATTGGGTTATTTAATTCTTTTAAATAGTCTACTTGTGAGCCTGCTTGATTTAAAACTGTTAAGTAATCTACTTGCTTGGTTCCTCTGTTAAGTGTTTGAGATACTAACTGCAAATAAGATTTTGCTTGTTCGTAATCTTGTCTGTCTTGTTCTGTAATTGTTTCATTTTTATTAAAATAAAACCCAACCATTAACGCTATTACTGCTGCAACACTTAACCACTTGTAATTAAATTTTTTCTTAGTTTTTAATGGAAGTTGTCTTGTAAAGGTTTCTTGCTGGCTAAAAGAAAAGTAATTAAACATGGCTTTGTATTGCTCTAAATGAGGCGCTACAGTTTCTTTCGAAAAATAGTCTTTTAACTGTGCTTCTTCTTTAAGCGTTGTTTCTCCGTTTTCGTACTTTTCAATTAATTTTTCTATTTCATTTAACACCATAACTATGCGTTTTAGTTAATTGTTCTCTTATTGTTTTTCTTGCTCTAGATAAGGCTACACGTATTGCTGTAGATTTCATATCTAGCATTTTTGCTATTTCATCAAAGTCATATTGCTCAATATCTCTAAGTTGTATGACCATTTTTTGTTGCTCTGGTAAATCTTCAATTATTTTCGCTATCCAGCTCATACTGTCATTAAGCTCTACTTGCTTTTGCAAGGCTACTTTATGATCTTGATAGTTACTATGAACAATCTTTAAATTTTGTGCTTGTTTAGATTTTAATTTATCCAAGCAAAAGTTTTTTGTCATGGTCATAGAAAACGCTTCAACGTTTTTATAATCTTCAATTTTGTTTTTGTTATTCCACAACTTCAATAACACTTCCTGTGTAGTGTCTTCTGCTTCTTCTCTAGATACAAGTAGTCGTTTTGCTAGACGAAATACTTTATCCTTAAAAGGCATTACTGTATTTAAAAACTCAGTTTGTGTCATTTTGGTTTTGGTGGTTTCTATTACGACGAGCAACTATTAATTTTGTTACAAAGTTTTTTTATTTGATTGTAAATTAAGTACTTTTAAATAGAAAAATTGAAAAGAAAACTATGAAATTGAATTATAAACTTTCCGTTATCGGACTACTTTTTCTTGCCCTAACAAGCTGCTTTAGTGATATTGATGATGACCCGATTGCTGATACCGACATAAAAGACTTTGTTTGGAAAGGTCTTAACTTATGGTACTATTGGCAAGGTACTGATAGCGCACCAGATTTAGCTGATACCAGATTTGCTACAGACACAGATTACACTAATTTTTTAAATGGCTTTAATTCGCCTAACCAATTATTTTATTCACTTTTAAGTAATGAAGATAGATTTAGCTGGATTGTTGATGATTATTTTGAGTTAAACAGCTCTTTAAGTGGTATTACCAAAAATAATGGCATGGCTTACGGTTTAGGACTAATTGATGGTGGACCAAATGTTTTTGGATATGTACAATATGTTTTACCAAACACTAGTGCTTCTGCAAACAACGTTATACGTGGTGATATTTTTTTAACCGTAAACGGAACTCAATTAACTGAAGATAATTATTTAAGCCTTCTAAATAATGAAGTTTATACAATAGGTCTTGCTCAATTAGACGGTAGTAATAATTTAAACTTACCAGGAGAAGAAATTACTTTAACAAAACAAGTCTATGAAGAAAACCCTATATATATAGCTAACAACTTTGAAGTTGATGGCATAAAAGTAGGATACTTGATGTACAATCGCTTTTTAAATGATTATGACCCTGCATTAAACCAAATATTTGCAAATTTTGTAGCTGAAGGTATTGATGAACTAGTTCTTGACTTAAGATACAATCCTGGTGGCAGTGTGACTTCTGCTATTAATTTAGGAAGCATGATTACAGGAAACACCACTAACGATGTATACTTAAAACAAAGATGGAATAACAAAATACAATCTGCTTTAACAGAAGAAGACGTTACTAGATATTTCACACAAGCATTATCAGATGGAACTTCAATAAATAGCTTAAACTTAAATAAGGTGTATATTCTAGCACAACGTAGTTCGGCATCTGCAAGCGAGTTAGTAATAAACGCTTTAGACCCATACATAAATGTAGTACACATAGGCGGTACAACAAGAGGAAAAAATGAATTTTCAATAACACTATACGATAATCCTGATTGTACTTTTTTACCACCAAACTCTAATTGTGACGGTAATATAAATCCAAATCACACATGGGCAATGCAACCTTTAGTTGGAAGAAATGAAAATGCAGATGGCTTTCTTGATTATACAAGCGGTTTAGTTCCTGATATTTCTTTTGGAGAAAGCCTATCTAATTTAGGCGTTTTAGGTCAACAAGACGAACCTCTTTTAGCTAGAGCGATACAACACTTAACAGGTAACGGAAGAACCGGAGAAACCATTATAGAAAATAAAATTGAACTATTTGACTATTCTAACAAACACACGCCAACTGGTACAAATATGTATTTAGAACCAGATGACGTACCAATGTTTTAACCAAAACAAAAGCCTCAAAATAAATTATTTTGAGGCTTTAAATTTTATAAAAACTATAATTTAGTTGAAGTATATTTTAGAAGCTCCAATACCAACGCTAAAGCTTTCAGATAAAGTTCCGCTAGGAAGATCATAAACTTTTAAAGTGCTTTGTGCAGAAAAACTAGCATCTGTTAAAAATAAATTATCCTCTTTTACTGATAATCCATAAGCATATCCTGCATCTACACTAAACAAAGATGAGCTTGGTAAATTTGTAGCTGTATCAGCCAATGCATAAACTTCATTATTTAATATATAATAAGCCATTCCGTTAGAATATGACATTAAACTTGGGTGATTACCCGAAGCAAATTCAACGGTTGAAATTATTGAATTATCACTAGTATTTATTCTTGTAATAGACGCTAAAGTTTCTCCAGAAGCTTGCCAAGATTGTCCACCTTCACTTAAAACTAATAAGTTTCCTTGAGAATCTAAAACCATTTCATCTGGAACATCATTTACAGAAATAGTTGCAACGGTTGAATTTGATGTTGATATTACAGAAATTTCATTATTAACACCATATCCACCTTTATGAGAAACAAATACTTTACCGTTATTAGCAAATACTTGTTCTGGTCCTTCACTCACTGGTATAGTAGATGTTACTGTATAAGAGTTTAAATCTATTACAGCAACATAATCATCTGTACTTGTATTTGGATCTGCCCAATCTGATACGTAAGCAGTAGAACCATTAAAACCTATATATCTTGGTAAAGTTAATCCTGTTGTTATTGTTGTTACTAGCTCAAAAGTATAGCGATTTACAACTGTAATAGTTCCTGAATCTTGGATAATATAGGCGTTATCACCATTAAAGCCCATAGATTGTAGATAAACGCCAAGTGTTTCTCCGTTAACGTTAAAATAGATATCATTTTCTGAAGTAGAAAAATCGTTAGAAATGTAAGCTACTGAAGATGGTCCACCTTCTGCACTAACAATAATTCCGTTTTCGTAATCTCCTAACGGTTCTTGAAGTGTTATTGTTCCATCATCATCGTTAGAACAAGAAAATAAAAGGGATAATGCTAATACTGAATAGAGTAATTTTTTCATGAATTTGTAATTAAAATTTATAGTGTAATTGAATGTTATAATTTCTGTTTGGCATTGGTCTGAAAATCACATTTTGATAAGGTGTATCGTATAAATTATTAATATCTAGACCTAATCTAAGATTATGCTTATTGCTTTTAATTATTTGATAAGAAATACCTGTATTTCCTAAATCATATTTAGGTAGACTGTATAATGGACTTACAATATTATCTTCGGTAGTAAAAACCATATCATTAAACATGTGCTGATAGTAAAATGAAAATCTTTTAACATTATAAGCTAAACTTACATTAGCTTTATGCTTGGGCACATAGATTAACTGTTTATTAGTCTGTAAATCTTCAGAAATTGTGTAAGAATAATTACCGTTTAAAGCTATGTTATGATTTCCAAATGTTTTATTCAATTCTAAACCTACTTCTGCACCATAACTTTGTGTTTTATCAATATTGATAGGCGACCAAATCCCCGAAACGTTTGGTCTCCATTGTATCAGGCTTTCGTTTTTAATATAATAAGTATTAATATTTAATGAAGCCCATTTATAGGTGAATTGATGTCCAAAATCTACTTGATATGACGTCTCTGGTTTTACATCTAGATTTCCTCCAGGCTGCCAAAACAAGTCATTAAACGTTGGTACTCTAAAGTTTTTTGAAGCATTTAATAATACTTTGTAAAATTTACTAAACTGATAACTTCCGTCTAAAGAAAATAATAACGGACTATCAAAATCTGAAGTGATGTCTTGTCTTAAATTAACCCCTAAATTGGTCTTTTTATTTGGTTGATAGGTAGCTATAGCGGTTGCAGAAAACGCATTTCGGGTTGGATTACCAAAACTACTACCATCTGCTTCAAAATAATTAAAATCTAAAATACTTTTTAGTGCTATTTTTTTAGTCAAAGCATAATCAAAAACATGCTTAATTAAATAAGTATTTACTTTACCATAACTATAACTATCTAAGTCTTTATTTTGATAAAACTTAAACAACTCCTGTAAATGAGCAATCTTTACTTTTGAGGTGTATTGATCACCTATATTTGCCCATTCTAATAGTGTTCTAAAGTTTTCATCTAAATATTTATTTCTAGAAATAGTGTTTAAAGTACCTGACAATTCTCGCTCTCCTAAAAACGATTGATGATATAGTTTTAAGACATTATTTTCTGAAATAAAATAACCTAAATTCATATTAAAATTTAAGTTATTAAAAGCACCATTTTCATTAACTTCATCTGTACCTAAATGCTTGTAGTCGTTATCTGAAGTCACATACTGAAAACCAAAATTTACAGCAAATTTTGAACTTCCATAATTAGTATTAAAACTTGCTTTTTGAGTGTTAAAACTAGCGTAGTTTAACCTTATTTGATTATCAAAATGCGAACTAAAATTTAACTTATTATTTAAATGAATACTACCGCCTATCGCTCCACTTCCGTACTGTACACTTCCGCCTCCATTTTTAACAATAATATTATCAAAATTATTAACATTTATTAAATTAAAATCGGTTTGACCATTAAGTTGAGAGTTTATAGAAATTCCGTTCCAGATTACAGCAGTTTGAGAAGCATTTGTTCCTCTAAACGATGGTGAAGACACCATACCATAACCGTTTTCTTTAAAGTAAATATGACTATTAAAACGCAATAAATCTGTAAAAGATTTAGAGTCATTTTGCAACACAGAATCTTTTAATGTTATTGTTTTAAATCCATAATTATTCTGCTGTAATTTAACATCGCTTAAAACAACTGTTTCTAACGTTTGTACAGAATCCACTTTGGTTTGTCCCTTCAAAACAACAACACCAAAGCACAAAAAAATAAGACTATAAAATAATTTCATAAACCTTAAAAACCTTTTTCCCGAAGGTTATTAATTTTAATATTAGTTATAGAATTTGGCAGGTCTCCTGACTTGCGTCTTGCTATTGGTCTTCCCATCTAAAAAAGACAGTGACATGAAGTGTAATAACAAGCTTTATAGCTTACAGTTGCGGGAACAGTTCTGGATTTTAACCAGATTCCCTTTTAATCTGTCATAAAAAATGACAGAACCAAAATCAATCACAAAAGTAATTTAAATCTTAAAGGTGACCTACTTTTTCTTGTTCATTTTATAAATCAAATAAGCAAAGCCTAATAAAAAGTGAAGAATAATAACACCTGCTACTATATATATTGTTAAATTTGAACCGTCTCGCATGGCAAATAATTTTGATAAATTTACATGCTTTTTTAGTCAACAACAGTTACAAATGTTACAAAAACACCTACTACTTTATATCT
>Ga0160419_100565_pt1 | contig 22380 bp, 24 predicted proteins | sample CelAP2metagpilot_2_FD_108196 | JGI IMG/M metagenome (GOLD analysis project Ga0160419, IMG submission 108196) | Phycosphere-associated microbial communities from Cellana algal ponds in Kailua-Kona, Hawaii, USA - Cellana AP2-4-25 metagenome pilot ... | reverse complement strand
GGGGGGGTGGCCGGCCTTGCGCTGGCGGGGTCGAGGGGGCTCATTCGGGGGGCGAGCTTTGGGGGGGTGGCGCAGTTGACCGTCAACCCCGCCGATCAGGCGCAGGCAAATGGGGCGATGGCGCAGATGGGCAACATCGGCAATACCAGCGGCACACCGATCATGGCAGCGGCCCTTGCGGGGATGGGCTATACCGCGCTTCCGCTGCTGGCGTTCATCGCTTTTGCCGCCGGACTTGCGGTGCATTTGGTTCTGGGGTCACGGCGCCGGGGCGCGATTCCTGCGAAGTAACCCTTTGTTAAGATGTTCCGCTTACGTTCTCATTTTTTCATTGGAGAATCCATCACAACCGCCTATCTACATCCCCTGAACAGGGGTGCGACATGGCTGAGCTTAAAAACATCGAAGTCCGCGGCGCGAGAGAGCATAATCTCAAGAACATCGACGTGGATATTCCACGTGACCAACTGGTTGTTATCACGGGGCTTTCGGGGTCCGGCAAGTCATCGCTCGCTTTTGACACGATCTATGCCGAAGGGCAGCGGCGCTATGTCGAATCGCTCAGCGCCTATGCGCGGCAATTCCTCGACATGATGCAGAAACCGGATGTGGATCACATCTCCGGCCTGTCGCCCGCCATTTCGATTGAGCAAAAAACCACCTCCAAGAACCCCCGTTCCACCGTGGGCACTGTCACGGAAATCTACGACTACATGCGTCTGTTGTTCGCGCGCGTCGGCACGCCGTATTCCCCGGCCACTGGCAAGCCCATCGAGGCGCAGCAGGTGCAGGACATGGTCGACCGCATCATGGGGATGGAGGAGGGGACCCGCGCCTATCTGCTGGCCCCGATCATCCGCGACCGGAAGGGTGAATATCGCAAGGAGTTTCTGGAACTGCGCAAGCAGGGTTTCCAGCGGGTGAAAGTGGACGGGGAATTCTACGAGTTGGACGAGCCGCCGACGCTCGACAAGAAATTCCGCCACGACATTGACGTGGTGGTGGACCGGATCGTGGTGCGCGAAGGGCTGGAGACTCGGCTGGCCGATTCCTTGCGCACCGCGCTCGATCTGGCCGATGGCATCGCTATTCTGGAGACGGCCCCCAGCGAGGGCGATCCGGAGCGCTATACGTTCTCCGAAAAATTTGCCTGCCCCGTCAGTGGCTTCACCATTCCGGAGATTGAGCCGCGCCTGTTCTCCTTCAACGCACCCTTCGGGGCCTGCCCGGATTGTGACGGGCTGGGGATGGAATTGTTCTTTGACGAACGCCTCGTGGTGCCGGATCAAAACCTGAAAATCTATGACGGCGCGCTGGCCCCCTGGCGCAAGGGCAAAAGCCCGTATTTCCGCCAGACCATCGAAGCCATTGCCAAGCACTACCAGTTCAACCAGCAGACCAAGTGGAAAGATCTGCCCGAGAAGGTGCAACAGGTGTTCCTGCGCGGCTCCGGCACGGAAGAGATCAAGTTCCGCTATGACGAAGGCGGTCGTGTCTATGAGGTGACGCGGGTTTTTGAAGGGGTGATCCCCAACATGGAACGCCGCTACCGCGAGACGGACAGCAACTGGATCCGTGAGGAATTCGAGCGCTATCAGAACAACCGGCCCTGCGGGACCTGCGAAGGGTTCCGTCTGCGGGCGGAGGCCTTGGCGGTCAAGATCGGCCCGCCGGAGAAGCTGCTGCATGTGGGCCATGTGGTGCAGATGTCGATCAAGGAAGCGTTCGACTGGTGCGAAGAGGTGCCGGAGTATCTGACCGCGCAGAACAACGAGATTGCGCGGGCGATCCTCAAGGAAATCCGCGAGAGGCTGGGTTTTTTGAACAATGTGGGGCTTGAGTATCTCACGCTCAGCCGGAATGCAGGCACGTTGTCGGGTGGGGAAAGCCAGCGTATCCGGCTGGCGTCCCAGATCGGCTCCGGCCTGACCGGAGTGCTCTATGTGCTGGACGAACCCTCCATCGGGTTGCACCAGCGGGACAATGACCGGCTGTTGCAGACGCTCAAGAACCTGCGCGATCAGGGCAACACGGTGATCGTGGTGGAGCATGACGAGGAAGCGATCCGCGAGGCGGATTACGTCTTTGACATCGGCCCCGGTGCGGGCATTCACGGCGGGCAGGTGGTCAGCCACGGTGTGCCAGCTGTCATTGCGGCGGACAAGAATTCCATTACAGGGCAGTATCTAACAGGCACGCGCGAGATTGCCGTGCCGCCAACCCGGCGCAAGGGGAACCGCAAGAAGCTGAAGGTGGTCAAAGCGACGGGCAACAACCTGCGCGGGGTCACGGCGGAGTTTCCGCTGGCGAAATTTGTCTGCGTTACGGGGGTGTCGGGTGGCGGGAAATCGACGCTGACGATTGAAACGCTGTTCAAGACGGCCTCCATGAACCTCAACGGTGCGCGGCAGACGCCGGCCCCCTGCGAGACGATCAAGGGGCTGGAGCATCTGGACAAGGTGATCGACATCGACCAGCGCCCCATCGGGCGGACGCCACGTTCCAACCCGGCGACCTATACGGGGGCCTTCACGCCGATCCGTGACTGGTTCGCGGGGCTGCCGGAGGCCAAGGCGCGGGGCTACAAGCCCGGTCGGTTCAGCTTCAACGTCAAGGGCGGCCGCTGTGAGGCCTGTCAGGGCGACGGTGTGATCAAGATCGAGATGCACTTCCTGCCGGATGTCTATGTGGAATGTGAGACCTGCAAGGGCGCGCGCTACAACCGGGAGACATTGGAGATCAAGTTCAAGGGCAAGAGCATCGCCGATGTCCTTGATATGACTGTGGAAGATGCGCAGGCGTTCTTTGCGGCGGTGCCGTCCATTCGCGAAAAGATGGACGCGCTGATGCGGGTCGGGCTGGGCTATATCAAGGTGGGCCAGCAGGCGACGACCCTTTCTGGGGGCGAAGCGCAGCGGGTGAAACTGTCCAAGGAACTGTCCAAGCGGTCGACGGGGCGGACGCTCTATATTCTGGATGAACCGACGACGGGTCTGCATTTTGAAGACGTGCGTAAGCTGTTGGAAGTGCTGCATGAACTGGTCGATCAGGGTAATTCGGTGATTGTCATCGAACACAACCTTGATGTGGTCAAGACCGCCGATCACATCATCGATATTGGTCCCGAAGGGGGCGATGGCGGCGGTATGATCGTGGCGGAAGGCACGCCGGAGCAGGTGGCAGAAGTGGCGGAGAGCTATACCGGCAAGTACCTTAAACCGATGCTGTCGAAGCAGACGAAAGTCGCGGCGGAGTAGGGTGCTGCGCTGTTTGATGTAAATCTGAGCTCTTAAGTCAGAATGTCACATCCTGCTGCGCCGCAGAAGACCTATCTCTCTCCCTGGAACCGAGGAGAGAGAGCGCGATGACAACCTATTCGACCAATACCACCGTCCGTCCTGCCAGCCCGCTGATGGAAAAATCCAAGGCGCGCGTGACCGCCGTGACCCAATCGTTGGAGTTCAAGGTGCTGACGGGCCTGCTCATGGTGTTGATGCTTTGGGGCGCTGCAATCGCAACCTTCGGCTATATCGCCTTCATCACGGTCATGCTGGCGCTGGTGCCGACGGCTTTTGTGTTGTTGATCCTCATTACCGTCGGGAAATAGCGCGGAAGCCGATCATCCGGCGGTACAGCACAGATCGATCAACCGCGCGGTGTCCTGTGCGTCAAGCGTATCAAACGCACCGCTCAGCTGTTCCAGTTCCGTCGCGCGGGCCTCTCCCAGAATGGGGTCTGTGAAGAGATGGAACTTCTGCGATATCTCAGCGTCGGAGAGCGGCAGGTCATTATCGCCGCGCGGGGTTCGGGGATCATCTTCCAAGCGGCGGCCGTCCTTGGTCAGGATCGTCACCTGCGCCCAGCGTTTGCCTTGAGAGATCTTTGTCAGATGCGGGTCGTCGATCAGGGTGATGCGGTTGCTGATGGCCTGAATGGCAGGGTCGGTCAGCGTTGCGGCGTCCAGCTCCGGCACGCCGATCTGACCGCGCACGATCATTGTGGCAACTGGAAAGGCGATCCCATAGGCAAATTCGCAGGCGGTTTGCGGCGCATGACCGGCAAGACGGGTGGCGTTATGGAAGGTGCGGATTTCCACGGTTTCAATGTCTTGTGGCGTCAGATCGTGGGTGGCCATCAGGTGGGCGACCGCATCGATACTGGGGTGGGCCCAGCGGCAGCAGGGGTAGGGCTTGTAACTGGTGTCCTCCACGGTGCGCCAGACGCTGCCCAGATCGTTCCAGAAGTCAGGGGCGGCTTCACAGGTCAGGGCAGGGGCGCCGGTAAACCCTTCGCGCGCCAGATAGCCGGCGGTGATGCCGGAGGGCGCGCCCCAGCCGACCCCATCGCGCACCATGGTCGGGTGGTCGATGCAGCGCATCATCTGGCTGCGCGGTCCGTGGTATTCACCGATGCCTGCCGCATGGCGCAAGACGCCTGCGTCGCACCCCAACATCCGCGCGGCCATCACGGCGACCCCCACAGCCGTCCATGCGCCAGACGTGTGGTAATCCGCACAGGTCGCGTGCTGGGCCAACCCTGCGCGGCCGCTGATCTCATACCCAACCGCCAAATGTGCGGCGAGGTCGCGACCGGTCAGGGGGCTCTCAGCCGCATCCGCCATGGCGAGCAGGGCGGGAAACACTGCTGATCCGATATGGCCCTTGCAGGGCGATGTGGTGTCATGGGCATCCACGGCGTCGATGGTGAAGGCACCGGCCATGGCTGCTCCCGCCGGGCTGACCGGTCGGCCGTCCATCAGCATCCGCGCAGCCCCCGCGTCCCCAACGCCGTAGAGGGCAATCGCCGCGCGCCGCGCAATCACCGACATATCCGTGCGGGAGGCCACGGCGGCGACGCCCATCGTGTCCGTAAAGGACCGCCGCAGCACCCACAGCAGATCAGGTGGCAGGTCGCCATAGGTCAGCTCAGCAGAAAAGGTTTCGAATGGAACAGGCATGGGTGCCTCCGTGAGGTGCGATTCCTCTCACCTTACGGCAGCACTTTGGGCAAGAATGCCCGTTTGCGACCTCAGCCTTCGCGGCTGCGCGCGGCAAACCGGGGCAGCATGGCGCTGAAATCCTTGCCCAGACCGTCCTCGTCTTCGACGAATTGTTTGTAGAGCGCCAGTGCGGCGGCCCCCATGGGCGTGTCTGCATTGACCAAAGCAGCGGCTTGCTGGCTGAGGCCAAGGTCTTTCAGCATCAGTTCCGCTGCAAACCCCGGCTGGTAGTCGTTGTCCGCAGGAGAGGTCGGGCCGACACCGGGGGCAGGGCAATAGGCATTCATCGACCATGAATAGCCCGAAGAGGTACTGACCACGTCGAACATCTTTTGCCGGTCCAGACCCAGCTTGTCGGCAAGCGCAAAGGCTTCGCAGGTGGCGATCATCGTGGCGCCAAGGATCATGTTGTTGCAGATCTTTGCCGCCTGTCCGGCACCGGCGTCACCGCAATGCACGGCCTTCTGGCCCATGATGTCAAAGAGCGGGGCGGCGGCGGCAAATGCGGCCTCTGATCCGCCGGCCATGAAGGTCAGCGTGCCGCCTGCCGCGCCGCCAATGCCGCCTGACACAGGGGCATCCACCCACAAAAGAGACGCCTTTTCAGCGGCTTCTGCGGTGTTCCTCGCGCTTTCCACATCCACGGTGGAACAGTCGATGAGCACGGCACCTGCGCGCATGTGCCCAATCGCTTCTGCCGCAACATCGCGCAGGATCGTGCCATTCGGCAGCATCGTGATCACCACATCCGCGCCGGAGACTGCGCTGGCGATACTGTCTGCGACAGCGACGCCGTCGGCCCGCGTGCCTGCGACGTCATATCCCCGCAGGCTGTGGCCCGCTGATGCCAGATTGGCCGCCATCGGCGCGCCCATGTTCCCCAGTCCGATAAAGCCGATGTTCAGGCTGCTCATGGTGGTCTCCTCAGAGTTTCAGTGCGTTCTTGCCCAAAGGCATCAGCATTTGCGCGACAGCGACGGCTGGCACGTCACAATCTGCATAGCGCCATTTGGGGTGGCGGTCCTTGTCGATGATAGCCGCGCGGATGCCTTCGAGGAAATCCGCATGTTCCATTGCGCGGTAGGTGAAGCGGTATTCGAGGTCGAGCGCTTTTTCCAGCGTCAGGGAAGGTCCGCGCAGACGGTGCAGCATCTCAACGGTGCAGGCCATTGACAGTGGGGATGGGCGGCTGAGTTTCTTCAGGGCGTCCCTGGCAAAATCGGTGTCGGCATGGCGCAGATCGTTGAGGATGTCGCCAAGCGCTTCGCCGGCAAAGAGCGCGTCGATTTCCGGCTGCTGTGCGCGCAGCGCGCCTGCGCGCGCAGGCTGGCCGGTGACCGTTTCTGCATCGCCTGTTGATTCAAGCGTATTGATCATCGCGGGCCAGTCGGCTTGGGGCACAAAGGTATCGGCAAACCCCGCCAAAATCGCGTCATCCGGTCCCATCCGCGTGCCTGTCAGGCCAAGGTATTCTCCCAGCCGTCCCGGTGCCAGCGCCAGCATCAGCGACCCGCCCACATCCGGAACCAGCCCGATGCCGCATTCCGGCATGGCGATCTGGCTGCTTTCCCCCACAATGCGGTGACTGCCGTGACATCCGATGCCCACGCCGCCGCCCATGGTGAACCCTTGCAGGAAGGACACCACGGGCTTGGGATAGGTGAAGATCTTGTTGTTCAGACGGTATTCATCGGCCCAGAATTTCTGCCCATAGGCGTAATTGCCTTTGGTCCCAGTCTCATACAACTCCGCGATGTCGCCGCCAGAGCAGAAGGCGCGGTCGCCCTCCGCGTCGATCACCACCAATGCGACCGCGTCATCCTGGCGCCAGGCGTCCATCGCTGCCTCGATCGCCAGACACATCTCATAGGTCATCGCGTTCAGCGCATGGGCACGGGTGAGGGTGATACGCCCCGCGCGGCCCGTGATGCGGATGGAGATATCGCTCATCTCTGGGCCAGCATGTCGCGGGCTACGATCACGCGCATGATCTCATTGGTGCCTTCAAGGATCTGGTGCACCCGCAAATCGCGGACCAGCTTTTCGATGCCGTAATCCGCCAGATAGCCGTATCCGCCGTGCAGTTGCAGGCATTGGTCCACGACCTTGCTGCCCGCTTCTGTCACGAACTTCTTGGCCATCGCGCAGAATTTCGTCGCATCGGGCGCGCCGTTGTCGAGCTTCCACGCCGCTTGCCGCAGGAAGGTGCGGGCGGCTTGCAGTTCGATCTCCATATCCGCGAGGCGGAATTGCAGGCCCTGAAACTGGTCAATGGGTTTGCCGAAGGCCTGCCGTTCACCCATGTAGTTCAATGTTGCGGTCAGCGCGGTCTGTGCAGCCCCCAGCGAACAGGCGGCGATGTTCAAACGGCCGCCATCCAGCCCCATCATCGCATATTTGAAACCTTTGCCTTCCTCACCGATCAAATTCGTGCTCGGAATGTTGCAATTGTCGAACTGCACTTGCGCCGTGGGTTGGCTGCGCCAGCCCATTTTGTCCTCCAGACCGCCGAAGGATAGGCCCTTGGTGCCGTCTTCGACATAGACGGTGGAAACACCGGCAGCCCCTTCATCCGCGGTGCGCACCATGCAAACGTAGGCGTCAGAATAGCCCCCACCGGAGATGAATGCCTTGGTGCCGTTGAGCCTGTAGCCTTCGTTTGTCCGTTCCGCGCGGGTCTTGAGGGCGGCGGCGTCGGACCCGGAACCGGGCTCGGTCAGGCAGTAGGACAGCACCGTGTTCATCGACAACACATCGCCCATGATGCGTGCCTTCATGTCATCGGAGGCAAAGGTGTCGAGCATCTTGGCGCACATGTTGTGGATCGACAGGAAGGCCGCAACCGACGGGCAGGCCATCGACAGCGCCTCAAACACCAGCGTTGCATCAAGCCGGGTCAGGCCGGACCCGCCCCCGTCTTCGGAAACATAGAGGCCACCAAAGCCAAGTTCGGCGATACGCGGCCAGAGTTCCTTGGGGATCGTCCCATCGCGTTCCCAGGTCTGTGCATGGGGGGCGATGTGCTCTTGCCCGAAGGCGTATGCCATGTCGAAAATGGCGGTTTGTTCTTCGCTGAGTGCAAAATCCATGCCGTCGAACCCGTAGTTATTGAACGCTTGTTTAATTGCAGGATTGCCGCGCCAATGCAAGTTCCTGCATCGATATTGGCACAGTTTGTGCCGCGCGGGATCGAGCGATTCGTAAGGCAACGGCAGAGCGACTCCGGGAGAGTTCTCTCCGCAGGCACACGTTAAGGGAGATTAACAAAGCCGATAGCGTTAACTTTTTCGCGGAATGCGCGAATATGACAAAAAAGTGGCAAAAGATCGCAATTTGAATGATTTTTGTGCCATGATGTTCGCTGCTGTCATGAACAACGCAAGTCAATTTGGAATTTTGAATATGAGACACTCTGTTTTCGGTGCAATCCTCGGGGCACTTGCCCTCTCCGCTACATCCGCTTTTGCTTCAACAGTGTTGGAGCCGACGACGCTTGATTTCGAAGGCGGCGCAAGTGTCTATCCAAGGGCTGCGGGTTCAACCGCGACAGTGGACGGCTATATCCTTGAAGATCTGAACATGAACAGCGGCAACTGCCGTGCGGGCGATTGTACACATGAATCCGGTCAGGGTGTCCTGCTGACGCTGAGACGGACGATGAACGAAGTGTTCAATTTCGACAGCTTCTGGTTTTCGTCCCAGGGCAATGGCAACAGCGGTGACAATTACGTCAGTGTGACGGCCTTTACCGGCGGTCCCGGCACCTATGTGAAAGGGCAGACGATTGACTTCTTCTTTGGCCGCACCTTCGCAGAGATCCTTTCAGAGGACGGCGCGACCGTGACCCATGTGGAAGGGGAAGCCCCAACGCCCGGCAACTCCAGCGATTGCCGGAACAACGGGATCTGCAAGCAATATGGCTACAGCGTTGGCCTTGGGGCTGGATTTGACAACGTCACGAAGATCGAGTTTTCCGCGCTCGCCACGGGCAACAACCGGTTGGACGATTTCGGTGTTGCGCGTCAGGTGGCTGCGGTGCCGTTGCCCGCAGCGGGTTGGCTGTTGATTGCGGGTCTGGGTGGTCTTGTCGCCGCCCGTCGCCGCCGCACCTGATTTCAGCATGATTGAAATCGGAAAAGGCAGCCCCTGAGGGCTGCCTTTTTTGTTGTGTGGCGCACTGGTCGGGGTGGGCAGTTACTCCATCACAGGGATGGAGAATTCGCCACCTTCCTTGATGCCTGACGGCCAGCGTGCGGTCACGGTCTTGGTGCGTGTGTAGAACTTGAACGCATCCGGCCCGTGCTGGTTCAGGTCGCCAAAGACGGATTTCTTCCAGCCGCCGAAGGTGTGATAGGCCAGCGGCACCGGGATCGGCACATTGATGCCGACCATGCCGATGTTGATGCGGTTGGCGAAATCACGGGCGGCGTCGCCGTCACGGGTGAAGATCGCGGTGCCGTTGCCATATTCGTGGTCCATGGCAAGGCCAATCGCCTCCTCGTAGCTTTGCGCGCGCACGCAGGTCAGGACGGGGCCAAAGATCTCGTGCTTGTAGATGTCCATGTCCTTGGTGGCGCGGTCAAACAGATGCGGGCCGACGAAATAGCCGTCCTCATAGCCCTGCAGTTTGAAATCACGGCCATCAACGACCAGTTCCGCACCCTGATCGACCCCGGTCTGCACCAGACGTTCGATGTTGGCCTTGGCCGCTGCGGTTACAACAGGGCCGTAATCCACGTCATTGCCGGAGGTATAGGGGCCCACTTTCAGGCTTTCGATGCGTGGAACCAGTTCCTTGATCAGCCGGTCGGCTGTCTCGTCACCCACAGGCACCGCAACGGAGATCGCCATGCAGCGTTCCCCTGCCGCACCATATCCCGCACCCACCAGCGCATCCGCCGCCTGCGCCATATCGGCGTCGGGCATGATGATCATATGGTTCTTGGCACCGCCGAAACACTGGACCCGTTTGCCTTGCGCACAGCCGGTGCCGTAGATGTATTCGGCAATCGGGGTGGAGCCGACAAAACCGATGGATTGAATCACCTCATCATAGAGGATCGCGTCCACCGCTTCCTTGTCGCCGTTCACGACTTGCAGGATGCCGGGTGGCAGACCGGCTTCTTCCATCAGTTCAGCCAGCATCAGGGGCACGGAAGGGTCACGCTCGGACGGTTTGAGGATGAAGGCGTTGCCGCAGGCAATGGCGGGGGCGAACATCCACATCGGGATCATGGCAGGGAAGTTGAAGGGCGTGATGCCCGCGGTGACACCCAGCGCCTGGCGCATGGAATACATGTCGATGCCGGGGCCTGCGCTGTCGGTGTAATCACCTTTCAGCAGTTCAGGCGCGCCGATGCAGTATTCGACCACTTCCAGCCCGCGCTGCACGTCGCCTGCGGCATCCGGCAGGGTTTTGCCATGCTCACGGCTCAAGGCTTCGGCCAGTTTGTCCATGTTGTCGTTCAGCAGACCGACGAATTTCATCATCACCCGCGCGCGGCGCTGCGGGTTGGTCGCAGCCCATGCAGGTTGCGCGGCCTGGGCGTAGGCGACGGCCTGTTTGACCTCGTCAACTGAAGCCAGCGGGCATTTGGCCTGCACTTCGCCGGTGGCCGGATTCATCACGTCGGCAAAGCGGCCGGAGGTCCCTTTGACGTGTGCGCCGTTCATGTAGTGGGTCAGTTCTTGCATCACTCTCTCCCTATGATTTGGCGCACGATAGCCTTGCAAAAACCCCGCAGGAAGGGGCAAGAAGTCAAAATAGTTTTGCATTTTTGCAAAGCATCAAAGGTATTGTACGGGGATGCCATGCAGAATTGGGATGATCTGAGGCTGTTTCTGGCCGTTGCGCGCGAACAAAGCCTGTCGGGTGCGGGCAAGGTGCTCAAGCTTGATCCGGCCACGTTGAGCCGGCGGGTGGCCCGGCTGGAGGCGGGGCTGGAGACGGTTTTGTTCGTGAAATCCCCACAAGGCTACGCGCTGACCGACGCCGGTGCGCAACTGCTGGAGCGGGCAGAAGCGGCTGAACAGGCAATGCGGCTGGCGGTCTCCGGGGTTGCTGCGCCGTCCGATACGCTCAGCGGTTTGATCCGGATCGGTGCGCCGGATGGCTGCGCCAACTTCCTGCTGCCGCAGGTCTGTGCCCAGATTGGCGCGGCGCACCCCGATCTGGAGATACAGGTCGTTGCCCTGCCACGGGTGTTCAACCTGTCCCGGCGCGAAGCGGACATGGCGGTTGCGGTATCGGCACCGACGGCGGGGCAACTGCTGGTGCAGAAGATAACGGAGTATCATCTGCATCTTGCGGCATCTGACGCCTATCTTGCCCGACATGCACCGATTTCCAGCGCGCAGGACCTCGAAGGGCATCGGCTGGTCGGATACATCCCTGACATGATCTTTGACCGGGAACTGGATTACCTGTCGGATCTGGGGCTGGGCCGGGTGGCGCTGAGCTCCAACTCAGTGGCGGTGCAGGCGCAGATGCTGCGGCAGGGGGCGGGGATCGGCGTGGTGCATGACTTTTCGCTGCCCTTCATTCCCGGTGTCCAGCGGGTATTACCGCAGGAGGTCTGCCTCAGCCGGGCGTTCTATTTGATCCGCCATCAGGGCGATCAGCAGAACCTGCGCCTGCGCCGGTTTGCAGAAATCCTGTCGGCGGCGATCCGGGCTGAAGTTGCGCGTTTGGAAGCAAAGACTTGACAGAACTCACCCTTGCGCCGACGCTGATACAAGGTGGGGTGGAAAGAAAGGACTGGCCATGCTGGTGTCGCAAATTCTCAAATCAAAGGCGTCCGATCAGGTTTATACATCGCAACCAACGATGTTGATCTCGGAAGCGGCCAACATCCTGTCTGAGAAACGGATCGGGACGCTGGTCATTTCCCGTGACGGCAAAAGCCCCGATGGCATCCTGTCAGAGCGCGACATCGTGCGGGAGCTGGGATCACGCGGGGCAGGGTGCCTGACCGACACGGTGGAAAAGCTGATGACGACCAAGCTGGTGACCTGTTCCGAAGATGACCGGGCTGATGCGGTGTTGCAAAAGATGACCGATGGCCGGTTTCGGCACATGCCGGTGCTCAGGGACGGTGCCTTGGTCGGGCTGATCTCGCTCGGGGATGTGGTCAAGGCGCGGCTGGCAGAACTGTCGATGGAAAAAGACGCGCTTGAAGGCATGATCATGGGCCACTAGGCCCTTTGGCTGCTTGCGCCTTGGGGCATGGCATGATTGCTTGCCCGGCACATACGGAACCAGATTCAGGACAGCCCCATGCGCGTTGGACTTTACCCAGGCACCTTTGACCCCATCACACTGGGGCACATGGATATCATCCGGCGCGCGACGCGGCTGGTGGACAAGCTGGTGATCGGCGTTGCCATCAACCGCGACAAAGGTCCTCTCTTCAGTCTGGAGGAGCGTGTTGGCATGATCGAGGATGAATGTACCGCGCTCAGCGACCAGACCGGGGTGGAGATTGTCGCCCATCCGTTCGAGAACCTGCTGATCAACTGTGCCCATGATGTGGGGGCGCATATGATCATCCGTGGCCTGCGGGCCGTTGCGGATTTTGAGTATGAATATCAGATGGTTGGGATGAACCGCCAGCTGGACGATTCAATTGAAACGGTGTTTTTGATGGCGGAGGCACAGCATCAGGCGATCGCCAGCAAGCTGGTCAAGGAGATTGCGCGTTTGGGCGGCGATGTGTCGAAGTTTGTCACACCGCGCGTCAACACAGAGGTCCGTGCGCGGTTTGATTGAGGCGTTTGGGGAAGTCCTGAGATGGGTGCAAGCACCCATCCTACGGGCGCTCGGACTCGTCACCCGCTGTCCGCCGCTGCCATGACCTGCGCCGTATCCAGCATGCGGTTCGCAAAACCCCATTCATTGTCATACCACGCCAGCACGCGGATCAGGTTGCCCTGCTGAACCGCCGTCTGGTCCAGCGCAAGGCTCGCGCTGTGGGGATCGTGGTTCAGGTCTGTTGACACCAGGGGGCGGTCGATCACTTGCAGCACGCCGTTCAGCGGCCCGGCAGCGGCGCGGGCCATTGCGGCGTTCACTTCGTCTTCCGTGGCGCTTTTCTCCGTTTCCACCACCAGATCAATGCAGGACACATTGGGCGCAGGCACGCGGATCGAGGTGCTGGTGATCACCCCCTCCAGATGCGGGAGCACCTTATCGAGCGCGCTGGCCGCACTGGTGGAGGTTGGCACCATCGACAAAGCCGCCGCCCGCGCGCGGTAGAGGTCGTCTTGCGCCCGATCATGGGTCGGCTGGGTGCCGGTGTAGCTGTGAACGGTTGTCATATGCCCGCGTTTGATCCCGAAGTTTTCATGCAGCACATGCGCCACCGGGGCCAGACAATTGGTGGTGCAGGAGGCGTTGCTGATCACGGTATCCGCAGGTGTGATCAGCCTGTGGTTCACCCCGTAGACGATTGTTTTCACGTCTCCTTTGCCGGGTCCTGAGATCAGAACCTTGCCCGATCCGTTTTCGAGGTGCTGGGCGGCATCGGTGGGTCTGGTGAAATGCCCGGTGCATTCCAGCGCGATGTCCACATCGTCCCAAGCCAGCTTTGCGGGGTCCTGTGTTGCGCTCAACCGGATCGGGCCACGTCCCACGTTGAGCGTGCTGCCCTCCACCGTGACGGGGGCCGCAAAACGTCCGTGGACACTGTCGAACGCCAGCATATGGGCCATCGTCTCAGGCGTGGCGAGGTCATTGATCGCGACGATCTCAACCCCTTGCAGGTTACGTTCCACCAGTGCCCGAACGACCATGCGTCCGATGCGGCCAAATCCGTTGATGCCCAATCTGAGGGTCATGTCACCCACCTTTTGATCAAATTATGATCCAAAGAACGCCCATCACATCGGTCTGTCAACGGGGGCGATGCCAGAATATAGTATCAATACAATGTTTTAGGGCGGAATGCTCACCGCCAGAAAGCGAGCCATTCCAGCAGTTCCAGCATCTTGCGGAAGAGGAACATCAGATGGTCAGAGCCGTAGATCATCACATCCACCACCAGTATCGCGCAGATCAGCACAATCAGGGTAAAGGCAATGCGGTTGGTCACGGGGCAGGCACCATTGATAGGGACTGCCCCGATATGACAGGGCCGTGCGGGGGGTGCAAGGCTCAGCCGAGCTGGCCCATGGCCACAGCGACATCGGCCATCCGGACAGAGAATGCCCATTCATTGTCGTACCAGCCCAGCACGCGCACGGTGCGGTCGGAGACAACAATGGTCTGATCCGGCGCAAAGATGCAGCTTTCTTCGGTGTGGTTGAAGTCGATGCTGACCTTTTGCTCAGGATCGTAGCCCAACACGCGCTTCATCTCACCCTCAGCGGCGGCTTTGGCGGCGGCGTTGATCTCCTCCACGGTGACCTTGCGGCACGCCTGAAAGGTCAGATCCACGGCAGAGACGTTGGGCGTGGGCACCCGCATCGCGGTCCCGTCGAGCTTGCCCTTGAGCGCGGGCAGCACTTCGCCCAATGCCTTGGCGGCGCCGGTTGACGTGGGGATCAGCGCCATGGCGGCGGCGCGCGCGCGGTAGAGGTCGTTGTGGCGGCGGTCCAGCGTGGGCTGGTCGCCGGTGTAGCTGTGGATCGTGGTCATCAGGCCGCTTTCGATGCCCACGGCCTCGTGCATGACCTTGGCCAATGGCGCGAGGCAATTGGTGGTGCAGGAACCGTTGGAGATCATCGTGTCAGAGGCCTGCAACGTGTCGTGGTTCACGCCGTAGACGATGGTCCGGTCGATGTTCTTGCCCGGAGCGGACAGCAACACACGTTTGGCGCCCTGTTCGATATGCACGCCAGCCTTGTTGCCGTCGTTGAACTTGCCGGTACATTCGAGCACCACGTCGCAGCCGGTCCAGTCGAGCTCTTCCAGATTATAGGTCGACATGACTTCGATGTCGTTCTGGCCGAGGTTCATATAACCATCATCCAGCGTGATCTCACCGGGGAAGCGGCCATGCACGCTGTCGTATTTCAGCAGATGCGCGGCTGTTTCAATCGGGCCGGTCGCGTTCAGTTTCACAACCTCGATGTCATCACGCCCGGAGGCGGCGATATGGCTGAGCGTGCAGCGGCCGATGCGGCCGAAACCATTGATACCAACTTTGATCGTCATGGGATGTCCTATGGGGTTGCAGCCGGGGCCAGCGGGCCGGGGCCGGGCAGTCTTGCCGCTCTATAGCTGGGGCCATGTGGAAGGATAAGGGGGAAAACTGCGTAAAATCGGGATGTTAGCGATAAACCTTCCTGTTAGCGGTAAAGGTCCAATGAACAGGTTGGCTTGCGGTATCGGTTGGATATGCTAGCAGCGGGGTAACGAGGACCAAAAAGGACTGGGTATGAGTGGCTTGATTGCGTTGCTGGATGATGTTGCAGCGATTGCCAAGGTTGCGGCGGCGTCAGTTGATGATGTGATCGGGCAGGCGGCGAAGGCGGGCTCCAAGGCCGCGGGTGCGGTGATTGATGATGCTGCTGTGACCCCGAAATATGTTCAGGGTTTCGAGGCCAGTCGCGAACTGCCGGTGATCTGGAAGATCACCAAGGGGTCGTTGCGCAACAAACTGGTCTTCCTTTTGCCGATAGGGCTGCTGCTGGCCAATTTCGCGCCCTGGGCCATCGCACCGCTGTTGATGCTGGGCGGTGCATACCTGTGTTTTGAAGGGGCGGAGAAGGTCGCGCATGTGCTTGGCATGTCGCACGGCCACGAAGACCACCCCGGCAAGGCAGAGACCATTGACGATCCGGCCCATCTTGAAGAACAGAAAGCCGCGGGTGCCATCAAAACCGATTTCATCCTGTCGGCGGAGATCATGACAATCTCTCTGGCGGCGATCCCGCCGAGCAATTTCTGGATGGAGGCCGCCACGCTGGCGACCGTGGCCGTGATGATCACTGTTGTGGTTTACGGGTCCGTGGCGCTGATCGTGAAGATGGATGATGTCGGGCTGGCGCTGGCCAACAACGGCCGTCTTGGCCTGACCCGCGCGGCGGGGCGTGCGATCGTGCGCGGGATGCCCGGCTTTCTAAAGCTGCTGACGATTATCGGCACCGCAGCGATGCTTTGGGTGGGCGGGTCGATCATTGTGCATGGGCTTGAGGAAATGGGCTTTGGCACATTGGGCCATTTGATCCATGACGCGGCCTATGCGGTGGGGCATGCGGTGTCACCCGCGCTGGAAGGCGCAGTTGAATGGTTCTCCAAAGCCGTGATGGATGGCGTGCTTGGTCTGGGCATCGGCCTGTTGCTGATCCCGGTGGGTGAAAAAGTCATAACGCCGATCTGGCGCGCGGTTTTTCACAAAGGCGCGTGATCACGCTCTCGGGTGGTGTGGACAACGGCCATCGACAAAAGCGCAAGCAACACAAGCTGGCCGGTGATGACATAAACGGCAAAAGCCACAGGGGCTGACCCGCCCATTGCAAGGCTCAATGTCGCGCAAAGCAATGCGCTGATCATGCCGACAAAAAGATATCCGATTGACATATCTACCTCCTTCTTTCCCGCGTGGGACCCTTTTGGTCTTCTCACCTATCGGGAGAGCAACTGCACCGCTCAACCATAGGGTGTCACTTCGACATTTCCAGAGAGAATATGAGGTTCGAATTAATTTTCGTTAAATTTCGCAAGACTTCGCTGATCGGCAGGTCAAACTGGAAACAAAATGGCCCTTTTGTTTCCAAAAACGAAAAAGTCCCGCCTTTTTGCAAAGACGGGACGTTTACAGGGCGTTAACCGGATCAGAGCAGGGCGCGGGCCTTGTCTGCGATGTTCTGGGCGGTGATGCCGTATTTTTCGAACAATTCGCCTGCGGGGGCTGAGGCACCAAAGCTGTCCATGCCGACGAAATCCGCCTTGCCGTACTTGCCACGTTCCCCCAGCAGCCAGCGGTCCCAGCCTTGCCGGACACCGGCTTCAACCCCGACACGCACTGCGCCGCCGGGCAGGATCCGCTTGCGGTAGGCATCATCCTGCGCAGCAAACAGCTCCATGCAGGGCATGGACACGACGCGCACGCCGATGCCATCGGCTTGCAGGATGTCGCGGGCTTCCATCGCCAGATGCACTTCTGAACCGGTGGCGATCAGGATCACCTGACGTTTGCCGTCGGCATCAGCCAGCACATACGCGCCCTTGGCAGAGAGGTTGGTGTTCTTGTGCTCTGTCCGCACAGTCGGCAGGCCCTGACGGGTCAGGGACAGCACCGATGGGGTCTCCTTTGAAGAGAACGCCAGTTCCCAGCTTTCCGCCGTCTCGATGGTGTCGGCAGGGCGGAAGACAAGCGTGTTCGGTGTTGCACGGCTGATCGCCAGATGTTCGACAGGCTGGTGGGTCGGGCCGTCTTCGCCCAAGCCGATAGAATCGTGGGTCATCACGAAGACCGTCGGGATTTTCATCAACGCGGCCAACCGCATGGAGGGCCGGGCGTAGTCGGTGAAACACATGAATGTGCCGCCATAGGGCCGCACGCCGCCATGCAGCGCCATGCCATTCATTGCAGCGGCCATGCCGTGTTCCCGAATGCCCCAATAGACATAGCGACCGCCACGGTTGTCCACGTCAAACACGCCCAGATCAGACGTCTTGGTGTTGTTGGACCCCGTCAGATCGGCAGAGCCGCCAACGGTTTCGGGCAGGATCGGGTTCAGGACTTCAAGCGCCTTTTCGGAACTGGCGCGGGTGGCCAGCTTTGGGGCTGCTTCCGACATCTGTTTCTTGAACGCCTTGACCGTCGCGCTGAGTTTCTTGGGGGGATCGCCCGCCAAGGCGCGGTTGAAGGTCTCACGCTTGTTGCGGGACATCTTGTCAAACCGTTCTTCCCAGGCGCGCCGTTCGGCGGTGCCACGCTTGCCGATCTCTTCCCAGGCTGTTTTGACATCTGCCGGGATCTCGAACGGGCCGGTCTTGACGCCATACGCTTCTTTGGCGGCCTGCAACTGGTCAGGATCGGTCAGCGCGCCGTGGCCTTTGGAAGTGTCCTGTGCTGCGTGACCCAGGGCGATGTGGGTCTTGCAGGCGATCATCGTCGGCAGGTCGGACGCCTTCGCTTCGGTCAGGGCTGCGTCAATCTCATCGGGGTTGTGGCCGTCAATTTCAATTGTGTGCCAGCCTGCGGCGGCAAAACGCCCAACCTGATCGGTGCGGTCAGACAGGGTGAGGGGGCCATCGATGGTGATGTTGTTGTTGTCCCACAGCACGATCAGTTTGCTCAACTGGTGCCGGCCTGCCAGCGTGATGGCCTCCTGGCTGACGCCTTCCATAAGGCAACCGTCGCCTGCGATGACATAGGTGTGGTGGTCGACAATCTTCTTGCCGTAGGCCGCGCGCTGGATTTCCTCCGCCATGGCGAAGCCGACAGAATTGGCGATGCCCTGGCCCAGCGGTCCGGTTGTCGTTTCAATCGCATCGGCAAGGAAGTTTTCCGGATGGCCAGCCGTGCGGGCGCCCATCTGGCGGAAATTCTTGATCTCTTCCAATGGGAACTGGGTATCGCCCACCAGATGCAGCAGCGCATAGATCAGCATCGAGCCGTGACCTGCTGACAGGATGAACCGGTCCCGGTCGGGCCACAGCGGGTTGGCCGCGTCAAATTTCAGGTGCCGTTCAAACAGGACCGTCGCCGCATCGGCCATGCCCATCGGCATGCCGGAGTGGCCGGAATTGGCGGCTGCAACCGCATCCAGCGTCAGCGTGCGGATGGCCGTTGCCTTGGCCCAGTGGTCGGGGTGGTTTTTGCGCAGTTCGTTCAGATCCAAGGGTCACATCCTTTGCGGAGAGCTTTGCGGGATAGGCGATTTCCCCGTCCATACCAGCGATTGGACAAAGTGCAAGCCGAAGGCGGCATCGGCGATGTCTTGCTGGATCAACTTCGCCGTCCAACCTGCTGATCTAAAAGGGGCGCATTTGTCGCGCGGCTTGTTTAGGATAAAGTACACGGCGGACGCCACGCGATTCGTGCGGGGCGATCCGTGTCAAAGCTGCGTGCAGGAGTATCGGACCGGGTTATGAGTGACATCGACGAATTACAAAGCCGCATCACGGCTGCGATGGACCGTATCGCCAAAGGCGTGGATGCCGCGCGGGACAAACCGCCCGTGCCGGATCCGGAAACGGTGCGCGCGCTGGAGGATGAACGCACGGCCAATGCGCAGCTGCGCGAACGGGTCTACGCGCTCAAAACCAAGGCGGATGAGGAACTGGCAAGCCTGCGCACGCAGGTTGAGGATACAGGCGGCCGTATTGCTGCGCTGGATCTGGAGTTGCAACGCCTGCGCAAGGCAAATCAGGAACTGACCGATGCTTGTGCTGCCCTGCGCGAAGCCAATCAGGAGGGCGTGGGGGAGCCGCATCTGATCAACACCGCCATGCTCGCGGAGCTTGAAGGGCTGCGGGCCGCCCGCGCCAGCGATATTGCAGAAGCGGACGCCATTCTTGCCGCCCTGGAACCGCTGGTGAAAGAAGCGGCAGATGCGCCGTCTGAACCCACCCCCGCGAAGGAGAGCGACTGATGCCCGAGGTTCGGATTACAATCGGTGGCCGCCAGTTCGAAGTGGCCTGTCAGGATGGCGAGGAAGGGTATCTGCACTCAGCCGCGAAGATGCTGGATGACGAAGCGCAGGTGCTCTCGGATCAGGTTGGCCGCATGCCCGAGGCGCGGATGCTGCTGATGGCTGGCCTTCTGTTGGCCGACAAGGCAGCCTCCGTCGAGGATCGCATAAACGAAGTGCGCTCCCAGCTTGCGGAGCGGGAGGCGGAGCTTGCAGGGCTGCGCAATGCGGGCCCCGAAGCGGAACGGGTCGAAGTGCCTGTTGTGCCGCAGGAGGTCAAGGACACCCTTGCAGAACTGGCGGCACGGGCCGAGGCTTTGGCCGCGCAGGTCGAGGAAAACGCGGACGGTGATGCAGGCTGATCCCAGCGTTTAGACGTTTCTTAAGCTGTTGCACCTATGGTCCTTGCGGGACGGCCCATAACAGGGCGTAGCCGGGAGGGTCAGGCATATGGTGCAGGTATTGAGGTTTTTGGTCGCGTTGGGCGACAGCGTGTCGGTGCAATGCAAGCGGCTCGTGGATCTGATCGAGGGGGCCACGGTGCCCGATGATCTCATCCCGTTGCGTCAGACGACGGCGGCACGGCGCGGTTCTGACGTGCAGGGACCAGCGGGACAAGACGGTCCTTTCTCATGAACATGCGCGCACAGCCACCCAAGACGCGGATCAAGCGCCTGATGATGATCGATGACAATGAGATTGATCAGATGATGTACCGCAGGGTGATCAAACGATCAGGCATGGTGGACGAGGTTGTCGGCTTCCTCTGGGCGTCGGAGGCGTTGGAATATCTGATGGACCCTGCCTCTCCGCCAGTTGATCTGATCCTGCTGGATGTGAACATGCCGCGCATGGATGGGTTTGAATTCCTGCAAGCGGCCTCGGACGCGGTTGGGCCGGATTTCGCGCCAGTGGTGGTGATGCTGACCACGTCGCTCAACCCGCGGGACTATGACCGGGCGATGAAGTATGACGCGGTGCGGGAGTTTTTGCATAAACCCCTGTGCCTTGAGCATATCACCCATCTTGCCACGCTGCTGGACGAGCGCGCGACCTCGACCTGACAGCGGGCCGCGCCATGCAAAATGCCGGGTGCATCGCATCCCGGCATTTCCGTTGTCTATCGCGCTGGCCAATGCCAGTGCGGACGTCCAATCAGATCAGGCGTTGGCTTCGCGGATCTTGTCCGCGGCGTCCTTGTCGAAGGTCACGCCGTTCTCTTCCAGCAGCGTGTCAAGCTCACCCGAGATGGTCATTTCCGTGATGATGTCGCAGCCGCCGACAAACTCGCCCTTCACATAGAGCTGCGGAATGGTCGGCCAGTCGGAGAACTCCTTGATCCCCTGACGGATGGTTTCATCGGCCAGCACATTCACGTCAGAAAAATCCACGCCCATGTAGTTGAGCACCCCAGCCACGCGGGAGGAGAACCCGCATTGCGGCATTTCCTTGGTGCCTTTCATGAAAAGCACCACATCATTGGCGGTAATCTGTTCTTTGATCTGGGTTGTTGCGTCGGTCATGTTTTGTCCTTGTTGCGTTGGAATGCGGCATGGAAACGCCGGGCATAGGTTTCGTCATCAGCCAGCGGCTGAACATCGGTGCCGGCGCTTTCCAGGCTGGAAATGCCCCGTCCACGGGTCAGGCTCGTGTGTGCCCGCTCAAGACTTTCGTTACGGCGTTGCGTGCGTTGCACGGCTTCAAGGTCCAGCGCCTCTGTGCCCAAGGGACGCGGGCCAGCCTGCATGCGTTCAGGCTGGCGGGAAGACAGCGACCGGTAGGTGCCTGCCTGCGCGCGGTACTGTGCAATGGAGATACCCACTACAGCGACAAGCGCAATGCCGATGATCCAGCCCCAGAACATGGGCCTATTCCGGCGCGCGGGTGGTCAGGGCCAGCGCGTGCAACTCGCCATTGCTGCCGTCCATCTTGCCCTTGAGCGCGGCATAGACGGCGCGTTGTTGCTGCACCCGGTTCATGCCTTTGAAAGAGGCATCGACAACCATGGCAGCCATGTGCACGCCATCGTTGCCTTCGACGGTGATTTCAGCCTCCGGAAAGGCGACGCGGATCAGCTCTTCGATCTCGCTGGCTTGCATGGGCATGGCGGGCTCCGCTTGGTTGTGTTGCTCTGGCTCAGATGTAGTGGGGCTGGCAGGTCTGTGCAAGCGATAGCGGCGCATTGTCTGTGGGCTTTGATGTTGAGGCTTGGTGCTGCGCGCTCTACGCTGCGCGCAGGCGGGCCAGTGGGAGGAAACGCATGCAACAGATTGATCAGGCACCTGAACAGGCATTGGCCTGGGCTGATGCAGGGCAGGGTGCAGCGCTGGCGACGGTGATTGAAACCTGGGGGTCTGCGCCGCGCAGGGTTGGTGCGCAACTGGTTGTGGCGGGCGACGGCGCGATGGAGGGTTCCGTCTCTGGCGGCTGTGTCGAGGGCGCGGTGGTGCTGGAAGCGCAGGATGTGATCGAGAACGGCGGCACACGGGTGCTGGAATACGGGGTAAGTGACGGGGATGCTTTCGCGGTTGGTCTGGCCTGTGGTGGTACCATCCGCGTGTTGGTCGAACCCATCGGCGATGGCGGCATGCCGGTAGAGATATTGCGGGAACTGGTCGCCGCCCGCGCCGCCCGCACGCAGATCGCTTATGAAGTGGCGCTGGACGGCAGCGCGCGGGCATTGGTGCGTGAGGGCCACGCGGACCGGTTTCGTATGGACCGTTCCGGCGTGACCGAAGACGGCGCGACCTTCGTGGCCATTCACAACCCGCCCTTGCGGTTGGTTGTCGTTGGCGGTG
>Ga0160419_100564_pt1 | contig 22420 bp, 22 predicted proteins | sample CelAP2metagpilot_2_FD_108196 | JGI IMG/M metagenome (GOLD analysis project Ga0160419, IMG submission 108196) | Phycosphere-associated microbial communities from Cellana algal ponds in Kailua-Kona, Hawaii, USA - Cellana AP2-4-25 metagenome pilot ... | reverse complement strand
TTGCCTTTTTGACCGAAAAGTGGCAAAAAGAAAAAAACTACAAACTACGAAAGGAACTATGGGCCTTTACCGACAATAAGATTGCAGTTCGTTTTGAATACGAATACCAAAATGCCGAAGGGGCGTGGATACGCGCATACGGGAACGAGAATTGGGAGTTCAACGAGCACGGGCTTATGCAAAAACGCTATGCCAGCATCAACGATCTGCCGATAACCGAATCGGAGAGAAGACTTTAATTTCAGAGGTCAGATATAAGATTTCTAATTACTCAAAACTAAAACTGATCATTGATAATTGACAACTGTTTATTGAACATTGATATGGACATCTACAACACCAACACACTTATTAACGAACAGACCGGGAACTTGGCCTTTAAACTCTCCGAATTTGATAATAGCTGTCAGTTTTGCGATACCCATCGGTTCAATTACTATTCTCTGATCTGGATAAAAAAGGGGAGGGGCACCGCCCAAGTGGATTTTACGGAATATCCCTTTACCCCGAACACGCTTTTTGCCGTAACGCCCTATCAACCCTTTACCTTTACCGAAGAAGAACCTTTGGAGGGCGTGGTTTTAAATTTTCACCCCGATTTTTTCTGCATTCACAAACACCACGAACAAGTGGCCTGCAACGGGATCCTTTTTAACAATATCTACAGTCCGCCCATGCTCTGTGTTACGGACGATATGAAAAACGAGCTGGAACGCATTATAGAGCAGATGTATGCCGAAGTACAAAAATCCGAATTGGCACAGTACGAACTGTTGGTATCCTATCTTAAAATATTTTTGATATCCGCCTCCCGCGCCAAGGCCAAGCAACAGCCCGAAGCCTTGGAGGGCAGCACCGACGAAAAAGAGCCGTTTATATTACAAAAGCTCAAAAACCTGATAGAGACCCATTACAAGACCATGCACTCCGCCGGCGAATATGCCGATCTGCTGAACATTAGCCCCAAGGCGCTGGCCAAAATGACCAAGAACCATTTTAACAAGACCATGACCAACTTGATCAGCGAGCGGATCATTATAGAGGCCAAGCGCGAGCTGTACCTTACCAACAAAACGGTAAAGGAGATCGCCTACGACCTGGGGTACGACGATGAGCACTACTTTAGCCGATTTTTTAAGAACAATGCGGACATATCCCCCAAAACCTATCGCGAAACCGTGGGCTTTGCCCGTGCCGCCTCCGCGTAAACCTTATTTATGAAAGCACATGTAATACGCCAAACCGTGCCCGTGCCCTTTGGGCAGGTGTACAAAACCTTGAAACAACGAATTACGGAGCAAGGTTTTTTGCTCCTGCACGAAATAGACACCCAGGCCATTGTGGCCAAACATGGGGTTCGCATAGCGCCCTTGCGGCAATTGCTCTTTTTTCACCCGAAATATATTGCGGAGATCATGGCGAACGATCCTTTGGCCATAAACGATATTCCCCTAAAACTGGTACTGCACCAACTGGATGAGACCACCACCCAACTAAGTTTTAAAAACCCTGTGCACAGCTTACAGGATTATGGGTTGAAGCCAGAAATGGCAGCCGAGTTGTTGGAACGGGTGCAGGGGATACTTTCTTTTTAAGGGGGATGGGATTTTTGGATTTATTGGAATGTTGGAGAAAGCCCTTTAGGGCTTTTTATATCTAAAGGTTTGAAAATTAATTATTTGCATTGTATTTCAAATGCTAGAAAATGTTGTTGTTTCAATTAGATATGTAGATTATTGAAAAATTGTTTGAGATAATTTCTTCTGATAAGCATAGAATGTTTTATTTTTCAATCCAAGCTGATAACAAATACATAAATTTGTTGGAAACACCCTGTCTTTTTAATGATTGTTAAAATACAAATACGTGGTTATAAATCAATTAGAGATATTACTATTGAGTTAAAACCTCTAAATATCTTAATCGGTGCTAATGGAGTAGGTAAGTCGAATTTTATATCTTTTTTTCGACTTCTGCATAATTTATATGAACAAAGGCTACAAAATTATGCAATGCAACAAGGAGCAAATAATTTACTTCATTTCGGAAGGAAAACAACAGATTCCATTTACGGAAAACTTTTTTTTAAAGATTCTCCTGATTCTAGAGATAGTAACAGCTATTATTTTGAGGCAACCCCTACAGAGGATGATTCTTTATTTATTGATAGAGAAGGTAGTGGTTATATGGCCAATTGGGATGATGATACCGATAAATATTTTTATAATATTGATAGGAAAGAAAGTCACATCAAGGATTCTGCTACATACCGAGATAGATATTTAAGATACTATTTCCAATCATTTAAAATCTATCATTTTCATGACACAAGTCCTTCAGCACCCTTAAGAACTTCTTGCCAAATTGATGACAATATGACCCTTAGAGAGAATGGAGCTAATTTGCCTGCATTTCTTTACCTATTGCAAGAACGTCATACAAATCATTTTAAAAGAATAGAACGGGTAATTAAGTCTGTAGTGCCATTTTTTGAAAGATTTGATTTAAAGCCAGATAGGTTAAATCCCGATAGAATAAAACTTGAATGGTTAGAAGTAAATCATCCAGATAATTATTTTAATGCTACCCATTTTTCAGATGGAACTTTAAGATTTATTGCTCTTTGTACTCTTTTAATGCAACCAGACTTACCAAAAACTATTTTAATAGATGAACCAGAACTTGGGTTGCATCCCGTGGCAATTAAAAAGCTGGCAGGAATTATTAGGAAAGCTTCAGCCAAAACTCAAATAATAATTTCCACTCAATCAGTCACTCTAGTAGATAATTTTGCTCCTGAAGATATATTAACAGTTGACAGAGAAGGTGATCAATCTATTTTATCCAGATTGGATGGTGAGGGTTTAACCGAATGGCTGGATGATTATAGCTTGGGAGATTTATGGAATAAGAATGTAATAAAAGGACAACCTTGAAAAGATTATATTTTGTTGTTGAAGGTTTTACGGAAAGGGAGTTTGTCAATAAATCCTTAATTCCATATTTCGCATCCAAGGGTATTTATGATGTTAGAGCTATTGAAATTACAACGAGCAAGGGAAATAAAGGTGGATTATCTAAATACCTACATTTAAAAACGGATATTGAAAACTTTTTAAAAAGTGAAACGGAAATTATTGTAACCACATTCATTGACTTTTTTAGAATACCATCGTCAATGCCCAATTATAGTCAAATTGGAGCGGTAGCAGATATAGACGATAAAATTAACTTATTGGAGCAAGGAATGGCTGACGATATCAATGACCCAAGATTCGCACCGTATATTCAAAAACATGAATTTGAAGCATTATTGTTTTCCGCCAAAGAGGGTTTCGAGCTAATGTATGATGATTATAAGATTGTTAGTGAACTCCATAAGGTAATTGATGAATACGATAACCCTGAAGAAATTAATTCAAGGCCACAATTTGCTCCCTCCAAGAGATTAATCAATATTCTATCTGCTAATGGTGAAAAATATGACAAGGTAGTTGAAGGTAATCTTATTGCGGAAGAAATTGGACTTGAAAAGATTCTTGAGAAATGTCCTAGGTTTAAGGAATGGATAAGGGCACTGGAGGAAAAAGTTAAAGCTTAGTTTGAGTTGTGAATCAAATCCCCCCAATCACCTTTAAACTCAACCCAGTTACTTTTTGGATAACCTCGTCCGTTAACCCTTCACCCTTCATCTTTTTTGCAACTTTCAACAATTCTTCTTTGCGTGCCCGCTTTTTCTCGGTATCAATCTTAAATTGCTCCAGTTCCTGTCTTTCGGGGCCCATAATTTCAAAAAGGCCACTTTTTTTCAGTTCGTCCATTACGCCTTGGTCGGCAAAACTGGTGTAGTGGGTCTCGGTGATCACCAAATGATCGAGTACTTCCACTTTGATCAATTTCCCCACTTTTAGCATGTGGTCGGTAAAGGTAATATCGGCATCGGTAACCTCGTGCGTTCCGCTGGGGTGGTTGTGCACCAAGATCAGCTTGCTGGCCAGTTTGTAGATCGCCATGCGGAACACATCGGTCGGGTCGGCATTTACGCGGTTGCTGGCACCCAGGCCAATAAGCTCCACAAACAGTATTTTGTTGTTGTGGTTGAGCCCCACCACCCAAAAATGCTCTTGGTTGCGGCGTATCTTGTTTTCGCGCAGCAAAACCTGTTGCATGATCGCATATATGTCCGCAGAGTTGAGCACTTGTATCTTTTGATCTTTGGTAAGCCGTACGTTCATGGTAGGTGTTTATAATTTTTGGGTAGGGGAAAGGTAGTCCATGCCCGGGAGAAAAACAAAAATGCGATTTGGGCATAAAAAACCGCTCCAAACTATGTTCTTGGGGCGGAGGAATTTATTTTTATGGTTAAGGATTGCCTCTTACATTTAATGGACCATTTTTCAGTTTACAAAAACTAAAATTGGGGAAGGAGCAATAAATCCTCGAGGAATTTGTATTTTTTCGGAGCAGACCCTCCTCAAACTAAAAGTTATGAACCCTAAAGTCGATTTCTTTTTTGAAAAACCATCCCAATGGCAAAATGCATTCAGGGAATTACGAAGAATTGCACTCGAAACAGGTTTGACCGAAGAGCTTAAATGGGGCAAGCCCTGCTACACCTATAATGGCGGCAATATATTTTTAATACATGGATTTAAAGAGTACTGTGCCTTGTTGTTCCACAAAGGAGCATTGCTAAAGGATACCAAAGGTATTTTGTTTCAGCAAACAAAAAATGTACAATCCGCTCGGCAGCTGCGCTTTACCAATGTGGATGAGGTTAGGGAACAAGAAAAGGTGATAAAGACCTACATATACGAAGCCGTTGAGGTGGAAAGGGCAGGGCTACAAGTAAAAATGAAGAAGACTTCCGAGTTCGATATGCCCGAAGAGCTTGAACATAAACTGGAAAAGGATAAAGATTTTAAAACTGCTTTTGAAGCATTGACCCCGGGACGGCAGCGTGGGTACATGCTGTACATTTCTGAAGCCAAGCAATCCAAAACCCGCGAAAACCGCATCGAGAAATGTGTTCCTAAGATTTTGAAGGGCAAAGGATATAACGAAAGGTAAATGATCGGCAATTGCCCTTGTACAATAAACCAATAACCTAAAAACCAACCGAACTATGACCCAACGTAGAAAATTCCTGAAACAAGGTGCAGCGGCGATGATGTCCCTGCCCCTCCTGTCTTTCGACCATCAAAAAGAGTGGTCGCTGACCCCATTGCAAACCAATGCCCCAAAGGATGAAACCTATTGGGGCATGGTACGCAAACAGTTTCCTTTAAAGGAAGGCCAGACCTATTTTAACAACGGAACCATGGGGCCTACATCGGGCTATGCCCTGGACAAAATGTTCCACCACATGATGCACTGGAACGTGGAAGCCGCTACGGTGGACTATAAAAACGGCTCGGGCCCCGAACTGTTGACCGGCTATTTTCCATACGAGGAGCTTCGTACCAAATTGGGCAACATTATCAATTGTGATTTTAAGGAGATCTCCTTGGTTCAGAATGCCACTTTTGGAATGAACTACGTGGGTATGGGCCTCGATTTAAAAAAAGGCGACGAATTGCTCAATACTAATCAAGAACATGGTGGTGGTTTTGGGGCTTGGCAATTGCTCGCCAAGCGAAAGGACTGTGTGTACAAGCAGGCCATTATGCCCGAACCTGCCAACGACCCGCAGGAAATTGTGGATGCCATTTTTAAGGAAGTCACCCCAAAGACCAAGGTAATCGCCATTCCACATATTGTTTCCGGTTTTGGAACGGTAATGCCGGTAAAGGCCATTTGTACCGAAGCCAAAAAACGGGGCATTTTTACCATTTTGGACGGAGCGCAATGTGTGGGCCATGTCCCGGTGGACGTTAAGGATATCGGTTGCGATGCTTATTACTCCAGTCTACATAAATGGCTGTTGGCCCCTGCAGGCAGTGGGTTGTTGTATATTAATAAAGAGGTGGTGGGCGATATTTGGAGCACCATTGCCAGTTATAATTGGGACAATAAGGATGATCATGGTTTTCGTTTGATGCAAAACGGAACGGGCAATGCCGGACTTATGGCCGGTTACGATGCCGCCGTGGACTTTTTCAACACTATTGGCCAAGATGTGTGGTTGGCCCGAGTGAAAGAATTGGGTAAATACCTGCGCGATGGTCTTAAGGAAATAAAGCATGTCACTTTTTATTCATCCACCAACGAGGAATTGGCAGCGGGCATCACCACCTATGGTGTTAGTGGCATGAGCGGCCCTGAGCTTCAAAAATATATGTGGGAAAAGGAACGTTTACAGCCACGCTCGGTGGGCAACGAAATGTTGCGCCATTCCGTCCATATTTATAATTCCAAGGCAGAGATCGATACCGCTCTGAGATTGGTAGAGGAGTTGGGCTGATTTTTAAGGCCGTCGTATCAATTTCAAATATTTTGAAAACTCTTGCTTTACTTTGGGGAACAGGATGAGTAGCCCTATCATGTTGGGGAAAACCATGGCCAGGATCATGGCATCCGAAAATTTGATGACCGCGTCCAAGGTAATGGCCGCCCCGAGTACGGTAAACAACAGAAATATGATCTTATAGGTAAGATCTATCCATTTTCCGCGGCCAAAAAGGTATTTCCATGCCTGTAAACCATAGTAGGACCACGACAAGATCGTGGAGAATGCAAAGAGACAAACGGCGGCCATAAGTACATAAGAGGAGCCGCTTATCGAATTTTCAAAAGCCATGGAGGTAATGTTCACGCCGCCCAAGCGGCTGCCATCGTACATTAAAGCCTGACCATTCACCACATCGCCATACACGAACATGCCATCCATATTAAAAAGGATGATTACAATGGCCGTCATGGTACAGATCAGTACGGTATCGATAAAAGGTTCCAGCAGTCCCACCAGACCTTCGGAAGCAGGGTGCGCCGTATTTACCGCAGAGTGCGCAATAGCGGCCGAACCGGCTCCGGCTTCGTTGGAGAAGGCCGCCCTTCTGAACCCTTGGATGAGCACGCCTACAAATCCGCCCGTAATGGTGGCCTTGGGGGTAAATGCTTCGGAAACGATCAGTCCAAAGGCATCGTCCACCCATTCGATGTGGGAAAAAATGATAAAAAGCGAAGCGCCCACATATAGAATGGCCATAAAGGGCACCACTTTTTCGGTCACTTTGGCAATCCGTTTAATGCCGCCAATGATCACAATTCCTGCCAAAAGGGCAAAAACAAGCCCGATAATACTACCGGAAGAAGCTCCGCTGAGCCCAAAACGCTCAATAATCTGTGCCGCAGCCTGATTGCTCTGGAAGGCATTTCCGCCACCAAAGGAAGCACCCACGCAGAGCACTGCAAAAACAATAGAAAGGAACTTGCCCAACTGCGTTAATCCCATTTCTTTTAATCCTTTGGATAAATAGTACATGGGGCCACCGAACACATTTCCCTTACTATCAATATCCCTATACTTTACGCCCAAGGTACATTCCACAAATTTGGAGGACATGCCGAGCAGTCCCGCCAAGATCATCCAAAAAGTCGCGCCGGGACCACCAATGGAAATGGCTACCGCCACCATGGCAATATTGCCCAGGCCCACTGTGCCAGAAACTGCTGTTGCCAGTGCCTGAAAATGGTTGACCTCGCCAAAGTGACCTTCATCTTTAATGGTATCCTTTAAGTCACCTTCGACCTCAAAAACGTGTGGTTGTAATGGGGGTTGATTTTTTTCTAGGTCATCGTACTTGCCACGTACCACTTGAATGGCGGTTGGAAAATGCCGGATGTTCACAAAACCAAAATAAAGGGTAAAAAAAAGTGCACCCACTATCAAAATAATGAGCACTACCGGAATGCTATGACCAAAAATGGGGATTTCTGCCAACACTAGGCTTTCCCACCAAACGGCAAATGGCATAAAACCATCATTGATTTTTTCATCCAACCCTTTGGTTGAGGTTGATGCTAACAATGTAGTACTTGATAGTGATAATAAACTGAATAACAGCGTTCTGCCCATGACTTGAAATTTTCCTGAATTTCTATCCCTGATTTGGATTTTTGGGCAATTGTCGGAAAGAATCCTAAAATGTCAGTAATGCCAAAACTGACAAATCATGCCTAAGTCACTCATTTTCAAAATAAATATTTTCTTTGGGCAATTGAAGACGAATTTTTCGTTCTCGGTTTTCCGACATTTCGAACAAGGTGTTTTTTAGGGGGATATAGTGTTTGTCCTTGGTCCAATTCTGTTTGCCAAAGAGTCCGTTGAGCAAAGCTTGTAGCAAACGCTTCAGCTCATTGTGGTCGTTGATATCGTAATTTTTGGAGCCATCAAAATTTTTAGGTTTGATCTCGAGCCAATCTTCGGACGAGGCCAATCTACGTTCCGCAAAAGTTTTGAGCAATTTGTACAATGCAGGTGTCAGGGATATATTTCTATCTGTTTGGCCGGGAAATCCTTTTAGGATGACTTCGCAGGTATTGCGATCCCCTTTTCTAAAATTCAGCCGTAATTGATATGCGCTTGGGATAACGTTTTCGGTAAGCTCTTTTACCCAACTTAGTGCCAGGGCGAAAAAGAGCATGATCAACGATGTTTTAAAAATGGCCGAGAACAATAATAAATTAATGGTATTGTCCATAAGCTTATATACTTGTGCTACCAAGGTAATCAATACCGTGAACAAAGAGAGTATACCAAGTAATGGGAGCCTACGTTTTGTAAAGGATTCCCAGAGTACAAAACCCAAAAAAACAAGGGTCATAAGGGCATAATATACATCCAGTTCGTTTATGGCCGATGCGGACCGGCCCAATATCATTTTATGCAGGGTAGGGAGCAGGGCAAAAACAAAGGGTATTCCAATAACAAAGGGCCAGAACTTGTTTTTTATTAAACCAGAGAACGGTTTGGGCAAATATTTGAACCAGGGTAGGGCCATAAGGATAAATAGGCTGTTCAATAGGGAAAAAACACTCCGAAATCCTTCCTTGGCTGTGGAGCCCCAACCATTTTCGTTGGGCAACAATACCTCCGATAGGCCAGAAAATGCCCAACAGAGTATGGAAAGTGCTAGCCAAACGGGCCCAAAATCCCGTTGCCTTCGACCAATGTGGTACCAAATGGACATAAGGGCCATAAAGGCAAAAAGGCAGACAGCAAATTGCCACCAGCCATAAAATTTGGATATCTCCAAGGCGGAGGCTGCGATGGACCATGCTTTTTGGTATGCTGGACTAAGTAGAAACAATTGGGTCGGTTATTGTTTGTGCAACAATATATAAAAATAGTAGAGGATAGGGATTTTTAGTTCTTTCATTATTAGTATATTGGCCGTTAACCATTAACGAATCCTTTTTTTTGAAAAGCAAACTCAACATTTGGCTGTTGGTCAGTTTTCTTATAGCAGGCATATTAACGCTGTGGCTCTATTTTAAATTGACCGGATATATTTGGGACATTTCGTATGATGAAGCAGTAGATTCAGAGGAGTTCAGTCCCTGCGGAGAATATAGTATTTACCCCTATTATAATGTCGGTACGTATCATCGAGGAGGTAAAAAGCATATCAAAAAGAAGCTGTTATCAAAAATAAATACAGAAGGATTACCGTCAAACGGTTTGTTAACTGTTCGTTTTGTAGTGAATTGCAAGGGTGAAACGGGCTACTTTAGAACCAAGATGACCGATGCGGAGTTAAAAGAAATCAATGTGCCAACCAGTACATTGGAACATTTTTACAATTTAATTTTGGAATTGGAAGAATGGATGCCGGGAAAAATTAAGGGCACGGCAGTGGACAGTTATGCACAGATCGTTTTTAAGGTGGAACAAGGTAAGATTACGGATATTTTTTAGATGAGGATAGTTTTAAAAATCATAAAAATAGTTCTGGCTACGGTATTTACGCTTTACGTTGGCTTAATTGCTTATCAACTGGTGTTCCAATCCAAAGAAGCACGATTTAAACTTGCCGCAGGTGCGCAGGGAAATAATCTTTCACAGTCCATATTCGGGATACTTAACTGGCAGCACCCGGAGTATGATGCAGCGTTTTTTGAGCGATCGGTACCTTTCAATAAAAATGGCGACTACGAAACCGGTTTTTCCTATTTGAACAGGGCTGTGGAATTGAACCCCTTGAACCATCTTGGGTATCGCGGGTACATGAAGTTACGTTTCTTAAGGGACTACAATTCGGCCTTGGCCGATTTTGACCGATTGGATGCCTTGACACCCGAGGTTGTGGATGCTCCCTGGGGAGAGGATATCGATTTTTTGCGTGGAGAATGTTATTACGGCCTTGGTGATTACCCAAAAGCACTAAAACATTTTAAGCAAAGTATCACCAACCAAGGAGCAGAATGGGTAGATGTTCAGGCCTTTGTTTATGTTGGCCTTTGCCATTACAATATGCAAAATTATGATGAGGCCATTGGTGCTTTTAAAACAGGAATAGAGCAATATGGGAACACTTGCGAAGCCTATTATGGTCTGGCCAAGACTTACTTGACAATGGGGGACTCCATAAATGCCCAAATTAATTTACAGAAGGCACAGGATAACATTCAATATAAATATTCCGATGGCTATAAAGAATACCTCAATGAAATCTACCAAGAGGATTTGGATGAACTGAAAACCAAATTTTAACTCCAACACGGTTTTTATGTCCTAAAGCCAACTTTTACAAAAGCTATGGTCAACTTCTTCGTTGAACCATTATATACCCTGTATATTTGCAACGTTTTGATTTTTAAAACTGTAAAACAAAATTATGAGTAAAGTAAAAGAAAACGATACCGTAAAAGTACATTACACGGGCAAACTTGTTGATGGGCAGATATTTGACAGCTCATTGCAAAGAGAGCCCTTGGAAATAAAATTGGGTGAGGGCCAGCTGATACCCGGATTTGAAAAAGGACTTATTGATATGGCCGTTAACGAAAAGAAGACGATTACCATAGATAAGAAAGATGCCTACGGAGAGGTGAACGAAGCACTTTTTCAAAAGATTTCCAAGTCACAATTGCCAGAAGACCTTGAACCAGAAGTAGGTATGGGGCTAGTGGGGGCCAATGCCGCCGGACAGGAACAACAGTTCAGGGTCGCCAAAGTAGAGGAGGAGGACATTATTATCGATGCCAACCACCCATTGGCAGGACAAGATTTGGTGTTCGATTTGGAATTGGTGGAGATACTATAGTTTACGTAGCCAACATTGTTGGGAACCAAATATTGAAAAGGAGAAAGCCCGGTTTGCGGTTTTCTCCTTTTTTGTTGGATATCACCTTCTTTTTATAAAACCGAACACAACCTGTGCTTAGTTAATTGGGAGGCGATTTGGTGGGATTAAAAGTGTACAGAATTGGTTTGAGGCTCAGGTTCCACGAATTCTACCTGCAAAACAACTGCTTGCAAGTGTTTTTTATGTAATCTGTAATTTTTGCAACAATTCCTCCTTGTATTTACTGCCAATCGGCAATTGAATCTCTGTTCCAATTTGGACCGTGTTTCCATAAACTGCCGTAATAGTTTCGTGCGGAACAATATAGGACCTATGGATTCTGGTAAATTGCTTTTCGGGTAAAAGGGTTTGTAATAATTTTAAGTGCATACTGACCAAAAGTGTTCCGTCTGTTTTAAAAACCGAACTGTATTCTTGCTCCGCTTTGATATATAGGATATCGGAAAAATTAAGCTTTAAGAGCTTTCCATCGTGTTTTACAAAAAGATAGGTTATTTCTTTTTTACTTGGTTTGGATGCATCATTTAGCAATTCCAATGTTTTGTTCACTTTCTCCACAGTTTGATAAAAGCGAGCAAAAGAAATAGGTTTTAACAGGTAATCCACCGCATTTAATTCAAACCCCTTAAGGGCATACTCGGAATAGGCCGTGGTAAAAACTACCAAAGGCGGGTTTTGTAACGATTCTATAAATTCAATTCCGGTTATTACCGGCATTTGAATATCCAAGAACAATACATCTATTTTGTTCTTTACCAGTATTTCAAAAGCTTCTTTGGCATCTATGCAAGTATCAACAACCGTCCAATTTGGGATTTTACTTATATGCGTTTGAATTATTTCTCGCGCCAGCGGTTCATCATCAACAATTAAAACATTTATATTCTTCATGCTAAGACTAATTTCAACGATACCTTGTACACGGAATTATCAATGTCCATATTGTACGTATAATTTTCTGAATAATGTAAATCCAAGCGTTTTTTTAAATTGGTCAATCCCAAGCCTCCGTTATCATTTTTAGTTTTGGCCTCTGCAAAGCCATTTTCGACTTTCAATTGTAGCGTATTTGCATTTACCGATAAATTTATACGGATGTCCGTATCTTTTTTATCCACATTATACTTAAAGGCATTCTCGACTATAGGTATAAACAGTAAAGGCGGAATGTTGGCATTGGTATTGTCAACCTGGGTTGTAAAAGAGACATTTGTATGGTTTAACCGCAAACTCTCCAACTCGATATAATTACGGGTCAATTCAATTTCATCTGACAATGGGATACTTTTCTTATTCGCATTATCCAAGGAATATCGCAAATAATCCGACAAACGTGTCACGGTTTCCGCAGAAGCATCTCTGCGATCATGTAAAATTAATCCATATAGATTGTTCAATGTATTGAACAGGAAATGCGGATTTACCTGAGCCTTTAGAAAGTTCAATTCCAACTGTACTTTCTCTTTCTCCAATTCAAGGTTTCTAGTGTGGATTTGATAATACCCCAGACTGCTTTTTATGGCTATGGGTAGTAATAAACCGGAAAACAGGTTAAAATATATCCCAATATTTGATGATTTAAACAAAAAATTATCGAGAACCGGTTTTTGAAGAATACTTAAATAATCAGGATCTCTTTCCTGAGCCATCGCCGCACAGGTATCACAATAATGAAAGGTAATTTTTTCACCTACTGCTTCAATAAAAATAATAAAAAATAGGAGTAAGAGGAGATATAAAATAAAAGGAACCCAGCGTTTTCTTTCGAAGAAATACGGAATCAATACGTACATTAACGGATAAAAAAACAGTATTAATTCCAGTGTCCGTCTTAGGGGGAACAAATAGCCCAAAGGGGTCGCAGAATAAGGATCATAGGACGATTTTGACAAGAAATATGAACTGAAAAACAGAACTATCCAAAATAGGATATGAGAGCCAATTCTAATGGTTTTCGAAGAATTTCTTTGTTTTATGAATGTATCTAATATCATAAGTGGCAACAATATACTTTTTTATAAACAATAGATCTTGGCCATAGAATTATACCAACTTAGTTTTTCAGGAGGTTTTTAAAAACCTCTTTGGACAATACCAAAGTAACGCTGTCACTCAAAACCGGATGCATTTTTTTAAAGGCAACGTCGGTTAAATTTGCTACAGAAGTATTCGTCATCTTTAAAGCTATCGAATCTGCTAAATTGTGCTCTACAAATTGAAGATGACTCTTATTTTCCATAGCAATCGATAAGGTTTGTACGGTACAGTTCTGCAATTCTACATGCGAGTATCCCTTTAAATTTATTGTGAAATGCCCGGTCTCAAATCCAGAAACCCTTTGGTGCGTGTTCGTGGCAATTATTCCTTCGAGATTGTTTTTATAAATTATAATTCCAGATGGGGTAGTGCTCAAAAAGCTTTTTTGCATTGAAATATTAGCTCCCGTAAACTCAATAAAGAGCGTATCGTTCTTCACCACACTTTTAAAATGCTCCAATCTCGAACGCAGTACTTTTATGGCATTGGTATCCTTTTGTACAATTTCTATGGGATATCCATTACTTCCGGAAATCGATAGGACAGCATAGTGTTCCGAACTTACCGAAACATAGTTTTTGAAAACATCGTCCAAATCAATTTTATCATACTCTTTTTTTAGGCTTAGATTGGTTGCAAATAGCATTCCGGATATGGAAATACTTAAAATGATGATAAATACATTACTTGTCTTCATATCTTAAATTTCTTTTTCTTTCAATTTCAACCAAACCAAGATCCATAGTGCAATGGGGAAAATTATACGTACAAAAAGAGCACTGTATAAGTTGATGTTATCGGGTAAAAACACTTTTACATTTTCTCCGTGGTGCGAAAACAAAAAACTATCGAAGGCAATGGTGGAAACTATGGTGGCTTCGGGGATCAGAAAGCTCAATAACCATCCGTTTAGATAGTTTAAAAGGAAGAAAAGCACAGCAATGGTCAATAGCATTTTTATAAAACTGTTTTTGTTGAAGATGACACTTCCCAGTAGCATTAATGCGTTAAATGTTAGGTAGATAAAAAAGAATTGATAAAAATCGTTCTTAAACGGATTCAGCATCGCTTTAAAAGTTAATGTGCCAGCAAAAAGCAAATAGAAAAAATCCGCGATGTAGAATATGATCACATAAGCAGTTAAAAAGAAAACTGTAGAAATCACTATGCTCGACACCACTTTTTCCGAAGCTTTTGCTGGAATGCCCAAAAGCCACATGCCACTCTGCGGAGTGGAAAACTCACTGAACATAGCATTGGAAAAAACACCGCCAGCAATAAATAGACCAATTACAAATACCCCATTCTGTACAGCCCCGGAAAAGCTGTCTTTCCATTGATGTACGACCAGGAACATAAAAACCAGTAAAATGAGCAAGACCAATAGACCAATTACATAGGTTTTATAATGCTCTTTATATTGTCTTTTGATCAATAAGCACAGCGTTGAATAATTCATGGTGTTTTATAATTTTAGTTTTTGGGCCAACACTGCATTAAAGAGCAGTTCAATGTCTACATATCCCAATATGTCGGAGGTGTTCTTTTGAATGGAAGCGAATCCGTTGCTAACTTTTTCTTGGTACAGTACTGCGGCATCATCTTTTTTGTTGTCAGACAATTCAAACTGTAATTTTTTTGCGATATCATCCTTATCAAGGTTCAGTAAAATCTGTCCATCGTGCATAATGATCACGGTATCGATCAATTCGTCCAGATCCCTCACTTGGTGAGAGGTGATGATGACAATCCTATCCTCTTTAAACGCATCCTTGATCATATTTCTAAAGGTGATCTTGGAAGGAATGTCCAAGCCATTGGTGGGTTCGTCCATGATCAACACTTTGGTATTGGCGGACAGGGCAAAGCCAATTAAAATTTTCTTTTTCTGACCTAAGGAGAGCTCGGTAGTTTTTTTGTCTTTAGATATGTTGAATTCTTTGATGTAGGCATCAAATTGATTGACATCAAATTTTGGATAAAAATCTTTATAAACGGAAATAAGCTCTTTAATGGTCAGGTTGGGTAAATGATATTCTTCTGGAACAAAAAACAAGTATTGTAGAAATTTAACCTCTCGTTTACCAGGTGTCAGACCAAAAACTTCACAACTGCCTTTGGTCGGAAAAAGCATGCCGGTAATATTTTTGATCAAGGTAGATTTCCCTACACCGTTTTTGCCCAATAAGCCATAAATTTTCCCAGAAGAAAACTCAAGGTTCATGTCTTTAAATATGTTGATTTTCTTGGAATAGTTATATTCCATACTTTGAATTTTTATCATACCCTTTTTGTGCGCTATGTGTTGTTGTGCAACACTATAAAGGATTTTCCGATGCATAAAATAAAATCAACGAATGCGATCGATCGCTCAATAAAGGATATGTTTTAACTAATGGAGAAAATCAACAATTTTGCAAATAGATTGATCGCGGGTACAAAAACGTGGTAAAACAAAAGTTTAAAGCAAATTGCTTTAGCGGAAAGATGGTGCGCTGGGGATGTTTGTACACTACTTTTTGAAATTTAATATATGTGTTTTTGGGTTTTATTTCTGATTTTGCCCGAGATTTTACATTAATTTTCCGTAGTAATACGTTTAAGAGCGTATTCTTTAACCGTATCTACCTCGTTCAGGTAGTCCTCAATATTTTGAGCGACGTAATGGTCTGGTAATATGCCCTTTTCATCTGGGAGGTTGGTGTTGGCTAATTTTGATGTAAAATTGGCAACATAATATACCAGCTTGGTATTGGTAAGACGTAATATGGTTTGTCCAGAGGTACAGAATTGATTTGAACCCAATTCTTCGCCGATAATTGTTCCAAGATTCAATTTCTTTACCAATGCCATAAAATGCCCGGTTGTTGACTTTCCATGCCCATCAATCAAAAAGAAGAGGTTGCCATTAAAGCTGTTCTCAAAAGGTTGTTGCATGCCATACCCTTTCGAATTATCGGTTTCTGAAAAATAGGCAAAAGGTTGCTTCGAAAGGTATTTTAGGAGGTAGATACTGGATTCTGGCGAACCCCCTCCATTAAAACGTACATCTATAATCAAGTTTTCGATTTGTTTCTCCTTAATTTTTTTAAAACTGTCATCAATAAATTGTTGAAATTCATCAAGGTTGTTCCATGGATAGTAGTTAAAAGAATAGATAGTCATGATCGCAGTGTTATCATCCTTAATTATCTCAAGACATAAGTCTTCTCCACAAAACGGAATGGAGTTATCCCTATACGGAACTTTTATTTCATTGTAAGACATATTGAGATGAATGGGAAGTTGCTCTCCTTTAATCTTCACTTGGTAACTTTTTGGAAAGTTAAGTGCGTAGGGAATAATAGTTGTAGACCACAAATTAAAATCTAACCGCTTTGAGGTCTCAACGTGGCCTTGTGACTGCAAGTGCTTATAAATATCCGTGATGAGCTGAGGAACGGGGACGTTATTTATATGGGTGATTTCTCCTTTCACGGCTACTTTTCCTTTATTTGAATAGGCATCAATAACATAAAGCTTACCATCTACGAGCCTTGTTTGAACTGGGAACCTTAAATTGTTTGGTAGCATCTCATTTTCAAAAAAGAAACTGCCCATTGATGTATGCGAACAATTGATGTTGGCAATAATTTCGCTACAATGCCAAGCAAATTCAGCAAAAGTGGTATGTTCTGTTATAAGTGATTTTTTGTTTTCTATGGTTTCCCAGAAATCCTTTTCAGAGATAAATTTTAAGGCATTGGGATGCACTTCCAGCAGTTTTTCACCAAGTTGTTGCAGGTCTTCAATGTAAGCATTCTTTGTATAGACCATATGAAACTTTTCTTTAGGTGAAATAGGCTTTCTATTCGGATATTTTATCCGTTCAATTTGGTCTTCTGCATTAAAATTGTCAGGATTCAGTTTTAAGGAAATCTCATAATTTTTTAAGGACAAAACAGAATCGCCAACGGCTAAATACCCTTCACCTAAGCTATCATAGGGATTTGATGAGTTGGGAAATTCTTCCACGATCAATTTAAAAATCTCCAGAGCATCGTTTGGCTGATTGTTCCAAAGGTGTCTATATCCATACATGGTCATTTCATCCTCATTTTCAAAATTGTAGGCATCAGGACTTTCCTTTTTTAGTTTTCGATACAACGCAATACGCTCTTCAATGGACAAATGCTCTTGTGCTTGTAAGGTTTGTGCGATTGACTTTTTTGAGGTGTTTACCGTCGCCAGTGGATCTTGTTGCGCGTCTTGTTCAACGGCTTTGTTGGTATTGCATGCCACGCATAGCAATAATAGGAAAAGGTATGGTTTTATGTCCATGTTGATTTTTTTATAAACCTATGCTCTTAAGAATTACGAAGTGTCAAAAAACTGTCAAAAGACTGTCAATGCATGTAAAAAGCCATTAAATTGTCTGTTATTTGTGTAGAAATGAATACAAAAAAGACCTACTTACTTATCTTCTTAATAATTGTATTGAGCATTTCATGGATGCTTACGAACGCTAAAAACGTTGTCGAGGTTAATGCAGAAGATATCAAAATTGCATTACGTGAAGTAGGTCATAGAATGTTATTGGTCGATAAAGATTCCACCTCATTAGTTTTACCCATAATAGAGCAGGAGAATTTAGAATACAAATTGACTTTTGAAAAAAACTTGGCAATTATACCAGATAGCTTGGTTAAAATCGTTGGGCAAAGTTTTAGCAAATCAAATCTTCCAGAAAATTATATAGTTGAAGTAACACAATGTATAAATGGTGCAGTCGCATATAGTTTTAAAATGCTAAATGAAAAAGGAAAGAATGTCATTCCTTGTCAGGGACGTTTTCTGCCAAATGGGTGCTACGAAATAAAAGCAAAATTTATAACGGGAGGTGATTTTGCCTTCCTTAATGGATTTTTTGCTTTAGCAATTGGCCTACTAACACTTTGCTTACTATGGGGACTAATTAAAACCAAGCCTAAACTGAACAATGTCGACATTGAACATGGAGATAAGATTTTTATCGGTAATTATCAGTTTTACCCAACCCAAAATAAACTGATCTTACAGCAAGAAGAAGTTTTACTTTCTAAAAAAGAAGGAGAGTTATTGACCATTTTAGCGTCTAATTTGAATAGCGTTGTAAAACGTGAGGATTTAACCAAAAAAGTATGGGAAGATAATGGTGTGGTTGTGGGGAGAAGTTTAGATACTTATATTTCAAAACTTCGAAAGCGACTGCAAGAAGATGAAGCTATAAAATTAAAAAACGTTCATGGTGTAGGGTATAAGTTAATATACGATTCATCTGGTGGTTCTTAACCGTAAAACTTTGGCCAAAACAATAGGAGGGTGGGTGACCATTAAAAAAGTGTATGAAATGGGTTTTGGGCGCAATTGTTTTGCTCAAGATGGATTTTTAAAACAGCTTTCTTTAGTTCCATAAGTACATGACAAACATTTTGGCGCTCTGTTTCTGAAAAAGTATCTGGTGGAAGGTAATGGAACATATAGATTGCTTTATCCAACCAGTTAGTAAAGGAAAGCAAATCTCCCTCGTGGCAATTTTCGAAATAGGAGAGTAGGGGATGTAGGTTAATTTCATTGGGATTCATTCAGCGACTATATAAAGTTATCAACAGTTAAGGATATGATTTGCCTTTCATTTATATAAACAAAACTTAAATAAAGTTAAGATAAACTTATATAAAAATATTTGAAGAACAAAGTATTTATTATATAAATAAAAGTTCAAGTTATATTTTAACAAGTATGCATTATATCTTGTAGTATCTAAATAGTATTATGACTGATAGAATTAACAGGATAAAAGAGGTGTTGGTAATTCAAGGGAAATCTCAAGTTTGGCTTGCAGAGGAACTTGGAAAAAGTACAACTTCAATAACAGCTATTTGCAACAATAAATCCCAACCACATTTAAAAGACCTCAAAAGAATTGCTAAAATTCTTGACGTGGATATTCGAGAGCTTTTGGTTTCAACAAAGAGAATATAAAATGACAGAAAAGGATATTATTAAACAACTTGGGTTGGTTCTAGAAAGGGAACCAAACAATTACAATAAAATTCTGGAATTATCCTCTCTGCTCTCTAATTATGATAGAGAAAATGTTAGGTTTACTGTTGATGCGGGAGTTATTAATAGATTGGGGAAAGAGTTGGTTGGTAGACACGAAACTGCAGTTTCAGAGTTGGTTAAAAATTCTTATGATGCAGATGCATTAACAGTTGATTTGTTTTTTAATGATTGTGATAAACCAGGAGGTACACTAAAAATAGAAGATACAGGACTGGGGATGACTAGAGAACAGTTGGTTAAAGGATTTATGACTATTTCATCTAGTGATAAAATACACAACCCAAAATCTCCAAGATATAATAGAACAAGAGCAGGACAAAAAGGAATTGGGCGTTTTGCTACACAAAGAATAGGACAAGTATTAACTATAGTAACTCAAACATTAAATTCTGATAAAGCACTTAAAGTAACTATTGATTGGGATAAATACGAGATGGATTCTAATTTGCTTTTAATATCGAATAAGATTGAAGAAGTTGAAAAGGAAAAGGAAGAAGGTACGACACTAACTATAGAAAATGTAAGAGATTCATGGACTGATTCCATGATAAAAAGAGCTTACAAATATATTTCCGATTTGTTACAGCCATTTCCTTTATCTGATAGATTTGAAAAAAGTAAAAATGACCCTGGATTCAAAGTAACTTTTTATAGAAACGGAAATATAGTTATTGATGAAGAAAGTGCTTTTTTTCAACATGCTCTTGCAGAAATTGAAGCCTACGTAGATGAAAATGGGCAAGGTTATTATTCTTTTAAAAGCAAAAAACTATCAATACCAGAAGAAGTTTTTTTAGTAGGAAAAAAAGATAGAGAAGATAAGTATGATAAATTAAAAAATGTCCATATAAAAGCTTACTATTTTATATATAATGGTGGTGGCACATCATTTATACCTAAAACGGTAAATAGTTATATCCTTGAAAATGCAAAAGAAAATGGAGGTATTAGATTATACAGGAATGGTTTTAGAGTATTGCCATATGCAGAAAAAAATGATGATTGGCTTGGTTTAGATGCTTCAATGAGAAGACGAAGTATTTTAGCTCCGCACTCTAATCTCCACTTTTTTGGTTTTGCTGAAGTGATTGATAAAGAAGGAAATAATTTTCAAGAACTTTCAAGTAGAGAAGGTCTCTTAGAAACTAATTCTTTTAAAGAGTTAAAGGATTTCGGATATAAAGTTTTAACTGATGTTGCAATAAAAATTTCTCAAGCTAGGGAAAGGAAAAGTACTGCTGGTCAAAAGGATTGGGATAAGAAAACTTCCAGTGATATCATAAAAGAAGTAAAAAAAGAATTTGACGATATAATTTCTAATGACAAGCAAATATTTGATGAAATAAGTCAAGATGATAAGGGAAATATGTCAGTTAAATTAAAAACAATTAATGAAAAACTAATTGAGTTAGAAGAGATACAAGAGGAAGAGACTTTAGATAGAGAAATTAAAACAAGGGAACTACTTAAAGAAATTCAATTATTAAGAATATTGGCAGGTTTAGGATTAACAATTGGGGAATTTGTTCATGAAGTTAGTCATTATGAACCTGCATTCAAATATGATGCGGAGTTCCTAACTGACTTAATCAAGGATTCGGAAGGGAAAAAAGCTGGTGTTCGATTACAGAAAAATTTAGAAGCATTTACAGTTTATACAGCATTCTTTAAAGATGCGATATCAAAAAATGTAAATAGAGAATTGGAACCTATTGAACTTCGCGAACCTATCTCAAATTTTATGGAAATAATAACTCCTGATTTAATAAGGAGCAATATTGATTTTGATAAACCAGAGTTTATTGGTTATAACTTATTCACTTGTCCAATGCATTCGTCCGAATGGGCTTCAATATTGTTTAATTTTTATACAAATTCAAAGAAGGCAATAGCAAAGAAAGCTGTTGCTGGTAAAATAAATATTGAGGCTGGAAAGATTAAAGATAAAGTTTATTTAGAGTTTTCTGATAATGGGATTGGAATTGCACCAGAAAAGGAAGATGAAATTTTTGAAGCATTTTATACAACCAGCAACCCATCTGGAAGTAGCTCAACAGAACTGGAAGAATTGACCGGAACAGGTTTAGGTCTTAAAATAGTTAAAGATATAATAGAAGGATATGGAGGTGAAGTTTTCGTAACCAAACCTAAACAAAATTTCACGACAACCATAAGAATTGAATTACCAAAAACTGATATAAACGAATATGAGTAAATATAAAGTATTCTATTTAGATGATGAAAAAGATGATTTAACTCAACCTATAAAAAAGAAATTAGAGGCAAATAAGGTATTAGATGTTTCTTTAGACAAACCAAATAACTTTGAAAAGGAATTAGATAGGTTAATTTCAGAACTTAAGGATTGTAAGGCTTTAATTTTAGATTTACAATTAAATGGACCTCAAGAAGGTACATCAGACGAACATGGTGAGAAGTTTAAAGTAAGATATCAAGCACCACCTTTGGCGCAAATGATAAGAACCCTTGCATCTGAAGGTACAATTCCAGATTTACCAATTATATTATGTTCTACTGAAGACAAAATTAAAGATTCTTTCAGTAGAGATTTCACCAGTCATGATTTATTTGATTGGACATTTTTAAAAGATGATATTAATGAAGAAACAGTTAATAAAATAGCTTCTCTTATCAATGGTTATCAAGTATTAAGCAAGAATAAAAAAAACTTCTCTTCATCTTTAGATAGGGATTACGATGAACTAGATGAAAGGATTTTGTCAAGATTTATAATCGAGGACAATCCACCTGTACATGAAATTGCAAGAGTTATTTTTAAGGATATAGTGCAGCCTACAGGTGTTTTGATTAATGAACTTACTCTGGCTGCTAGATTGGGTATAGATATTTCCAAATCACAAAAAAGTTGGAAGGATTTACTTGATAAGTACTTTATTTCTGCTAAATATAACGGAGTTTTTAGTGAAAGCTGGAATAGATGGTGGAATGATAAAGTAATTGATGTTTTTGAAGAACTAACAAATGAGAATCTTGCAAGTTTAGACGCTACTTCTAGAGTTTCATTG
>Ga0160419_100560_pt1 | contig 22671 bp, 25 predicted proteins | sample CelAP2metagpilot_2_FD_108196 | JGI IMG/M metagenome (GOLD analysis project Ga0160419, IMG submission 108196) | Phycosphere-associated microbial communities from Cellana algal ponds in Kailua-Kona, Hawaii, USA - Cellana AP2-4-25 metagenome pilot ... | reverse complement strand
TTGTTGTTGTTGTTGTTGTTGTTGTTGTTGTTGTTGTTGTTGTTGTTGTTGTTGTTGTTGTTGTTGTTGTTGTTGTTGTTGTTGTTGTTGTTGTTGTTGTTGTTGTTGCTGCTGCTGCTGCTTGAAGAATTCTTCCCACATTTGGAGCACGGTCCATCCTGCTACTAAAGCCCAGAGGTGAGCGCTATCTCTGACGCTGACATCTCCGACAACCCCCTCCGAATCTGCGGTTGTTGGTGGCGGCGAGTGAGGGGGTAGCAAGCGCAGTAATGTCTGGTGCTGTAGGATGATGAAGGCGTAGGTGCGTTGAAACAGCTCAGAATACCGACTCAACTGCAGTAAGAGGCCCGCTTCCCGTGCAAAGAGGTACTGCTGTACTTCGAGCATCCCAATGCTGCTCCCTGACTTCTCGCTGCCTTCTTGCCCCGTCGTTGCCCCGAGCTTCGCTCGAAATTCAAAGACAGGAAAATCCAATACGGGAACACCACCACCGGCCATCGCGCTCATCCCACCACCTCTACCACCACTAGAAGAAGCCACTCGACTGGGCTGAAACATCATCAGGGTCTTGGGCGGCATGATCACGCTATTCCCACTACTACTACCACTACTACTACTACTACTACTACTACTCCTACTACTACTGCTGCTGCTGCTGCTGCTGCTTCTACCACTACTACTACCACCACCACCACCACTACTACTCCTCCCAAAGTCGGCAGCAGAAGAGGGCATCAGAGCCGCTTGCCAGCGATTGGTTAAAGCAGACAATTCCTGATAATGATGCAAAGCCTCCCCCGGAAGCTGAAGTTGCTCATTCATCAATGCCAAGCTCTCCTTGGCAAAAAACAAGCGGAAAAAGAGATCTTCCCCAGGGACAGCAGCAGCAGCAGCAGCAGTGGCAGTACGACTTGTGGCCCCTTCCTCCAACTCACGGACCTGCTCCTGATAAGCCTTCGAACGGGCAATAAATGTGTTCCCCACCACTGTCTTAATTTTCGCCATAACATCCCCCCACTGCTCCTGATGATTCTGCTGCAGAATGATGCCGTTCCCCGCCCCGGTACCTGCGGGCCCTCGCCCCCCCATGGAGCCCGACACACCCTGCTCAAACAGCGTCAACATACTCGACCGGTCCCCCGTCACTTTGCTACAAAAGTCCGCCGCTATCCTCGAATAAATCTTGAGGTACATATCATGCGTGTTGTTCTGCGTGCCCAAGGGGACATAGACCAACAACCATTCTTCGTGCCGCTCTGTTCGCTCGTCGACCCAGGCCTTGACCTTGGCCTTTACAGCGGTCTTGTACGCCTCGGTCGTCTCACACACCACTAGATTTAGATGCGCATATGGAGCGCGATAATCGCTCGTACGACCTCCGTCTCGTCCTCCCAGGTTTCTGAAGAGGGCATGGTCGTGGGCTACCACTTGCACAGGCAGCCTCGAGATCGTGACGAGGGTGCTGCCCGAGGTGCCCGAAGGCAGCCGGGTGCGCCAAGCTACATCTCTCAGGGGAAGTTGCGCCTTAAAATATCGCTCCAAAAACTGCCAGACTTGTCCGAGCTCGTCATGGTAGGCCAAGGCACACACGGTGGGGGTGGTTGGAGTGGTGGAGTGGGAGGCAGAGTTGGAGGAGAGGGAGGACTTTGGCCCAGAGGAGGAGAGCAGTGGAGGCGGATGCAACGGCCGTGGGGGCGGGTCCATGGCCTTGATATATCGTACCCTGCTGCTGCGCTGAGGACGAGATAGTGAGAAACGCACGTAAAAGTGAGAACAACAGAGGTGTTGTGTTGAGCAAGGGCATGGTGAAGAAGCAAGAGCGAACGTCGCGCCTCCTCTCGCCGGACGCGCTTGAGGTTTGTTCCAAGACCCACATATCGCAACCCTTACCACACACCACAGACAAATATCAGCCTCAAATGCAAGCGACAGCGCCCAACGTGGAGGAGAGGGACATGGAGGTAGTGGACGCCAACGCTCTTGACGCGGAAGAGGGAGGAGGTGAGGGTGCTCCTTCATCCTCGTCTTCGGCTGCACCAGCAGCCCAAACCTGCAGCACAAACAACACGAGCAGCAGTAGATGCGGCAGCGATGACATTGATGCGCCCAATTTCGGTACGTTTTTGATAGTGACGCTGGGTGTCTCGAGTAAAGAGTCAATGTTGACTCTCCCCCTGTGCCTCCTATCATTTTTCGTAAGACTTCCTCTCTTCTTATTCTGTGCCCGCGCCCTGCCTTTCCACAAACCCGCCTCGCACTCCCCGCCACTTGGCTACTTTTTACCAGGCCTGCGTGCTCTCTTCCTTTATTTGTTCCTACCCATAAACCCGGTCGCCCACCTTCCTCTCTGTACCCCCAATCCTTTTAATCCCACCCTTTTTAGACCTCGAAGCCTACGCGGCCAGGTACGTTGGCCCCACCAAGGTCCGTCGCCTACTCTTTATTGCGCCCCGTTGCAAGGGTCGGGAGCTGGACGCGTACCGCCTTGCCTTGGATACCCTGAAAGAGCGGGGATCGATGAATGTGGAGCTGTACCGGGAGGTGGTGGGTTTGGTTGCTGGCCGTTTAGGTCCTGCGTATCAGCTGGACTCTGCATGGGCGGATGGGCTTGAGAAACAGGCAGCGGCACAGAAGGAACGGTTAGAGAGTGATTTGCAGAGTTCGCGGACGAGTTTGGCGAAGGAGAGCATTCGATTGGGCTATCAAGATTTGGGGGAATTTTATTATGCCCGTGGTGATTTGGATAATGCCTTGAAGAACTTTGTCCGTACCCGGGACTACTGCTCCATGACCCGTCATAGCGTCGATATGTGCCTGAACGTGATCAAGGTGGCCGTGGGGCTCGAAAGCTTCTCGCATGTCAACACCTACGTCACCAAAGCCGAACATACCCCTGACTTGAACGATCCCAAGGCCCGGCACAAGCTCAAGGCTGCCGCCGGGCTCGTTCAACTCTCCCAACAGCACTATACGAACGCTGCACGGAAATTTCTTGAGTGTGGGGTTGCGGGGCTGACGAAGGATAAGCCTAACGATAATGCTCCTGCTCCCTTCGCTCAGGTCCTGGCTGCGGAGGACGTGGCGGTGTATGGGGGGTTGTGCGCGTTGGCCTCGCTTGATCGGACGGAACTGCGACGACGGGTGGTGGATAACATGGCTTTTAGGGGCTTACTAGATCTGGTCCCATGGATGCGGGAGCTGATTTATGATTTCTGTGGCTCGAAGTATGGGGGCTGCTTGAGGGTCTTGGGTGCGATGAAGGGGGAGTTAATGCTGGACTTACATCTAGCACGGCATGTGAGTGTTTTATACCAGCAGATACGCGAGAGATGCTTCTTGCAGTATTTTTCGCCGTATCTGAGCGTGGACTTGGCGAGGATGAGCGAGGCGTTTGGTGCGCCGGTGGGGGAGATGGAAAAGGAGGTGGCCCAATTGATCCGGAGTAATCGGTTGCCGGCACGTGTGGACAGTCAGAAGAAGACATTGCACAGGCGTCAGGTGGACCCGAGGGAGGAGGGGTATAAGAAAGTGTTTGGGATGGGCAAGGATTTCCTGAGGGAGGTGAGGGCGATGCTGTTGAGAACGAGTTTGGTGGAGCATGGTGTGTGTGTGGATGGAGGAGGAGTGGGAGGGAGGGAGGGAGGAAGAAGGGGGTTTCTGGCTGGTGGGCGTTTGAGCCAGTCGCATTCGATGGGAATCACGGGGGGCTTTGTGGGTGGGAGAGGGAGGGGTGGGGGGATGGAGGGGAGGATGGAAGGGGAGAGTTCGGCGGAGGAGGAGGAGGGAGAGGAGGAGGAGGAGGAGGAGGAGATGATGGAGGGAGGGGATGAGCACCATGGGTGGGGGGGGGGGGTGGTAGGGGCGAATATACAGGATCCCGACATGTACGTAGGGAACAATTAAGAAGGAGGGATGGAGGTAGAGGAGGAGGGAGAGAGGGAGGGATGGAGGGAGGTGTTGGTTCTTGGATCTTGATCAAGTCGGATGAACAGCATACGAAGGAATTGAAAAGAAAGAGAAACTATAGGTTAGGAATTAGCTCTCGCGAAACGCCAGCGAATTTGCACAAAGTGAGGGAGAGCAACAGCTGCCGAAAATGTGCCAGCAAACAATGAAGAAGGAAAAGGGAGATATCAGTCCAAGATACCCGGTTGTTGTGCACCTGGCTGGCGGCGTCCGCGCCTCGGTTAAGCTTTGCCGTCGTCTTGGTCGAGACGTTGTGCTTTGCTCTCCGTTCCCACCCATCACACAAAAAAGGTGTCTACATTTTCGACCTTTCTCCATCTTTGTAATCACCCTCTTCTTCCTCTTCTTGTCCAAAATTCATCCCTTAATTTGGCTTTGTGCTCTATTTTTGCCGGCTCTTGCATGCATGCACGTGACTGGGGCGCCTACTACTCTTGTGGTGTCCCATTCCTCTACACAACAGACGCCTCTTCCTCTCTTTCCTCCGTCCATTTCCGCTTCATTTCACTAATTTCCCTGACCTAAGATCCTTACACCCCTCATTCCCTATGATCCTCACACCCCTCCTTCCCTCCCTCGTTCCCTTCCTCCCTACACAATCGTAATCCCCACATTCTCCTCATCCAAAATGAAGAAAATTCTCATAAAATGCTCTAAACTCAGCAACCTCCCCCCCCCCTTCGGTACCTCTAACCCCTGAACCGTCAAGCACAACTTCTCCAGTTCCTCCGTGCTTAGACCGTCAAACCCCATTTTGCTTAATGCTTGTGGCAGCTCCGCAAAGGTCAACAGTTCGGCGTCCGTCACACTGTCAAATGCCTCTCTCAGCTCATTGATAATCATACTCGAGCTGATGCCCAGCTGCTCCCCCACTGCGATTGCCTCTGCCCGCAGTTGCTGCGGGATATTACCCACGTCCTTCAGCGCCGCGACATGCACACCAATGGATCCCGTCGAGGCCAACTGCCTTGCAGCCTCCCCTCCCGCATCCTCCGTCTCCAGCAACAAGTCTTCAATATCCCCGGTGATTGACGATTTATCCTGCGCCTGCTCCAATCCCCCTTCCAAGAATGCCACCACATTAGCAACATCCACGCCTGTCCCATCCACCACCTCGCCCAGCATGAGTTCCGGGCGATCTGCGCCAGCATTGCGTGCAGACAGCTCGTCTTCTATCATTCGTTCTAATTCTCGGGCGTCGTTGGTGGCCTCCACTCCAGTCAAGGTCAAGGAACCATCGTCACCTTGCAAGAAATTGTAGACCTTGCCGTCCTTCTCTTCTTGAACACGAGCGATGCGAAGATGAAAGTACGCGCCGCCCTCCGTATCAAAAGCCAGTTGGCCGTCCGAGACAATGCAATCCAAAATCTTGGCATAGTTAGGAATATGCACCGTGGCCACCATTGTGCCGTCCCCCCGAGGAAACATGGGGGTCCGCAGTGGCGTCTCTTCCCCGTCCCACCCATTGAAATTGTATAGGAGGCATGGGCTGGCGGCCTCGTCTTCTTCCAGCAGCGACAAGGGGGCATCCTCGCCTTGACCGGCCGGGTTGTAGATGACGGACAAGGTATCCCCGATTGCGGGTCCGTATGCCTCGTCAAAGCCTTCGAATTGCACGCGGGGCGTGGGAACGGGCTTGCTCCCCGCCGCCGCCTTGGAAGACGACGAGGGGGAGGAGGACCGCCTGTTTTGCAAGGAAGACTCGCACCGGGTCAAGCGTGGTCGCATGGCCGACATGGGAGGCAGGAAAGCGTGGCAGAGGGATAAGATTGAGAGCATCGAGAGCAGATTGGATAGTGTGGGGGGCCTCATTGTAGCGTGTATTGGTTGACGTTGAACCGGCTACGGCTACTCGTGTTCTTGATAGTGAAGAAAGACACACACGTTTGTTCTGCCTCGAATGTCGGGGCTTTCTTGGGTGCAAACGGCGGTGCAGGGGGCTTGGGAAGCGACGAGCCTGTTGGAGAGCGAGGTGGTGTGAGGATTCAGATTACACAAACGAGTGTCTGCAAGAAACAAAAGCCGTCCGTTTAAAGCCACAACATGGGCATACATATCCTGCTCGCTTGTTCGCTTGTTTGAGCAAATATAGTTGAGACTTCAAGTGAAGGAATGCCATCGTGCACATCTCTTCACGAAGTTCGTCAACGCATTCTGATCTCCGCCTCTTGGTACCAAAAGCGGCTTGCTGAATGTCACCGTGCCCAACCGCCACTCATCGCTCATACTCAATACAGAAAGACGCCTGTGCCGGTGCCGGTGATCGCGCCCTTCGGTTCCTGTCCAACCATCTAGCCAGGGGTCGACCAAGCAAGTCACCAAAGTTCTAACGCCCCCACCTCGCATTCTCTTGGTCCACGGCCACTTTCCCACCGCGCCCCAGATCCTCCACGACAACATCCTCACTGGCTCGTTCATGTCATCCTCAGGCAAAAAGGTTACGGAGGAGTCTCCGCTCAAGCACTTTCGCGACGTGGTTCAACGCCGGCTGATGCGGGACGTGATCGAGGCAGCTGCAGGCTTGAGCCGTGGGTGGATGGTCATGGTAATTGACGACGCGGCCTTGCGCGTGGTCTCGGCCTTAGTGGGCATGTACGACGTGATGGAGCACCGTGTCACGCTGATTGAACTGCTGTCAAAGAAGCGGCAGCCATTGCCCGAGATGGAGGTCATTTATCTGGTGACCCCGACCCTAGAGACCATCAACCTGATTCTCAAGGACTTTTCCGACCCCAAGAGGCCGCGTTACGGTGCGGTGCACCTATTCTTTTTATCGAAGGTGAACGACACACTTATGCAGCGGTTGGGGACCGCGCCGAATCTTTCGCAGCGCGTCCAGACGTTCAAAGAAGTCAACATGAATTTCCTTGCTACCGAGGCGTCAGCCTTCCACCTTGACATGCCCCGCTGCTTGCCCGGCCTTTTTAGCAGTCGCCCCGACGACACTACCTTGGACGAGGTGGTCGATAAGCTGGTTTCGCTCTGTGTAACCTTGAATGAGTACCCGCACGTCCGCTTCAACCAAAACAGCGTTTTGGGTGCCCGCATTGCCACGCTAGTCCAGGACGGGCTCAATGACTTCGTCGCTCGTCAAGAAGACTGGTGGTACCATGGGCAGACCGGACACATGGATAGAGAGCGGGCCACTTTGCTCATTTTGGATCGCGCGGAGGATCCATTGACGCCGTTGATTCATGAGCATACGTATCAGGCGATAGTCCAAGATTTACTGCAAGTAGAGGATGACATGATTACTTTTCAGTCGGAGGGGAAAGGTGGGCGGCACGAAACCAAGGCCTTGCTGAATGAGTCGGATGCGTTGTGGGCTGAGTTTCGGCACCAGCATATTGCGAAGGTAATGGAGCAAATTGGGGAGCGCACACGGGATTACATTCAGGCGCATGCCGGTGTGGAGATGACGAGGAAGCTGGGGACGAATGCCAAAATGTCACCCCAGGAACTGGCTTTGATTGTGAAGCAGCTTCCAGAATATCGGGAGATGACGGGAAAATTGTGGATGCACTATTCGATTACCACGGATGTGATGGCGAGGTTTCAGCATTTTGGGGTGTTGGATTTGTCGGAGCTGGAGCAGACGCTGGCGACGGGGGTGGATGGGGATGGGAGAAGCGTTAAGGAGGAGAAGATGTTGCAGAGGTAGGGCGGTGGATGGGTGGGTTTGGGGAAGACTGGAGAAAACTTAGGGGAAGTCGTATTTACTGTTGGTTTGAATCTAAGTCGTGATTGGGCGCTGTGGCAGTGACATGCCGTGAGTGGGAGAGAAGAATTTTATCGCCTCCTCCTATGTAAACCAGCCCACTCATATCTCATATTCCCTTCCTTCAACGATTTATAGCTTGGAGACGATGCTGATGGGCTCGGAGAGCGCGGGCATGACACTGCCAAACAAGATGCGCCTCATCGCCATCTTCATCATTGCCCAAGGGGGCATCACCGAGGAGGCCCGTCGCACACTCGTGGCGGCAGCAGGCTTGACTACCGAAGACCAAGACGCCCTGATCCACCTCGAGGCTTTGGGTGTGAAAGTGCAAAAGTCCAAGAGCGGGTCTTCGTCGATGTGGGGTGGCCAGGCTAAGAAGAACAAGCGCCGAGCCTATCAAGACTCCGAGTACGCCGCCAGCCGCTATGTATGCGCCCTCAAGGACCTCATCGATCAAATTGTTCAAGGTGAACTCTCCACTGAAGTCTACCCCTCTGTACTCCCTATGCCTTCGCTTGTAGGAAAACCCGTGGCCCGTTCCTTGCGCAAGCCCGAGAAGGGTCGTTTGGGGAAGCAACCTGGGAGCTACACGGGCGCCCGATCGTTGATCTTTGTAGCGGGCGGTGTGTCATTTTCTGAGCTCCGAGCCGCCTATGAGGTAATGGAGCGACAAAAAAAGGAAGTGATCATTGGTGGCACCTCCTACCTCACGCCCAACACGTTTGTGGACTTGCTGCGGGCTATTAAGATCTAAGATTGAGGGCCGCTGATTTATTGCAATTCGATGATATTCAGTTCAGTGAGTTGAATTCATTTCTTATTTATCAAGGCGGTCATCCTTTAATCCAAAGTGCATTGACATGGCGTGCATTTGGGTATATCTTGATTGAAGTGGTTTAACTCGTGCTACTTGCTAGACTTGACTTTTTCCTCAAAGTGCACCCTCGGGGAGGGCTTGTAGACGTGCTTGTTGAAGCAGGTCGATAGCTTCTTGTTTAAAGCATCACACTTGTGGGTAGGGTGATCAGAAGAACAGTGGGTTGACATGTAAACAGAAGAGCAGGTCGACGCATTTTGACCTCCTCTACTTGAAGAAATATGAATGTATCTTGTGTAGGACCATCAAAGTGACTGTATGTGTGACAAGGGATGGCAAAAGTGAAGAAAAATAGACTGCTGTGTGTGCGCAGGCGGGAATAGGCCCGCTGGGACAGATGCAGGACGACGAAAAGACCAAGAAGAACTATGGGCCGAGAGACGTAACTTCCGAGAAGCAAGTGCTGGTGCATGCGTGTGTGGTTCCGAGCCCACTATCCCTTATATAGGATCCAACGCAGCCATCACTTATATTGAGGAATGGGAACCCATACTCTACACACTCTCCATTACCAGACAGCTCCCCGTTTTTATCCCTGTTCAATAGGCACACTAAAAGCGATGCTTCGCATCTCCCGCCGACTCCTGCACGCGCCGCCATGGGCAGGCTGTACCCTGACACCGCCAGTACCTCGCCGCACTGCGGCACCGCACATAGGTCTGTCTTTCAATGGCTTCTCGACTTTAAAGACAGGGGCTACGCCTCCGAATTTGATTCGGAACGTGGCCATTATTGCTCATATTGACCACGGGAAGACTACCATCTGCGATCGGCTGATGGGGAGCAGTGCCGTGACCGCGGAGCGAGTCATGGACAGCATGTCCCTGGAGAAACAGCGAGGTATCACCATAATGAGCAAATATACGCGCGTGGATTTCCAAGGCCATGTCCTTAACGTAGTGGACACGCCGGGCCACGCCGACTTTGGTGGGGAGGTCGAGCGCGTGCTGGACATGTGCAGCGGTTGCTGCCTCATTGTATGCGGAACTGAGGGTCCCATGGCGCAAAGTAAGTACGTGCTCAGCAAGGCAATTGAGCACAATTTAAAGCCTATCGTGGTCATAAACAAGGTCGACCGTGAAGGAGCGCGGCCTCACGAGGTGGAGAGCGAGGTGCTGGACCTTTTCATTTCCTTGGGGGCTCCGGATGAACTGCTAGATTACCCTGTACTTTTTGCCAGCGCCCGGGAAGGGTGGGCAGTGCGAGACATGGACGATACGGATCACTCAAGAGGTATGGCACCCTTACTCGAAGCCATTGTTGAGACGGTGCCGGCTCCATGTGGACCCGAGGCCCTGGCGGAGCCCTTTACGTTCGCGGTCAACAGCCTGCAGACCGATAATTTTGTGGGGCGAGTGTGCCTGGGCAAGGTGCACACAGGCCGTGTTAAGATCGGCGATCCCATCAAGGCCCTTTTTAGAGAGGAGGATGGCAAGGTCTTGCAGGAAGGCAAGGTCACAAAGCTCTTTTACCAGCGCGGCATGGACAAGCAAGAGGTGCAACAGGGCAACGCTGGAGACATTCTGTGGTTGGCGGGTGTCGAAGCGAATGTGGCCGACACGATTGCGGCCCCGGAAGTCATGGCCCCTTTGCAGACACAGAAGATGGACCCACCGACCCTGGCCATCACCTTCTCAGCCAACGACTCGCCTTTGGCCGGGAAGGAGGGCAAGTACGTTACGGGAAGCCACGTCATCAATCGCCTTCACAAGGAAGTCGAAAACAACGTCTCCATAACTCTGGTCCCATCCTCAGAGCCCGAGTCTATCGAAGTACATGGCCGTGGGGAGCTGCAGCTAGGCATCATAATCGAGACTATGCGCCGGGAAGGCTTTGAGCTCTGCGTGTCGCCTCCCAAAGTCCTGACGAAGATGTGTCCCACCACGGGCAAGACGTTGGAGCCTGTGGAAGAGGTGACGGTGGACGTGGACCAGGAGTTGAGTGGGGTGGTGGTAGAGAAATTAAGTGCCCGAAAGGGTCATTTGGTGCATTTCGGTGACCACCGAGGCAAGTCCCGCTTGATTTTTCATGTACCGTCGCGTGGCTTACTCGGTTTTATGAACGAAATCAAGACGGACACCCGGGGTTCGGCCGTCGTGACACGATTATTTTTGGAGCACAAGGCATCAGTAGGTCAAATTGATGCCCTATTTCGAGGTAAGCTCATCAGTATGGAACGCGGGGCTGCCACAGCGTACGCACTTAATATGTTGGAGGAGCGAGGGGTACTCTTTGTGCAGCCGGGGGAGGAGGTTTACCCGGGTATGATTATTGGCGAGCATAATCGACCCGTAGACCTGGACGTGAATCCTACCAAAGGGAAAAAGCTGAGCAATATTCGGACTGTGAGCGCCGACGAGGCCATTCGATTGACCCCGCCCGTCGTGCGCGTTTTGGAAGAGTATTTGGCTTACATGAACGAGGACGAAAAGTTGGAGGTGACCCCCCTGAAGATGCGCTTGCGAAAACGAGAACTGGATCCCGGCGTCCGGGCCCGGAAAGCTAAGAGCGGCGGGAAAAGGTAAAAATTGGTGGATAGAAATTTTGAAGGGAAACTAAACAAATCTTCAAATTAATAATGCAAGATGTATTCGTTAAGTTAGGAGTGTTCTGCGTTACGTTTTGCTTTATGCTAATTTAAGAGCATGCAAGAGCGTAGAGACAATGACAGAAGGGATAAATACACGTTATTTTTCGATCACTAACTGTCCATACTGGACCTCTGGTCTCTTTGAGTGTGGTAGTGTGGGAAAAACGCATTCCAATTTTTAAACCGCCGACGGTTAAACAATTGCTATATTATTGGCCAACGGCTCCACGAGTGACAAAAGAAGAATCAACAAAATGAGACATTGTATCGGCTCGTTTCCCCTACAAGTCAGCACCCACAAATTTGTTGTAACGCAGTTATTAAAAATCTCTCACTGTGTTTTGCAGGGAGGTCGTCTTTGACAATGCAGACCATGTCACAGCTAAGAGCCCGCATCCCTTACAACTCTTCGATTCCCATTCCAACATACAGGGAGTCACACACACGCCCTTTACGAAGCCAATGAGCATGCGTATTTTCTCCATACTCCTCGCCGCAGTCACGATTCTGGCCCCCGTCGCTGTACTAGGTGAGATCGAGACGAATGCAGTGAAGGACACCTCTGTATCGGACGTCCTCCATGATGAGGACTTGGAAGGAGTCGCAGCGAGAAAGCTCGAGTTTCTGAACCTAGAGGTTGATCAGAAGGGATGTTATCTCCTGACGGGTCCTGAATCTGGATTGTTATTATTGCTTTGCGAGGACGATGCCGGGGCACGCAAGCGTTATACCGATGAGGGTGAGTGCTAGAAGTTGCGAATCTTGGTATTGTACCATGCACATCAAAAGCCCTCTTGAGAAGAAATCGCGCAACGAGTCAAAAAGTATCCCCTCCTGCATGAGGTTGCATACATGTACTGTGATACTCATGTCATGCTATTCCCATACGCACAGGTATCCTTGTTGACTTAGCCGAATCCCCTGAAGAAACGAACGAGGACATGTACTCTTGGGTCAATGGCACCATCACGAACCTTGGAGAAATTGCTATCTGTAATGTGGCGTTTGCTTCACGGGACACTGATCTTACCACAGATGCCCTTGACGTCGTGCCTATCAATCTTCCCACGACCGCACTGGATGAATCGCTGTTTGATTCCGTGGACCTAGCCCCCGGGGAGTCGATCGACTTTGCTTACTTTTTGCCTTTTAATGCCGCTCGCAACGCGCCAGCCTTCGTAGGCTTATCCAAATCTCTTCATGCCTGCTCGGAAGCGAAGGAGAAGTTCGTGCCCGAGCTGCCGGAGTGGGATGAAGTAGAGACTACTGGTGAGGCAGTAGACAAGCTGGTTGATGCCGCGAACATTGTCGTTGATGCCACCCAAGAGACGACTGGCGAGATGCTGGACACGACGCAGCAGTTCACACAGGGATTTGTGGACGGTACTCAGGATAAGCTTGATGCTACCATAGATTCCTTGCAGGCCGTGTCGAAGCCACCCGAGCTGGCAGACACCACTACTACCATCCCCACGAAAACTCAGGACAAATCTGTTGCAGAAGCACTTGAGGAGCCCAAGGCGGCCAATGCCAATGCCCTAAAGGTGAAGGTCGCGGCCAAAACCGATGAATCTAACTCCTCAGTTACCGAAATTCCAATCAAGGAAGCACAAAATGAGGCAGAGACTACGTCTCCTGCTGGCACACGATCTGCTTCGGGCTCTATCATCCTGTTGGGAACGATATTTGTTTTGTCCGTCTCAGCGTTTCTTGCATGAGTGCGTAGCGTGAGCGAAATATGTTATGTACGACGGCAAATTTCATTCGATTTTGTAGGTGCCGTCGTTGTTATTTATTTTTCATAAGTATGAGTACAGCGAGAGGACATGACCGAGAGGGATATGGGCCGCCATGGAGACGTAAAAGCACCGTGTAAATCAAGCAAAAACAAAGAAGAGAACCAAAAAACCAGAACCAAACGCAACAAACCACAAAGAACGTTTTATTTCCCTTCCTCTTCTTCTACAACGTTTTCTTTCCACCAAACTCCCATTCTCCCACTCATCCAGCTACTCATGAAGATACTCATCATTCACACGCATCTAACATTTCGAGCACAACGTTGTACTTCCTTTAATCATGACTCCTTCATCAACCTTACGCCGGCAAAAGCCTCTTCTCTGCCGCCCGTGCATGGCCCTCAAGCCCTTCCAAGCGTGCCAGCTCCACCGCGTCCTTCACCACCACCTGCCCCCCATGCAGGTCGTCCATACTCATCCACGTCCGCACCCTCAAGAACGTAAAGACACTTAAACCCCCTGTATATTTAGCGGTGCCACCTGTCGGCAACACATGGTTTGGACCCGCACCATAATCCCCCAAGACCTCCGCTGCTCCATGACCAATGAACACAGCTCCGTAGTTCTTACAGCGGAAAGCGACGGCTTTGGCGTCAGCCGTCTGGATCTCCAGATGCTCAGGGGCAATTTTATCGGACACTAAAATGCACTCCTCTACGCTATTAACCGCCACCGCAAACCCCTTTAAGACGGCATGGCGGGCTGTTTCCCCCGTGGGCAGGATGGAGAGTTGCTGCACCAGGGCATCATTCACTTGATCGATGACATTCCTCGAGGTCGCCACCAGAATAGGCCTTGCCTCTACATCATGCTCCGCCTGCGCTAGCAAATCTGCCGCGATGGTCTGCGGGTCCGCTGTCGCATCCGCGATGACCAACACCTCTGAAGGCCCTGCCAGCATGTCAATCGCACAAACGCCCGAAATGAGACTCTTCGCCGCAGTGACCCATTTGTTCCCCGGCCCAACAATTATATCACTCGCATCCACACCATCCACTCCATAAGCCAGTGCTGCCACAGCCTGTGCCCCACCGACTGCCAAAAAGGCATCTGCTTCCGCAATGAACGCAGCGCCGAGTGTCACGGCAGAAGGACGGGGGGAGGCCACCCACACCTTCGTCACGCCTGCTGCTTTGGCAGTCACCGCTGTCATCAGCACAGAGGAAGGGAGAGGGTATCGACCTCCGGGGGCGTAACAACCTGCGACGGCCATGGGCGCAATGGTGTGCCCTGCTGATCCCCCGGGAATGGAAATTGAGACGTCTTGGATGGCGCTGCGTTGGGCTTTGGCAAAGGCTTCGATCCGCTCTCGTGTTCGTTGGAGCATTTCACGTTGTCCGTCGGTGAGGGACAACCATGCCTTTTCGAGATCGGCCCGACCAAGGATAATGGGGTCTTGTAGTGATTTGATGTCGCCGAGTCTGAGGGCTTGTTGAAGAAGGGCGGTCTTGCCGTTTGTCTGGGTTTGGTGTGGTCGCAGAATAAGTGATATGGGATGGAATGAGGATATGCTGTCTACTGCTATGCAGTAAGTGGCTTTCCCACTCGCACAACTATGCAAAGAGCGCGGGACGTCGAGTGCGAGTAGCCCCGTAGGTTGAGGAGGATCGTCTCCATGCTCGTGCCATGCCTGTGTCCAAGCTGGTCACGTCACCTGTCACGTGTAGGCGCGAGTGAAAAGCCATAAATGACCCCTGCAAAGTTACCTTGATGTCGCTGATGATCTCCATGGCCTGATGGCGGGCCAAGGGTTCCACGGGCTCATTGAGCTTGGCCAGGTCATCCACTTCAGCAAGGCTCACGACACGCAGGCGTGGAAGGTCGTCAGTTGCCATTGTAATAATAGGCACTTGGAGTCACGTGATGCAGGCGACCAGAGAGAGCAGACAGGTCGTGCAAGTGCCTGTGATACAGGAAATGAAGCATGATTCAGTCAGGGGTGTATGTGTATGGAGGGAGGTCTGTGCAGCAGTGGCTGGCGATGACGGTGTTTCTCGATCTCGGACCAAGGGGTGCATTGGCTGCAGGAAATGAGGGCTAGGGAGGGAAATGGAGTAAAATACACATTTTCAAACACCAAACGTGGCGCAACCACCAACCTTTCCCACGAACATGTATTATTTCCTGTGCAATTCCATCACCACCTCAGGCTCATCGTGACACCGTCGGCGGGATCGCAAGCCGCAGACGAGCCACAGAGACTAGGACTCAGTCAAGATGTCACCAGTGGACGACTACGACGACGACGATGACGACCTTCTAATGACGGACCCGATCGCGGAGGCAAAGGAGGAGCAGCAGCGGCGCAACTGCTCTGCCGCTAGGCATTCGGGCATCAGCAGCGAAGAGGAAAGGGGAGGAATAGGAAGAGGAGGCGGCAACGAGGAAGAGGAGGAAAGGAGAGGAGTAGTGTCGACCAGCCCTGCGGATGCGGCAGCACCGGCACTCATAACCTCGCAAGAGATTGACAGCACTAGCAACATCGATGATGAGGGCTCAGGGAGGGATGATTACGAGGGGAAATATACCATTACGCCCCTGGTGGACTTGGAGCGGCTGAAGTGGACAAAGGAAGGAGATGCAGAGAGGGGCTTATTCTGGGTGCCCGTCCGCGTGATGACCATGAATGAAATCGCGCTGGAGCAAGTTGGGGAGGGCAAATTACCAGAGGGAAAGGTCTGGGTCCGCTACTTTCCCACGAAGGATACTGACAAAAAGTAAGTGAGGTAGGGATGGTGATGTGCACGTGCGGGCTTCGAACATGTGTTCTTTCTGTCTGACGATTAAGTATTTCTTGCACCCCCCCCTAATTTCTTTCACCCCGTTACCATCCATTTAGGCAACACAAAGTCAAAAAAGAGGCCGATCTCATTCCTTTCAACTATGGAGAAGAAGGGGGGGCGTTGCGCTGGAGCAGTTATTACAAGGCCATGGCTCCCCGACCCCCGAAATCCAAGGACAAGAAAAACGTGGACTCCTCCCAGACCAACACTACCCTTGCTGATGCTGGCCCCGCTGCCAATGATAACGACGACCATGACGACACGGTTACCGTCAGCGCCAACGGCAAGAAGATAGAGAAGAAGAAAAAGGGACGAAGGCCAGCCAAACGTATGGCCCCCAAAAAGCCGCCTATCTACACGCACGCCCAGTGGAGCAAGAGCATGCAGTATGCGGAGATGGTACGAAGAAGCAAATAACGACGACAACACAAAATTGATCATCCCCCTCTCTTTTCTAATTGACCCCTCCAGCTCCTTTCTAAGCGTCGTTTTCAACCCCCTTCCGTGGCACTCACATCCACTCATCACACACCTGTCTCTTACTCCTTTCTTCCCGCTTTTCTCACACACAGACCCTCCAAGACTCCCTAACCGTGATATGGGCCAAGAAAGATCAGATTCAGCGGGAGCGTCAATTAGCAGCTTCATTGGCTGTGGTTACTCCTGACGAGGAGGAGGAAGAAGGTGGTTGTGAAGTAGAGCGAGGACAGAGTGAGGTTATTAGCAGCCTCTATGCCCAGAGCCCAACCTTAGCAGGGAAGAGGAAGGGAAGAGGGAATGTGGTCTTGCAGCTTGGTGATAGGATTCAATTCAAGTCCCGCCTCGAGAAGGCCGGGACGTTTTACGAGGCCACTGTCATAGGAATAGATCCCCCCAAGCAGAAGGAGGAGGGAGGCATCCCGCTCACTTTGCGTCCGAGCGCCTTTCTCGACGTGGACGTGCACGTGCAGAAGGTCGCCAAGTACAACGCGAGGAGGGGGACCTGGAAGGACGTCCCGGAGGGGAGTCGGAAGTTCATGGCCTTGCGGGAGCATGACATGGGGAAAAAGGCGGTGCAGGCCGATGAGAAATTGTTGAGCCTGTTGGCGCCCTCGATGGCGGCACAGGTGAAAAAGGTGATGGCGGAGGAGCAGGCCAGATTGAACGAGGATATCCGCTTGGTTTTAGAGGGGGAAATTGACGTGGAAGAGGACAAAGCTGGGGAGGAGGAAGAGGAGGAGGAGGAGGGAGTAGGGGAGGAGGAGGAACGGAGAGAGTCGCCGAGGAAGAAACAGAAGAAGAATGGAAGTGGAGAGGGATGAGGGAAATGGCAGCACAGGGCCTGGGCGCGCAGGAGCCAGATACAAATAATTGAGCTGTTCTGGTCTGGGTCTCGAGGGAGAGGAGGAGGGAGCGGAGAGACAACAGCCGTCCAAGAAGTAGGAAAAGAGGGGAAGTGAGGAGGGAGGGGGGAGAAGGCGGAGGTCGTATCGAAGGTACGCGGGTGAAAGCCAGATGCTGCAGCTGGTGTTGCTGATCTGTGTTTGGAACGATAAACATGCAGAGAGGGAGAGGAGAAGGGAGGGCTTTCCGACGAAGAGGAATATAAGGAGGACGCCCCTCCCCGTAACGCCGGTAGCAGCCGCCCTTGCAGCCGGGTTAGCCCATGTGGGAAGAGGAGGAACGTAAGGGACGCTGTGGAGAAAGATGCAAATGTGTAGCGGTGTCGGGAAGGAAAAGGGGATGAAACAGAGGAACCCATGATGTAAATGAATGAAAGAGGACTGTTTGGGGAAGAGCGCAGCGGAGGAAGGGAGAGCCATGTAAAAAATGAAGGGATGGAGGGAGAGCGGACGTAAAACAGTAAGGGTCATACGCAGACACGGAATGTCATCTTGTGGTCTTTATCATCCAACTCTTGAATAAGTAGCAAAGAGAGGCATGCGAGACAAACATGTCTGGAGTATGGAGAATGGAAGACATTGAGAGAAAGCAGTGACGGGGTGACAACATGAAAAAGTAATAAACAGATACCTACATCTGGAATACTCACAGCAAATATTCGGTCGAAGCTCAGAGAAAGAGAAAAAGACAGGAATGAGACGTACCTCAAACCATCTAACGACGCTTAACACTATGCGGACAACTAATGGAAGGTAAGTTTCTTTTGCCCACTTCGTTCTCGCTCCCAATTCTCTTTTCTTCTCTTGTCTCTCTTGACTACCGCGCTTTCATTTCCGACAGGTGGCCGTGTGTATACAAACAAAAAGAAGACCATCTTCCCAAAAAAATAAAGCTCTTCTGGGGAGGGAGAGCGCAAAGAACCCTATTGGTATGAAATTAAAAGTATTATAAAAGAATAAAAAATAGAAGGGAAAGAAGAGGCCACCCTCCTTTGTCCTGCTGACCTCTTAAGTGCTAACACGGAAGTCCTATTGCATGAAGTGATCTATTCCTCTCTCTGTGGCCTTTCCACTTTAGTCGTTGGCATCCTTCCCCACCTCTCTGGATTGTCCCTATCACTCTTGTTCGCTCTCGAATCACATTCAACTCCAACTTCACATGGACTTAAATTTCTTTTCCGAAAAGAAAATCATTCCCCCTCTCTTTCTCCTTCGTGCACATGTATAAATACACTTTTGGTTTCGCTTCTTTTCAGCGCAAACTCAACATCCGCTCTCCATCATTCTGATGCCTCGCGGATTTTGGGGGCTCGCCTTTAACCCTTTCGGTCGTTGATGTTGTTTGTAGTGGGATGACGGTCTTGCAGAGGATAACAGGTGATATTCGTTGATTAAAATTTTCTAGTTGTTGTTTCTTATAGATGATGATGATCGTGTTGACGTTCTCCCCTGCATTCTTTATCTTCTAGTTGTCTTCTCTCTTCTCCTTTCTCTCTAGTGTAGGCTGCCTATTACTTCATTTCGTGGTTGGTCTGGTGGGACAGAGAAGAGTGACGGAATACCTTACACAGCTTTGACACACACACACACACACACACACTCTCTTTCTCTCTCTACTCTCTTTCTCTCTCTCCTTCTCTCTCTCTCTCTTTCTTTCTCTCTCTCTCTCTCTCTCTCTTTCTTTCTCTCTCTCTCTCTCTCTCTCTCTCTCTCTCTCTCTCTCTCTCTCTCTCTCTTTCTCTTTCTCTTACTTTCAAACAAACGAATTCTCATACACACAAAGACACACACTCTCATACACAAGTTGTTTTATAAAAGGGAGAAAAAGAAAGTGAAGATAAGGAGGAGAGACCTAAAATACAAATACGACGGGCGACCCACCAAAGGGTGCGGAGAGCAAAAGAGCAACTCCGCGCGCGAACATACATATCCCTCCATCGGTGGCAGGCCCTCTCGCTTCTCCCTTTCTTCCTTCAAAGTCACCTGCAACCTTGCTAATTTCTCCTTTGTCACTGAGCCCTCCCTATCGTTTATTGCGCAAGGACACATACGCAATGCTCAAGTAATATACTAAGAATTATCCCTCTTTCATTCATAAAAGAGCACAAAAAACACCAATACGTAGCCTGCCTATATCTCTTTCTCTCATTCTTCACATGAATTTAAATGTACTGTTCCCTTGTCCACCTCGGTGGTCTCATCGGCTGCTTCCCAAATTATCGGTGTCCCTAGTGCAAGCCCACGCCTGATATCCTTCTATCGATTCTACTTTCTAGATCGGCGTGTGATAAAAAACAATTGGGGGAACAGGGAAAGTATGTAGGTGTGTCAGCGTGAGAATGAATAGATGCCGGCTACACAAAGAATGGACAGGAGTAGGACGCACGTACCGGCGCCTTTTTGTACTCAATCAAGTCTTACTCCTCGTTTCGCTTCAATTCGTCCTTGTCTACCTTCCTGAAAATTCCTCACATATCATATCAGCTTCTAGCAATCTAGCCTTGATACAGCCCCGCAACATGCGAAATGTACTGGGAAGAAGGCCGATCCGCTGCCATCGACCCGCTGTTGAAATTCCTGGCCTGTCCTGGCCCCACTTCTCCTCCACCCATGCTTCCAAACTCAGGGCCCCCATCGCCAACCATCAAACCACCGGCCTGCTGCTGCTTCTGCTGCTGCTGCTGGTATTGGTGTTGTTGTTGTTGTTGTTGTTGCTGCTGCTGCTGCTGCTGCTGCTGTTGCTGTTGTTGTTGATGCTGGTGCGGCGGCTGCGTGATGTTCACATGTGCCTGCTGGTGCTGGTGCTGTTGGTGCTGCGGCAAAGGCATGCCGCCATACTGAACCTGCTGCTGCTGAAGCGCGGCCTGACTAGCCAAGTGCGCTTGCCACCGCTGCAGCGCGTGGAGAGGAGCGGGCGCTCCACCTGAGCCAATCAATGGGTTACTGCCGTGAGGGGACAACGTATCAGAGGCAGAGAATGCTGAGGAAGGGGCTCCGTGTCCCAATATGGATCCACCCATGCCGGACATTCCCAGGGATGACTTGTCTTTTTTCTGCTCCACCTTGAGTCGCTTATGTCCGACCACGAAACCATTCATTGCCTCGATGGCTTGGAGTGCCGAGTCAGGGTTGTTGTAGCTGACGAAGCCGAAGCCACGCGAGCGGCCTGTGACCTTGTCGACCATGATGCGGGCGGAGATGACTTGACCGAAGGTAGAGAACATCTGAAGGGAAGGGGGATGGAGGGAAGAAAGAAGGGAGGGTTCGCGGGTGAGTGCTTCGAATTGATCGGGTATAAAAGGCCACGAAAATCAAAACCGAATGAGAAATTAGAGTCCCATAAACAGCGACCAGGGAAGGGAGTGCAGGGGGAGGGAGAAATAAAAGGAAGGAATTGTCGTGCCTGGTATAAGTCGAGGTTCGTCATGTCGTTAGGGATGTGAAAGACAAACAAATTGCATCCCTCCGGGCCCTTGTCGCTGTCTGTGGTCTTGATAGGCGCCCCGGGTGTTTTGAGCGGGCTAGGGTACCCCCCGTTACATTGCGGTCCATACTTGGTGTACACGCTCTGGGCAAATGCTTGCTGCTGGGATAGGATGGGATTCTGCTGCTGCGCCTGTTTGAGGGTCGAGAACAGAGGGAAGCGTGACTTGATCCACCATGACCAAAATAGGGCAGCATGTGACGTGCACACGACAGAGCCAAGACATATAGCATGAGCGTGGGAGAAGAAGAAAGCGTAGGCGGAATAAGTGGGCTATAGGCAGATACATACTGACGGACCGGATATAAAAGCCCGGGCGGAATTAATTGCAAACACATACATACACATACGTAAACACACAAACATACATACACATACATAAACATACATGCATGCATACACATACATACCTGCTGAGCGGCCAAGAGACCAGCACTTTGACTAAAAAGAGCAGACGACAAACCCGCACCCATTCCCCCTGCGGTGGCGGCTATTTGCTGCTGCTGCTGCTGCTGCTGCTGCTGCTGGAAATGATGGAAAAGGGATTGCTGCTGTTGTCCCTGCTGCCCCTGCGGCCCCTGTTGCAAGTGCTGTAGGTGCTGTTGCTGCCGCTGAGCCATCAAAAATGTCTGTGCATTGGCTATTTTGATGTCCTCAGAGCGCAGCTCCAGGTTGCCCATGCTCAAGGTTGTCGCTGCTAGAGTCGCGTCAAATCCCATAGCAGCCGAAGGAGGGTAAGGGCCCGCGTCCGAGACACCCACCGCTGGGTTATTGGTGTAGTTGTCGGTCAGTAAAGTATCCAAAAGACGGGCGTTCTGCTCTCCTGGCTGGTCCTGATGTTGCTTCTCACCGGCGGCCGCAGCAGCGGCCGCAGCCGTGGTATCCAATGTTTCACTGGTGCTGGCAGTGGTGTGACTGTTCTGCTTTCCTTTACTGCTCTTATCGGCCATCTGCTGTGCCTCTTCCGATGGTGGCACCGAGGGTGAAATGCCATCATCCTCTTGCTTTTGGTGCTGACTCGACGAGAGAGAACCCTGGGGGGGGGCAGCGGCGGGCGACGAAGAATCCTCAGCCGCGTCCAAGGACGGGGATGAGGAATCAGGCCGCGAACCACCAGATACATTCCCTGTGGCCCCAAGAACATTCTCATGACCTGGATTCGTGGGTGGTGGCGACGAGGACGAAGAAGGGGTGGGGCTACCCTTGGGAAAGGGAGGCTCGTAGGCAAAGAGTCCGCCCCCCGTTGGCGTGACGAAGGCATTAAAATTGTTGCCGCCCTCGCCAGCAGGACCTGTTGACCCTGTAGGACCGGGCATGGTGGTGGTGCTGGCGGTGTCCATGGTCGTAGGCGCCAAGCTCAGTGTCGCACTGCTGGGATAAAACAAGAATTAGTGCAGAAGAAAGCCCTTTTCCACCTTTCTCAGCTCCTCAGAAAGAAGACTGTCCCGCACGCCCCGGTGAGAGCGTTTTCGGATTTGTAATGTGGCCCTTGCAGAGAAGGCGCCGTGTGGTACCTACCGACTGCGAAATTGTGTTCGATGCTCCCGAGTCGGCTGCAATGTCCCTTGGGTTGCCCTGAAATGGGTGGAGAGGATTTCAAACAGATAAGGAAACAGAAGGTGATGTGGAACAAGCAAAGAAGACTACGGCGTATGGGAAGATTACGATCACAGCCAGACTGAAAGCTCTAACTCCAGGTCGCAAAGTCACCAGTCATCACAGTGCAATGTGAAGTGGTTCCATGCATGCATGGAGGGGAACTAACAAGAAATGATTCATCCGTAGAAATGCAAGAATGAAAGACGAAAACTGTTCGTCTCTCCCCCCCCCCTTCTCATCTTCGGCGATCGATATACTGCCAGCAGGGAGGAGGAGGGGACAACACAACTAAATTAAAATGGACACAGATCTCTACAATTAAAGAGATTTTGTCACTTACGCTGCGTGGAAATACTCTTTTAAAACGGGTACTGTAGGGTCAACCATAAAGACCCTTCCCCCCCCCCCCCCCCCCCCACCCCCACCCCCCCCCCCCCCCACCCCCCCCCCCCTCCGCCCCTTCCTCCTAC
>Ga0160419_100556_pt1 | contig 22765 bp, 43 predicted proteins | sample CelAP2metagpilot_2_FD_108196 | JGI IMG/M metagenome (GOLD analysis project Ga0160419, IMG submission 108196) | Phycosphere-associated microbial communities from Cellana algal ponds in Kailua-Kona, Hawaii, USA - Cellana AP2-4-25 metagenome pilot ... | reverse complement strand
GTGGGGGGGGGTGGGGGGGGGGGGGGGGGGGGGTGGGGGGGGGGGGGGGGGGTGTGCGGGTTGGGTGGGGGGGGGGGGGGGGGGGGGGGGGGGGGGGGGGGGGGGGGGGGGGGGGGGGGGGGAGGGGGGGGGGGGGGGGGACGGGGGGAGGGGGGAGGGGGGGGGGGGGGGGGGGGGGGAAAGAGGGAGGGAGGGGAATAGGAAATGTGGCTTTTGGCGTATACTCCCGGTGTTGTTCCACTCCTTGTTGCTTGGGCATCACCACTTCTCTCTGTTGCGTGTAGTCAGTGCTGAGGCCTTTCCCTTCCTCCCTCCCTCGCTCGCTCGTTTCCTCCTTAATCTCAAACGGAAAGCTGCCAGGCGCACCCAAAGGGGGAAGAGGAGGCTGGGCAAATGCCTCTCCTCCCTCCATCCCGCCTTCCTCCCCTTCTCCGACTTCATCTTGGTAGTTCTTCTCGCTGGTCCCAAACTGTCGTGGTGGAACGGAGGAATCAAGGGAGAGAAAAGAGAAATTGAGGAACTTACCCTGATGAGCACGTCGCATCAGACAAAAGGCGAAGGAGGGAGGGAGAGGGGGAGGGGAAGAAAGAAATGCAGTGATCCCCACATCGATTTCAACGCACCTGGGCCAATAAGGACGACAAGGACAAACTCCTTTGCATCTCGCCTCTCTCGTCGTCGTCGCCATCGCCGTCCTCCTTCTCCTTCCCCCTCTCTCCCCCCCTCCCTCGTCCTCCACCACGGCCATCGTCCTCGCCATGCCCTTCCTTTTCCACCTCCTCCTCCTCCCCTGCCTTCTCCTCCCCTCTCCCCTCATCCCTCACTCGTCCTCCTCCACGGCTTGACAAGGGCAGCGGCGACGGCGGCGGCGGTCGAGGAGCCTCCCCATTATGCTGCTGCTGTTGCTGCTGTTGTAGCTGCTGGTGCTGCGGCCGCTGGTGCTGCTGTTGCTTCTTCGAAAGGAATCCCTGCCCTCCCTCCCCCCCGCCGGCCTTTCCTCCCATCCCAACAGGAAGGATCTCGAGGTCGGCGAAATTGGCAGCGAGTAACAGGCGACAGGCTGTGTGGTTGCTGGTGCTATTGCCGCTGCTGCTGCTGCTGCTGCTGCTACTACTATAATTACCGGGAGCGATAGCAAGGTCGAGGTGGGGGGAAAGAATGGAGCTGCTGCTGCTGCTGCTGCTTTCTTTACTATTGCTGCTGATGCTTTCCAAAAGCGCACTGCTGCTGCCTTCATTCGTGATGGCCGTCACGTCATTTCCTTCTTTCTTGTCGCTCTTCTTCTTCTTCTTCTTCTTCTTCTTCTCCCTCTTCGGCAATGGAATGACTTGCTCCTGCTGCTGCTGCTGCTGCTGTGCTGCTGCAGGATTAAGAGGAGGACGTGGAAAGAGAATATTTGTCAACAGTGCGGTAGAGGAGGAGGAATGGAGGAATAACGAGGCACAAGGGGAAGACGAATTGAGAGTGACCTCGCTGCTGCTGCTGCTGCTTCCGCTGGCGGTAGTGGTGGTCATGGTGGTCGAAGCGTGCATGTCGCTGCTGGAGATGTGAGGAATGGCAGCTTTATAGTCTTCTTGCTGCTGCTGCTGCTGCTGCTGCTGCTGCTGCTGCTGCTGTTCACGCCGTTCCAACCGCTGCTGTTCTTGTCGACGCGTTCTTTCTCGGTTGTTGATTGTTGTTATCGCCGGCGTCGTCGGCTCTGTAGCAGCAGTAGTAGCAGGAACAGCAGCTCCCTGCTCTCCCACCTTCCTCTCTTGCTTATACTCAAGCTTCTTCTCCTTCTTCTTCGTTTTTCCCTCCATCTTGTTTTCCCCGCTCTCCTTCTTCTTCTGCTCCGGCTTAACGTGAAGCATCGCCAAGGTCGAGGAAGACAGAGGGAGAGACACGGCAGGTAGTAGTACTGCAGCTTCCCCGTTCCAACGCCCATACCCCCCTCCTTCCCTTCCTCCCTCTCGTCTTGGCCCCTTCGATCTCTTGGAACCTTGTCCTCCTCGCACCCCTCGTCGATTAAAACTTATTTGGTTGGTCACTCGAGGTTGAGAGAAAGGGAGTAGGGCGGTGGAGCTGGAGGCCGTGGGGACAGTCGGGAGGGAGGGCAAGGTGGAGGTCCGGATAGGGTTGGACGCAGGGAACAGGGTAGGAGTGACGTCCTTGATTTTGCCGCTGGTGTTGCTGGCGTTGGTAGAGGAAGTGATGGGACGTCGGGTAGAGGAATGGGCGGCGTCGTTGCCCGGGGTCGATGCCGCAGCAGCAGGGGGAGAGGGATGGGGGACGGTCTTCCCCTTGATGTTGCCAGCGGATGTGGCGTCGGCAGCCCGGCTTTTCCGTCTACCTTTGACCTTGACATAGCCGCCACTGCCGCCACTGGTCATGGTACCGCTGTTCTCCATGCCTGCGTACGTGGCGTGGGGGATGGGATGGAGGAGGAGTGGTGTAAGAGCTTGCAAAAAATGATTTATTCATCTACATACATCAAGACGGCGTCAGCTTTGGCTCTGACGCCGCAGAGCCAATTGCCGCCTTGAACGCTGTCGCTCTCGTATAAATGAATGAGTCATCCGTGAGTGCTGTGGTACACGTTAGGGTACTATAAAACGAAAATGCCTCGCTTAATTTTTTTGAGTGATGCCTCGTTGTCGAAGGCTGCTTCTTCCCTTTCCCAGAAAACCATCTCCTTGCTTGCTTGCCTTATGCTTTCCCCTCGATCAGGAAATAAAATATACCACACTGGTAATAATGTCGCGCAGGATGTCTTGCTCCTGTCTCCGTTGTGTGTATGTAGGTGTCTCGCTTTATTGACATGCTTTCCTTTACCAACTGCCACAACCGACCAGCTACTCGCATTCATCGTTTTTCTCCTCTCTACTTTCCCACCCATACACGTCCACAAAGACACTATAGGTTGCCTTTAATGGCCAAAAATCTGTCATCAACGCCGATGGTCTAGCCAGTAAAAGTTTTGAGTTAATCATTAAAGTTCAGGTTGTAGGCATCGGTCGCAACTACATTAAAGCTTTGCGTTGAACACACGTCGACGAACCTCTGATGGGCCCGCCAAGGGTCTAGTCTTCAGGGCCTGGGCGTTTCCGTAGCAAATTAAAAATGTTTTCTTCGTAAGACTTGATGCACTAGACATTTTCCTCCTACTTTAATATCCACGCAGATAGGTATAAATTCCCCACCGTTCCTTCTTCCTCCCACTACTTCCACTTCTGTTTTCTCCTCTCCCCGGTGTTCTTTCTCCCCTCCCTTCACATATTCTAGAGAACCTATACATATATTATCTGTGTATTTCTTCTGCTTGCTTCCATAATATTTATACCCGATCTTCTTGCCCTCCTGATTCGCTCCCGCTATCTTTGTCTCTCAGACATGCCATGTCTTCCTAATCATGATCCCCACCACCGCAGCAGTGCTTCCTCCTTCTGCTGCTTCTACTGCTACTGCTATCTCACGAACGTGCACTCCGTCGATCTTCCTTCTTCTTCAGGGATGAGCAAAATATTTGGAAATTTGATACCTCACTTTTTCAATTCCCACACATCGTAGTCTACGTCTGCGAATGTCGACCTATCCTTATGCACGACATCACGATGTCTCTTGTACATCATGGACGACCAGTTGGGGTTATTTGGCCACCTCCACTTATTTTCAGATGTCTGTAGCACAAACCCGTGGCACAAACCTGAGTTGGTGTGGATGGGGGACATGAGGGGAATGTGAGAGAGGAAGGTGGTCATGTTGCTATTACCACTATGCATCCATCCACATGCGCACATACACTTACACAATTACACAAAACTTCATATACAGATACAGAAACAAAAGCACGTACGTCTCACATAGCACTCTGTCTTGGCAAGGACATACGCCACCTGCTTGTCCGACACCGATTCATTCAGACGGCAATGGATGTTCTCCTTCTGCCAGGAAATGCGACGAAATGTATCCAGCAAGGGGAACATGGCAAGGTCGCCACGGGTGAGTTTCTCGACGGCCCTCTCGTTATCCCTTCTCCACGCATCCACCTTACCCTCGTTCGGCATTCTAACTCCCCATTTTTAAACAATATCTTCCCACTTTTTTTTCAAGCCATTCTTCACACATTTGTTCACCTGAGCCATAAATCTACCATGCAGGCTCTTAATTTCGAGTTGCCTGGTCTTGAAGAACACCTCGAGGACCTTATGCTTTTCCAGAAAACCAAGTGCCTTCGCCAACGTCGGATAGCCAGGGCAGTACATGGGCGTTTTGGTCATCCTTATCATCGCACGAGAACAGGAGCAAAGGGGCAATAGGGGCCACATCCGAGAGGGTGATGGCTGTCATAACCTTTGTAGTCGGCTCAGCAGCAGCCGCAGCCGCAGCCGCAACTGCAACCGCAACAGTGGCAACCACAGCTGTAGCCGCATTCGCAGCCGCAACTGTAGCAGCCACAGCTGCTACAGGCTGTTCCTCCTACCTCCCCTCCTGATTTTTCTCTTGATCCTTCTCCTTTTTCCCCTTCCCCTTTTTCTAGCTTCTCTGGCTCTCCATTTTCTGCTCCTGCTTAATCTCAACCGCAGGCGCCGCTGAGGACAAGGTAGACGCAGGAAGAGGGAGGACAGGCAGCATTTTTTTTTCATTGCTGGTACTGCTAGCGTCGGCAGAGGAGGTGAGGAGACAACAATATGGGAAAGGGGCTGCATCGGTGGCTTGGGTTGGTGCCGCAGGAGCATGAAAAGGGGGGAGGGCGGCGGTCTCCTCGGAGGTCTCCCCCTTGATGGTGCCAGCGAATATCGCGTTGGTAGCCTGACCTTGCCACCTGATCTTACCATAGACATGGCTTCTGCCGCCGCCGCTGCTCATGGTGCCACAAATTTTCATGCCTGCGTGTGAGGCGTGGGGGGTGGGATGGAGGAGTGGCGTGAGGGCTTGCTAGCATTAGTTTATTCGTGTGCAGAAATCGAGCAGCAGACGTCAGCTTTAGCCACAGAGCCCATTGTCGCTTTGTGAGCTATCGCTCTTGTATGAAAATAGGATTCAATGAATGGTGAGTGCTATGGTGCACGGGAGGGTATTACAGAACGAAAACGCCTCGCTAAATCTTTTTGGAAGTTGGAAGTTCCTTCTTCAAATTCATTCTCGTTCCATAAAACAACCACCACCTCGCTTGCTTGAGCTTCTTGCCTTGTGCCTGCCCCCTTGATCCTAATAATGATTGCATCACTCTTCACCCTTAACTATATCGCGTCGGGCATCTTGCTCATGTGTCTGCTGTGTGTTATTAGGTGTCTAGGTCTGTTGGCCTGCTTTCCTTAACTTATACTCTTCTTTCCCGCCCCTACAGCGCAGACCACCACCACCGCCGTTTGAAGCACAAGCCCCACCTCCTCCACCTTCCTTCCCCATAAAGGTTCGTCCACATAACGATTGTGTGTTTTTTTTTCATTCCGCCCTGTGTTCGAAAAGCCAGGGGCGTCTCGAGGTGGTTGAATGGATGCACTCTCCCCGTTTGGCACCAGCATCGACACCGGCATCTACCTCTCAATAAATTTTGCCAATTATTACCAAGGATCTTGATCGCTTTCATCTCTTGGAAAGGTGTGATGCTACCATATTCCACCCTAGTCGCGTCATCATCTCAGCGAGTCCCATACGACCCTTCATCCTCCTCCCACCGCCCTCACCATTCAACCGCCCCCCGTTCCCCTTACTTTTCCAGCTTGTTTGTTGTACCATAATCGGTGTCCGAACCACGCCATTTTCGGTTTCAGTGCGGTTCCGGTTGCTCCCTCTATTTGCAAATGCCCGACACTCCCCGTTCTTGGCCCTCCGTCACATTTCGCACTCTCATCCGTCCTTTCCACTCTTCCTTTTTTCTTGCCTTTCCAGTAAAATGGTGTCCAAAAGCAGTGGCAGCAAAAGTTCTAAGAAGAGTGCGGGCAAGTCGTCCTCTTCCTCCTCCTCGGGTCGTTCCATGAAGGACACCGGGCGTTACATGCCCTCTCACGGGAAGAAGAGTGGGGGCAGCAAGAGCGGCAGTGGCGTCGGTAAGAAAGCAATCCACAAGCTCCCGATTTCTCATAAGAAAAAGCCTGCCGCTGCTGGTGCGGCTGCTGCCGCCGCGATCCAAAAGCAGCAGCAGAAGAAGGCGGCACTGGCTGCAGGAGGAGGAGGAGGAGGAGGAGGAGGAGGAGGAGGAGCTCGTCTCAACGCAAGTGAGACTCGACGAGCATCGTCTCGCTTGGCGGCGGCGTCGACGGAGGGGGGGAAGAAGGGGAAAGGGGGCAAGAACAAAAGCAGTGGCCGGGACTCGACCAGTGTAGACGGAATGGGGAAGCGGATGAAGGCGGCTCCCTCGCTGATGGAGTCGTTGAAGAATGTGCTGTCGTCGGTTGTGGGGAGATTTACCAGCAGCTTTGCGTAAGGAGAAGGAAACGGGGATGGGTTACGGTCCACTTGAAAAAGAAAAACCTTGACCCTATCCGGAAGCGGATGTGTGAGGGAGGGAGAGAGGGAGGGAGAGAAGGAAAGATGGAGGGAAGGAAGGAAAGAAGGAGGGAGGGGGAGGGTTGGGAACTCGGTCGTCGATTGCCATGTTCTCTCTGGAGCGAATCGCAAACTACGATCTGCGGGAAGAAGAGGGGTAGAGGGAGAGGGAGGGAGGGAGGGGTCGAAGGGGTAGGGTAAAGGGTTTTGGGGGCAGGGGCAATATACGGATGGAAGGAAGAGAAAAGAAGGGAGGGAGGGACTGTGGGAGGAAACTGGAGCATGTCTGGGGATTCTATGTGTAACCATATGGGTTCAGGGAGGGCGTAAGGAGGGAGGGAGGGAAAGAAGGGGGAAGGAAGGAAGGAAGAGCGTATTTATGAGTTGTTTTGGAGGGGGGGAGAGACAGTGTGTGACAGGGAGGGGTGTAGAGAAAGAGAGAGTGACGGGGGAGGGGAGAGAGAGAGTAGCGAGAATTGAAGATGCAGCAAAGACAGTCGTGGACTTCCAGTTTACATAGATATGAATGATATTATAGACTGACATCACGGGAAGGGAAGGAGGTAAGGAGGGAGGGAGGGAGGGAGGAAGGGAAAATGCGGGATACACATTAATCCCTTCCGTTGGCATTGAGCGGAACGGAAGCCTGACAAGCGCACCATAAGGTAGGGAGGGAAAAAAGCACCGACGACATACAGAGAGAATGCAGCAGCAGAGCTAAAACGACGAAGTGGAAGGGGTGCATAAGACGAGAGTTGGCACATACGAAAATAAAACCAACGACAAAACAAGACCTGACACTGTCATCTTGAGTGCATTGATTCGATATGCAACAGTGCTTCGTTTCCCCCTCTCGAACTCTCTACCTCTCTCTAAGAGGAATACAAGGAGCTTGCCCCTCCCCCTTTCCCTCCTTCCCCCTCTCCCTTTTCCCTCCTCCCTCTCTCCCTCCTCCTCTCCCCGGTCGGCCTTTCCCGGGCGTCTTCACACTCCTCCTGCCCTCGCTCTCCCTCACCAGCGAGCGACATCATTCAAAAGCAACCCACAAAATCAAAACCGAAACCAAGCCAAAAACCAACAGCAATAGCAGGTCTGACACCCACACTCATTTTCTCTCTTTTTGACCGTTACTTTCCATTCTATTGCATCACTGACTTCTTCACAGACGCACACACTCCCCCACCGGGGTCTCCACCACCTTCGCCGACGGCCAGCTCTCCGTCAAACAACGCCTAAACTCGCCCACAGTGCCCCGTTTCCTAATCAGTTTATCCAAGGGTAAGCGTGAAGGGGATAAGTCGATGTCACCATTGTTCATGGGCACCACCACCTTCGCTTTCAGAGCGCGGGCGAGCGCAGCGGCCTTGGCCTGAGGGAGGTTAGGAAGGAAGGAAGGAGGCATTGAAGGTGAGAAGGGAAAAGAAAGGGAGGGAGGGAGGGAGGGAGGGAGGGAGGGAGGGAAGAGCCGGTTTTAAAGATGAGAAAAACGGCAGGAGCAGAGACAGAGGCACAAGGGCGAGGTGGGTGTAACAGATAACAGCAGACAACTAAACCCACGCACCTGCCCATCGACGAGGGGGAAAGCCCCAAACAGGATTTGTTGGACGACGGGTGTGATGACGATGTCGGCTTGAAGCCGAAGGGCCTGGACGAGGGAGGGAAGGAGGAAGGGGGGGGGGGGGAACGGGTTGAAGGCACCAAGATTTTACCATCGTAAGCTGTCAAAATTATCTCTTTCCCCTTCCTCCTATATTAAGCTCTCTCTCCCTCTCTCTGTCTGCCTGTGTGTGTGTCTCTCTCTCTTTCTTTTCTTCTGTCAAATTACTTCAACCCGCCCCCTCCCTCCCCTCCCTCCCTCCCTCCCTCCCTCACCTCAAACTCCTCCACTGAATACCGGCAATGCGGTTCATAATACAACGAACGATACGATTGCGCTCCCTCCTTCCCTCCCTCCTCCCCCCATCGAAGCAAGTATCCATTCTCAGGCGCCTGCCAGGGAGGGCCTAGCGTATCGCCCGTCGTCGCCGTCACCATAACCCGCCCTCCCTCCCTCCCCCCTTCCAAGACACAGCTCTGTCCAGGCGACAAGTACACGATCCGATCTTCTGAGAAGTATTGCGTGAGGACACCCGCAGCGGAGGGAGGGGCCACGACCTTAGCTGAGCGGGGGAGGAGAGTTGCAGCGGCCTGCATCGATTTAGGCTGACAGTGGTCGTCGAATCCTTGGGAAATTAGGAGGTGGTCGATGGATGGGCCCACTTGCTCTAGGACGGCGGGACCATTGAGCACCTTCTTTTGACCACGAATGAGAGAGGGGACGCCGAATGTAAGGTCGTGCATAACAGGATCGACTAAGAGGTTCATTGTTGCTGTTGCTGCGGCTGCCGAAAGGGAGGAGGAGGAGGAGGAGAGAGGAAGGGGGAGTTGCCAGAGCCAGGAGTTCGACTCGAGGAAGGTGAGGCGGACGGTGGAGGTGGTGGAGGGGGAAGAGGAGGGGGAGGAGGAGGAGGGGGAGGGGGAGGGGGAGGGAGACAGGATCGAGGGGGAGAGAAGGCCGGTGGCGGAGGCGGACAGGGAAGTGGACGAATGAGAGGACGGTGACGAAAAAGGGAGGAGGAAAGCATGCTATGCGTGTGGAAATATGAGGCGGGCGTAGGAGGATTAGGCATTAAGGGGGTTGAAGAACCGTGGGAGCGTGAGGGAATGAAATGAGGCCGCGGTCCAAAAGTCGTCGTGCACGCTTCCGGGCGGAGACACACACATAGCTTGCACGGCTTGCGTGATTGCGCAGGGTGTAAATTTCGGGCGTGCGCGGACACGCCGCTGCTGATCGATGTCATGCACTTAATAGCAGTTTGGCCATGGAACACGTCATAGCATGGTGGTATAAGAATGGGGGCGGGGTTCGACAGGCACGCACTATCTGGGATTTTTGGTGCCCACGTACCGAGTATGTGGAAGCCAGAAGAAGGATGCTGCCCAGAACCATAGGGGACGGGGCCATCATGTGGATTGGAGTGTATGCCTGTGGGTTGTGGAGCGGCGAGTGTTAGAACATTGGAGTGAGAAACGTGACGATCGCGATGTCGCTCACCATGACGCGAGTGAAAAATAAAAGAGCGAGGCTCTCATAAGGGGAGGCTAAAAAAGCAAACGACGGGTTACTTCCCGACCTAACAATAAGCTTGTTATGCAGACGACGACAAAAACACCACAGAGCGGTGCCTCAACATGTCTGAGGCGCGGGCTCAAATCCAAATCCATGCCGTCGTGCTGGAAACCCTCCCACCCCCAGCCCTCCTGTTATAAATTTTCGAGAATGTCTTCTTGGTGAGGGGGCTCAATATCCAAGCGTCGCCTCCCGTGGCAAGCAGTGGCGCACATCGTCACCTTACACGCACTACCTATGACATCACCTAGGAAAGACTGTTGTTATTTCTTCTCCTGGCTGTGACTGATTTTCTCCAACTCATCTGCCTAGCCTCCCCATCCGCTCACTACCTTTTTCCCTCCTCACTGTGGCGCTCACGATGTTCACTCCACCACGCTCTATTTGCACGAACCAACAGATATCCCGCTCGCCGTGTACTACAGCGACAAGCAGACGCAAGCTTTTACCATGTCGTCTTTCGCTGACCCAGGAGATCTTGAACCAACAGATGTGACGGAGGAAGAGTTCCAACAGGTGGAGGAGGAAGAAGAGGATGGCGTGCCGCGCTCGGCATTGCATGAGAGTATCAAGAGGAAAGGCATCAACAGCTACTACTACGCGCACAGCAAGCAGAATCGTGAGTGGGAGGAAAGGAGGTGATAGGAGAAGCGCTTTGCAAAATGAAGTCCGATGCCCACCTTTCTTCCTCTCCTCCCTCCCCTTCCTCCCACTTGTCAGACGCCCCTGACTGGGATGGCCGTGAAGCGCCTCGATTAATGTCGAAGCAGGCGTTGGAAGTAGGAGTAGGGAGAGAGCCCGAGTCTATCCGCTCGTATGCCTGGAGTGACGAGAACGAGAAGATCAAGTAAGGAGGGGGGGAGGCAGGGAGGGAGGGAGGGAATAATTTATACATGATTCAACATGTTGACAACTCTCGTATACCCTCCCTCCCTTCCTCTCTTCGTTCTATCAGAATCTACGTGACGATGGAGGGCGCCGACGCGCTAGGCGACGAGGCCATTACTTTGGAGTGGAACGAGCTTTCCCTCATCCTTACTGTTCAATTTCCTGATAGCAAGGCAAGTCCTTGTCCTACACCCTCTCTCATTTCATTTATTTCATTCCGTCATCCCTCTCTTCTTCTCCCATTCTTTTTCTGAGTGGATTGAATTACTTATTATTCTCACGGTGCGAGCGCCCGAGATCAAGGTCTATCCTTCCCTCGTCTTCCCGCCCTCCCTTCCTCCCTCTCTCCCTCCCTCCCTCCCTCCCTTCCTTCTTCCCTCCCTACCTCAAGAGCCAATTTATGTGATGAAGCGGCTCTACTACTTTAACAGAGGTGCTTAGTATGCTTTTTGTGTCGGAAATTCAAGATCAATCATAACCTTCAGGATAAGCGAAGAAAAACGTACCCACGCCCTCTTCCTCCCTCCCTCCCTCCCTCCCTCCCTCCCTCCCTCCCTCCCTTCCTCCCTCCTTTCAGACCCATCTTTTCCTAATCAAGCGGCTCTACGACGAGATCGATGATGCTTCTTTCCGTGTCAAGAAAGATAAGATTATTCTGAACCTGAAGAAAAAGGAGGGCAAGACAGCGGCATGGTTCGATCTCAAGAAGGACTTCTGAGACCAGGGAGGGAGGGATAGAGGGAGGGATGGAGGAAGGGAGGAAGGGAGGGAGGGTTGTACCGTGGAAGAGGAAATTGGTGTGTGTCCTGTCGTTTTGAGAAGGAAGATGAGCCAGTGGTGTGATTTGAAGAAGAGAGATAAGAGGTAGGATGGCCGAGGGTGAGGGAATGAGAAGGAGATTTGGAGGGGAGGGCGGGAAAGGAGGTGAGGGCGGGAAGGAGGTAAAGGGAGGAAAAGGGAGGGGAGCACGAGCCTGCCTTTGCACCATCACGAAGTTCTGGCATAACCAAGATACCAACTGGACCAAAAAACAAATCATACATTAACGAAAACTAATCTGTGGAGCTGTGAGTAGCTCGCTGTGTCTGCACTAAAACAAGGGCACAGTCAAGCAATTTAATTCGAGCAGTCCCCTCTCAATGTCCATTATTGAAAATATTTTTCTTGTTAAAATCCGTTTACCACTCCTACTGCTGCAGCCACCACTGCTGCTGCTTTTCCTCCTCGAAGACACCCTCCATTTTAGCGTTACTATGGTTACCAGATTCCCCCCTGTCACCGGAGACCAGCGCCCCTTTTCCTCCATCTTCATGAAGCGACATGGCTTTAACAGCCATTTCCTCTCTCAGCATCTTCTAGGCGTTCCCTCTATTGTCTTCGTGGTGGTAATGGCTTCCTGCAAAAGAAATAATGGCGGCGGCATTTCTGTCCGACCCTACTTTCCCTGATATTCCCTTTCGTCTATTCGTCTCCTTGCCCTTCAACCGCGCCTGGTCTCATTCCCACAAACCACCGCGCACAGCACAGCTCAGACCCTGACACGACAGGGCTCAAGGCACAACAAGAGCACCTAGCACCAAAGCAGGTTCGCTGCCATCACCGCCGAGGGATATTAGACCGGCAAACGTGCTCTCATTTACCTGTGCATCAGTCGGTCTCGACTCCCAACCCCGTCCGAACTGGTCCCCTTGTACCGCTCACAGCATGAGCAGGAAGCCATTGGCACCACCAGAGAGACGCATACACTTCAGTAGAACTAATCTTACCTCCCATACCGTTTCTTTTCCTTTTTGGGGACTACAGTGCCATGAATGGCGTCGCCGTCGCGGGCAACGGGCATGGACTATTCCATCAACAACAACAACAACAACAACAACAACAACAACAACAACAACAACAACAACAACAGCAGCGGCACCACCACCACCACCACGCGGACTTTGACGACGACAGCATCAGTATTACGAGCAGCAACCACTACATGAACACTAACCGACGCAGAAGAAAAAGTGCCAAGCAACATGTGCTTGATTACTTTTGCATTGAGGAACGAGGGTCAAGCATCGGACGCGAGATCCGTGCAGGCGTCGTGACGTTCCTCACCATGTCCTACATCCTGCTTGTCAACCCTCAGATCCTTTCACAAGTGGGCTACAACCCCGATCAGGTAGGGAGGAAGGATGGAAGGAAGGAAGGGAGGGAGGGTGTAAGTTTTTTTCCCAGCCTGGCCTCGAAATCTGCCGCAAGTCCTCATTCCCCCTGCTTTTCACCTTCAATTATTCCTCCTCCTCCTCCTCCTCCTCCTCTTCCCCTCCTCCAGGTCGTTGTCGCCACAGCCCTGTCTTCGGGCGTCGCTAGCATGATCGCAGGGGTCTGCGGGAACCTGCCTTTTGGTCTGGCCCCAGGAACGGGGCTGAGTGTCTACCTTGCGTACGGCCTGGTCATGGCGGGGGTGATGAGCAAGGAGGAAGGAATGGCGGCCTGTTTGTTTTCAGGCGTCTTGATGGGTGAGGAGGGAGGGAGAGAGGGAGTGAGGAACTGAGGGAGGGCGGGAGGGGCCATGCAGCGTCGCCGCGCCCTCTAAGCTCACGTTCCCCCCCATCCTCCCTCCCTCCTTCCCTCCTTCCCTCCCTCCCTCCCTCCCTCCCTCCCTCCCAGGTATCTTCACCCTCTTGGGCGTCGCCAATGCAGTACAGCGTCTGACCCCCCTCTCAATCAAGCTCGCTACCGTGGTAGGGATGGGGCTGCTCATCGCCTTAATCGGCATGGTCTCCATCCACCTCGTCGTACCGGACACGCAGACAGTCGTAGCCCTTGGTCCGTCCTTTCTCCCTCCTTCCCTCCCTCCCCCTCTCTCTCCCTCCTTACCTTGACTCGCGTGCCACGCCCCCCCTTCTCTGTCTTCCCTCGATACCTCCTCCGGGTATAATATATGAGGCTGAGAACAGGTGCTGCCTCAGTCTCACGCGTCTCCCTTTCTCCCCCGCTCACCCCTTGACCCTCCCTCCCTCACTCCCTCCCTCCCTCCCTCCCTCCCTCCCCCTCTCTTCTCAAGGCGATCTCCACGACCCCAAAATATGGCTGAGCTTGGGAGGCCTGGCTTTGACCGGCAGCCTGCTCTTCCATCAAATACCTGGATCTATCCTCATCGGCATCATCGTCGTCACGGCCGTTGTCTGGGGCACGGAGGGAGGCGCACCCACCACACTCGTCACCCTTCCCTCCTTCGATCTCTCTATGGCCACCTCTCTTGATTTTACGAATGCTTTCTCCGTGTCCATGATGTCGGCAGTGCTCGTAAGTCCCTCCCTCCCTCCCTCCCTCAGGCCTTCATATTCGTGGGTATCTTTGACATCAGCGGCGTCATGTTCGGCATGGGTCGCCTGGCCCGCCTAACCCAGCCCGACGAGACCATACCCGGAAGTGTATGGGCTTTTCTGGCCTCCTCCATCGGCTCCATCGTCGGTGCCCTGACAGGTGAGCTCTCCCTTCCTTCCTTGTCCCGGCTCCCCCGACAAGATTATTTCTGACCTCCCTCCATCCCTTCACCCCTCCTTTCACCCCTCCCGCCTGCCCTTTCGAGGCTCCACCCCCGTCATCGTTCAGGTCGAGACAGCCGCCGGCATCAACGAGGGAGGAAGGACGGGCCTCACGGCCGTCACCATTGGCAGCCTTTTTTTCTGCTCGGTGTTTCTCGCGCCCTTATTTGGCACCGGTCAGGACCTCTCCCTCCCTCCCTCCCTCCCTCCCTCCCTCGCTCCCTCGAGGGGCGATGCTAATCCCCCTCCTTCCTTCCCTCCCTCCCTCCCTCCCTCCCTCCATCCCACCCTCTCTCAGTCCCCCAGACCGCCACGGCCCCCATCCTCATCCTGGTGGGAGCCATGATGATGGGCGAGAGCAAGAAGATCGATTGGAGCAACATGAAGGAGGCCGTTCCCGCCTACTTCACCACCGTCATGATGCCCTTCAGCTACAGGTGAACGAGCCCTCCCTCCCTCCCCCCCTCCCTCCCTAGTATATATATCACCAACGGCATCCTCTTCGGGAGTATCATGTCCTTCGCCTTCTATATTACCACAGCACCATGTCACATTGGTCCCTCCCTCCCTCCCCCTCTCCCTAGTATCACCAACGGCATCCTCTTCGGGATTATCATGTCCTTTGCCTTCTACTTCACCACTGGAGACACTCCCCTATCGCGGTTCTGCGGGAAAATCGGCGATTCACAGCAGCAGCAGCAACAGCAGCAGGAGGGCAGGAAGGAGGGCGCGAAGGAGGGCGCGAAGGAGGGCGGGAAGGAGGAAGGGTGGCAAGTTATTGGAGGAGGTTTCCCAAGCCCGGGAGGAGGGGGAGGATCAGGAGGAGGAGGAGGGGGAGGTCTCTTATCTCCTTATACACGACATATGGAGCGTCGGCCAAGCCTTATCTTGCCAAAGGTGTGTGCTGATGTCTCCCTCCCTCCATTCCTCTTTCTCTCTCCTCATTGTGCGTCCGTTCCCATCCCTGCTCTCTCCATCCCTGCTTCGTCATCACATTTATCTCCTATTTGTTTACCCTGCACTCCCCACCACCTCCCTCTCTCCCTTCCTCCCTCCCTTCCTCCCTGCAGGACGCCGTGGACGAGCTGGACCGGCAAGAGGAGGCGGAGCAAGCAGCCCTGATGGGAAGCTACCCTCCTCTTGCCACCGTGGCGGATACCTTCCCTCCTCCTCCTGCTTCACGAGGAGGAGGAGGCGAGCGGGAAGGAGGGCGGGGGGGAGGAGGAGGGTCGTATGGAGGGATGAAGGGTTATGGGGCGGTGGCAACTTCGTTGTAGCGAGAGGGAGGGAGGGAGGGAAGGGAGGGAGGGAGGGTGGGAAGTTACCCATATGTTCTAGATTGATCGATAGAAAAAAAGGAAGAAGGAAAATAAGAAGAAAGGCAACGACGACGACGACGAATAGGAGGAGTTGGAGCGTGAGCATGAGGAGTACAATAGGGCACGACAAACACCACCATGCTTTACTTTAATCACTCACAAGGACACGACAAACACTATTGTGCTTTTTCTTTGAATACCTACATACACACCGTTTGTTTTTCCTTTTCCTTTTATTTGTGTAGGAGGTGATGGCTTATGACCTCCCTCCCTCCCTCCCTCCTCCCTCTCTCCCTCCTCCCTCCTTCCCACCCCTCTTTTTTTAACTCTTCCCCCCTCCATGCAGGAGCCGAACTCGTTTTCCAAGCGACAGCATGCCGTCTCGCACCACCACCAGAGAGGGGCAGGACAGGGAGGGAGGGAGGGAGGGAGGGAGGGAGGGTGTCGCATTACCGCTCCTCTCCTGGCGTCGTGAAGACTTCTCCAGTGACCGGACAGCGGTGCAGGTCGTTGCGGCCACAGGCCAGATGGACAACTACGCCATTGGGGTAGCAGAGGATGGCCGTGTTGCCTAGGACGGGAGGAAGGGAAGGAGGGAGGGAGAGAGGGAGGGAGGGGGGAAGGAAGGAAGGAAGGAAGGAGGGAAGGGAGATTGAGCGGCGCAGATTGACCGTGCTTTTCATGGAAGACAGAAGAAAGGGAGGGAGGGAGGGAGGGAGGGAGGGGGACAGCGAATTTGGTGATGGGTGACACACACAGAGGGCGAATAGGAGGCATGGATAGGGGGAGAGAGGAAGGGCTTGCTTACCAATGGGCCGTCGACAGGTGGGGACGCGGCAGGCGGTGTCTTCCGTGATGGTGACACGCCGAGACTGCTCGAGGATTAATTCTTGTTTGACCTTGAGCTCTTCAACGCGGAGGAGCTGAGAGAGGGAGGGAGGGAAAGAGGAACCAAGGAAGAGAGTGAGGGGTGAGGCAGATTTGCTGATGGCTTAGACGAAGGCATTCAAGGAGGGAGGGAGGGAGGGAGGGGTACCTGATGCACGATCTCCTTATGTCGGCGCTCGGTTGCACAGTGCCGGAGGACGCGGGTGAGGTAGGGAGAGAGGGAGCGAAGGGTGGTGGCACGGGCTGGAAGGAGGGAGAGAGCTGCCACTGGGGATGGGGGGAGGGAAAGGTGGCGATGAAAAGAGGAAGGGAGGGAGGGAGGGAGGGAGGGAGGGAGGGTGGGAGGGCAGGGTCTTACCTGCATCGATCTTGTCGAAGTTTCTCTCCAAACACGCAAGCCACCGTGGCGTGTTCGCCTCCTTCCCGCCCGCCCTCCCTCCCTCTTTCTTGTCCTCCTCCTCCTGCTGCAAATAAACCCGCACTAAGTCCAAGTACACCTCCCCCCTTCCTCCCCCGCTTCCTCCCTCCCTCCCTCCCTTCCTCCTGTACACTTCCTCGCAATATTCTTCCGCCAACGACGGATTGTTCAACTCCACGGCGTAGGTACGTAAAACATCACGGTGCTGCCCCAAACGGGCCAGGAGGAGGGCATGTTCGACGAGGAAGGCCCGGGGGAGGAAGGGCTGGAGAGCGGGAAGAAGGCGGTGGGGGTGGTAGAGCGAGGAGGGGGAGCGGAGAAACTCACGGAGTTTGGCTTGGTAGAGGAGCCCGAGAGGGGTCAGGGGCTGGGGGAGGGAGGGAGGGAGGAGAGAGGGAGGGAGGGGAGGAGAGAAAGGGAAGACCGACACGTTACCGCTGGGGACGATAAATCAAAATCCCCTTTCCTCCCTTCCTTCCTCCCTCCCTCCCTCCCTCCCTTACCTCCTTCTTTTTCTCCCCTTCCTCCTCCCCTCCCTCCTCCTCGCCCTGCTCCGAGAGAAGGGCCGTGAGGAGGAGGAGGAAATATTCGTCATGCAGCGCAGGAGGGGCTTGTCCGGCGTCTGATGGGGAGGGAGGGAGGGAGGGAGGGAGAGTGAGGATTCAGAAACACCGCACATGAGTGCGATACCCTCCCTCCCTCCCTCTCTCCCTCCCTTCCCCTCGCCCTCACCAATCAAGTAGTCAAGGTACGCCATCGCCAGCGTCGCGCCCGTTACAAGTGGCAAGGCCACTGTGCTCCCTGCACTCTTGTAGAACAAACTTCCCCTCCCTCCCTCTCCTCCTCCCTCCCTCTCTCCCTTTCTCATCGCCGCCTTCCAATCCGCCTCCACTATCCTCGGCTTGCTCTCCTTCAGGATCGCCAATACTTCCTGAGGACTGACCCCCTTCCCTCCCTCCCTCCCTCCCTCCCTCCCTCCCTCCCTCCCTCCCTTCTCTCCCTCTTTCCCTCCCTCCCCCCCCACCAACACTCCCAGCCCAAGCTTCGGATTCCCCTCGAGGAGAGGCCGGAGATGGGCCAGGACAAGGGAGGAGGGAGGGGGGGAGGAAGGGGGGGAGGAAGGGGGGGCGTGCCAGAGAGAGGAGAGGTAGTCTGCTGTCCAGGCATGGAATTGGGAGAGCGTCCAACCCCTCCCTCCCTCCCTCCCTCCCTCCCTCGCCACGCACCGGTCCTCGTGCAGGAGTGACAGGGCTTGGGCATGGAGGTCTGAGGGAGGGGGGGAGGGAGGGAGGTGGGGTGGAATTCAGTGGATGGAAGAAAGTGAAAGACGAAAGTGGAGGGAGGGAGGGAGGGAGGGCGGGAGGGAGAGCTTACCGTGCGAACGGTAGAGCCATAGGAGGGCCTCGATGAAGGGCGCGCCTTGGGCTGCCAGTACGGGGGCACACGCATCCACATCCGCCCTACAGTGTGGATATATATATATATATATGTGTGTGTGTGTGTGTGTGTGTTAGCGAGGGATTGTTTGTCGTACTGTCTTCGTGTGTGTGTATGTGTGTGTATAAGAGATAGAGAGAGGAAGGGAGGGAGGAAGGAAAGGTGTGTGTGTGTCTCACTGATCTCGCTCGGACCTGCACAGCAAAAACCAAGACACTTCCTTCCCTCCCTCCCTCCCTCCCTCTCTCCCTCTCTCCCTCCTCACCGGTTGGCTCCTCCAGCCAAGAGCGCCACGGCCTCCTCCTTCTTCCCCCCCCTCGCCGCGGACAGCACTATCATCGTGTCAACAAACACGGCCATGCCCCTCACCTCCTCCTCCACCCCTCCCTCCTTCCCGCCCTCCCGCTCCCCCCCGCCGGCGTGGTGTTTGTCCGCCATCTCTTTGAAGGAACGGCGGTGGTGCCGAAGGAAGGCGAGGAGGGCCACCGAGGCCTTGGGCACGTGGGCGGCTGCAAGGGAAGGAGGGAAAGAGGGAAGGAGGAGGGGGTCAGGAGGGCTAATCACAGTTGTTACATCGTGTTATATCGTGTTACTTGGACCCCTCCCGCCCATTCGCCCTGCCTCCCCCCCTCCCGCCCTCCCATCCTCCTTCTGGCCCTCCCTCCCTCCCTCCCTCCCTTACCCGGGATGGCGTCCGCGCTCCCCCCCGCTCGGGCAGATGGCTGGCTCTTCTTCTTCTTTCCCACCAGCGACTTGAGGGACGGAGGGAGGGCGAGGTCGGGAGGGAAGAGGGAGGAGAAGTGGGCCAGGACAATGGCGGGGGGGGTGTCGGCCTGGGGGGGGAGGGAGGAGGGAAGGGAGGGAGGGAGGGAGGGAGGGAGGGAGGGGTGAGTAGACGTGTCTGGACTAATATTCCCCCATTCCAAAATTAGTGACCGAATGACCCAAAGTCTGGAATGAATTGGGCGCTTCCCTCCCTCCCTCCCACGTCCATTCCTTCCTCCCTTCCCCTCTCCCTCGCTCCCTCCTTCCTTGCCTGCAGCCACTCCCTCACCGCCTCGCCGTATTGCCCCTTCCCACACAACACACCCGCGAACCCCTCACGCACTCTCGGCAAATCAATCTCCGCCAACCACTCCCCGCCCTCCCCCCTGCCCTCCCCCTCCACCAGCGCAGCCAGCGTCAGGGCTTGCCGGTGCTGCCCGAGCCCCACTAATCGATCTATCTGAGTCATTAAGGGGAGCATGGTCAGACACACCACTCTCCCTCCCTCCCCCCCGCCCTCCCGCCCGCCCTCCCGCCTCCGAAATAAGAAGGAGGAGGAGGCGGCGGCGGAGGAAGGGAGGAAGGAAGGGGGGAAGGAGACATAGACGTTTTCCGCCCGGCCCAGCGCCATCCGACAGGCACAAAGCTCGGCACCCATCCCTCCCCCCCTCCCTCCCCCTACCATCAGCGGAATTAGCTGCAGGGCAGCCAAGGAAGACAGGTCGTGGATTTCCACCCATACTCCTCCCTCCCTTCCGCCCTCCCTCCCTCCCTGCTCTTCCGACTGGACGAGGAGGGAGACGAGGAAGGGGAGGACGACCTGGCTTGCCTTTGGAGGCGCATGCCACGTGAGCTTGTCGGGAAGAAGGGCGAGGTGGTTGGAAGCGGAGGAGGCGGAGGCAGGAAAGGAGGGAGGGTGGAAGGCTCGTCGGTCGTGGTAATGGTGGGGGCTGTCGTCGTCATCGAAGGGGGAGGACGTGGAAGAGGACGAGGAGGAGGCAGCGACAGAGGAGGGGGTCAACTGAAAACAGACGCCTCGGCTGCCATCGGATAGGAGGAGGCGAGGAGGAGCAGGGCTGGGGGGAGGGAGGGGGGGAAGAACCACCAACGCCGACAAGAGGTGTTCAGATTCCGGCTCATACACCGTCGACACCGTCGACGTCACCACTGCGCCGGTCGCCCTTCCTCCTTCCCTCCCTCCCTCCCTCCCTCCTCCTCCGTAGAGGGATATGGCGCCATACCCTTTGCTCCAGGCCAGGAAACATTCTTCCGTCGTCATCACCATCGCCCGGGGAATGCCCTCACACCCCAGTAGTCCCACCTCCCTCCTCACCTGCAGGGAGCCCGCTCCCTCGTTCCCACCATCCCATATCATGACCAGCAACTTGAGGCCTTGACCACTGTTGCTGCTGCCACTCCCAGTACTACTACTCCCACCCACCCCTCCTTTGAAGCTTCCTCCTGACCCTAGCCCTACTCCTGCTCCTGCTGCTGCTCCTGTTGCTGCTGCAGGTGCTACCAACGCACAGAGCTGTCGGGTTTCGGATTGGACTGCAAACAACACACATGAGGAGGAGGAGGAGGAGGAGGAGGAGGAGGAAAAGGAGGAGGAAGACGAGGAGGAAGAGGAGGAGGAGGTGGATACCCTCCTTATTGTAAATGTTGATGCTGTTGCTGCTGCTGCTGTTGCAGCTGCTGTTGTTGCTGCATCGTTCACGTTCAAGGTAGAAAGGGGAAGGCCCGTGTCGAGATGGAAGCCGGTCAGGCAACTATCATCCACTACGCCCATCAAAACGCCCCACGCCGGGATAGCCCTTAATTGAGTTATTGATGCTTTACAGGAGGTGCTTCGGGAGGAGGAGGAGGAAGGAGAAGGAGAGGAGGAGAAGGAAAGGGTGGTGGTGCCGGTGGTGGGGTCGATGTCGTACGCTTGGAGAAGACTGGAGGAGTCATAGAGGAAGGATAATGAAAAGGGGGGAATGAAGGCGTGAGAAAAGACAAGTCCCAAGATTTCATGGAAGGGAGGACTACGCGTAGACGGCAAGCAAAGCAGTGAAGGAAGGAAGGGAGAGAGGGAGGGAGCAAGGGAGGGTAGGAATGATGTTAGGACTTCAACTAAGGAAGGCAATGCCAGCAAATCATATGCCTCTATCAGTTCGCATCAAATGGGCATGAAGAATAAGAATCAAAACAAAGGAGAGAAGAGGAGGGCACAAACGTCAGACGTACCCATCACTTGTCCCGACCCACAGCCTGCGTCCTTCCCCCGTGACGGCGGCCGACTCCAACCGAGCAGCGGCCAGGTCCGAACCATGCAACGGGCGAGGGTCAAAGGCATTGCGGATGTTGGGAGGGGATGGCGGGGGCTGCGGGTGGGGTTGGGACGACGAGGGCGCTGATAAAGGCGCCGGCATGCCTGGTGCTTGCTGATGAAGGAAGGCAGTGATGAGGCGGTGTTCCGCAAGAGACTGCTGCGGGTGCGTAGGGATGGAGGTTTCCCCACAGGCCCTGTGCATGGAACCGCCATACATTATTAAGACGAAGAGGAGCGTCAAGACATTTGAGGATTGTGCCGATCATTGCGTGTGTGCGTATATGGGGTCCGAAGCCGGAGGCCATGGGGCGTTCCTTCATCCGGGTACCCCGGGATGAGTTCAGATCTCTTCCGGTCCTCTTCCGACTCTCCCCTTGTCCCTCCCTATCTCCACCTGTATCAACCTCCGTACCTCTCCTTCACACCTGCTGCTAGCAGACCCTTGATGCGTGCCTCCACCCCTTGCCATGTTATGGTCGGGCCCTCTATGTGAGGTGACGAGCCGTCGTCGTTGGGATCGATGACTGCCATGGTTCACTAGGTAGTTTGGTGGTGGGGGGGGAGAGATGAGGAATAACAGGGAGGGTTAAGATGATTTCTTGTACATTTCCTTGTTGTAGAAATGTCAACAAACTACTATGTATGCTTGAAGAATGCTACTAGCTCACTTTACTAGGACCTATCCTGACCTTTAGTGTGCCTCTGATTTTGCGTTTGCGTGTCGTCGCCGAGATTCCTCCTTAGCAGATCCCAGCACGGCATCACTACCTCCATCACTTTCAAAAAGAAGTCACTTGGCATGCCCTTCCTATCACTCCCGCCCTTCATGCCAATCACGAAGGTCAGCATACTCCGGAGCTTACGGCGCTCCTCTCCTCGTCACCATTACAGTCACTCGTCATCATACTCAATTCGCCACCAGAAATGCTGGGAGGGTAGGAAGAAGGGGGACGGGGGAGAGGAGAATTAAGGACCAGAAAAATTTCTTTTTAAACATAAAGGAGAACGTTCTCGAATCCATCACACGCCCTCTATCGGCTCACGTTTCTGGGCATAATTTTTGTGCTCCAGCTGGTGATGAACATCGCATAGCTTAACATACAGCTTTTCTGTGTTTTACGACTAAAAGCCGAAATCGCGTTAATTATATTCTTTATACTTTCCTCACTTGCTGCCTTTCCGTTGCTTTTTCACCACTTCCCCACCCATTTCTTCCCCCGTTCCCTCCCCCTCCTTAACCCCCCCCAAAGCCTGCAATGCAAGCACCGCTGCTTCTGCTTCCTCCTCCGCTACTGCTGCTGCAACTGCCTCCGCTTCATTTTTCACTCCTATCTTGCCCACCTCGTCCTTCTTCTTTCCACTCCCTGGAGGCCGCCCTCGTTTCCTGGGACCTGCTGCTGCTGCTGCTGCTGTTCCGGCTGCTGGGCCTCCTCCTCCTCCTCCTCCTCCTCCTCCTCCTCCCACCCCGCCGTGGACCTCGTCCCCCCCACCCCCGCCGCCGACAACAATGACAAGCCCCCCAAACTAGTCGCAGCACGAGAGCACAAAATCCTAGCG
>Ga0160419_100555_pt1 | contig 22830 bp, 22 predicted proteins | sample CelAP2metagpilot_2_FD_108196 | JGI IMG/M metagenome (GOLD analysis project Ga0160419, IMG submission 108196) | Phycosphere-associated microbial communities from Cellana algal ponds in Kailua-Kona, Hawaii, USA - Cellana AP2-4-25 metagenome pilot ... | reverse complement strand
GGGGGGGGGGGCGGGGGGGGGGGGGGGGGGGGGGGGGGGGGGGGGGGGGGGGGGGGGGGGGGGGGGAAGTGCGGGATATGTGCGGAGGACGAAAAGTGTTTATTTCCCGGAGAAGCACCCAGATCCGCCGGTGGACGTGGCGGCCATGGTCAAGGAGGAGGTGTTGAGGGAGTTCTGTATGAGTGAGTGCATGAAGAGGGAAAGGCCCGATTTAACGTTTGAGTATTATATGGGCCGAAATGAAACGCCGGGACCGAGGGCGATTCAATTGAGGAGGAAGGGGCTAAGGGAGGTCGTGAAGGAGGGAGGGAAGGAGGGAGGAGCGAGCCACGTGGTGTGTGAGAAGTCGGATGGAGTCCGCTTGTTTTTGTGTGTGCTGGGGGAGGGAGGGAGGGAGGGGTTGAGGAAAGCTGGGGGAGGGGGAGCGGATGGATATTTGATTGATAGGCATTGGGGCGTAGAAGTTTTGGAGGGTGATGGAGAGAGGGAGGGAGGGAAGGAGGGAGCACTGGGGTCGGTGTTGAGTCCCGGGGGGGGTATGACCCTCTTAGACGGGGAGCTACTGATGCCCTTAAGGGTAGGAGGGAGGGAAGGAGGGAGCGAGGAGGGGAAGGAAGGAGGAACATTTTTGTTTTTGGTGTTTGACGTGATTTTCTTGGATGGGAAAGACGTGGGAGCCGAACCGCTGTTGGCGACGCGGATGCAGGCGTTGAGTAATGCCCTGGCTTCCATCCCTTCCTCCTCGTCCCCTTCTTCCTCGTCCTCGTCCTCCCGGCTGGTGGTAGGGTTTAGGCGTGGGAGCAGAGCGAAGGGGAGCAGGGTGGAAATAGTTCCTAAAGTCTTTCACGATTTGGCAGATTTACCTGGGATGGTGGAGACGATGATGACCCCTGTGCAAAAGGAGAAGGGGGAGGGAAGGACGGAGGAAGAGGCCGAGGAATTCATTTTTGACGACGGCCGGCGTCGCTCTTTTTCGGACGGGTTGGTCTTCACGCCGTCCTCCTCCCCCTACTACCTGTATCAAGTGCATAAGTTCAAGACCCCCGGTCGGATCAGCGTTGACTTCAAAATGAAAAAAGCGGACCTGTTTGCCGCCTCCCGCACCGCCGTGTCCTCCCTCCCGTCCTTGTCCTCCCCCTCGCCCTCCTTTCTGAGGCCCCCCAAAGTGGCACCGCTTTACCTGGTCGTGGCGAAGCATGACATGAAATTCACGACGTTGGATTTGCTGAAAAACAATGCCTTGAAGCGACTCATTGATCATTTTGAGGGGGTGGGAGAGGGAGGGAGGGAAGGAGGAGGGGCGAGAGGAGCAGCAGGGGGGGAGTGCATCGTTGAATGTGACTTGGCCCGAGGATCGGGAGGAGGGAGGGAGGGAGGAGGGTTATGGGTGCTGAGGGGCATCAGGGGCGATAAGGCGAGCCCCAACAGCATACTGACGGCGTGGCATAACCTGGAAGCGGTGGCCGAGGCCTTGACGTTGGAGAAACTCGTGAGGGAGGTGGAACAATTGCGATTGGCACCTCCCGAAGAGGAGGAGGACGAGGAGGAGGAAGGGGGTGAGGGAGAGGTGAATGATGTGGCGAGGCATTATGACAAGTTGCAGGAGAAGCGGTGGGAGGAGGGGGATGAGGCGTTGGATTCGCGGGTTCACAACTTGAGACGATTGAACAATTGGATAAAGTCTGTATTGATTGAAAGGACTTGTTCTGGTTATGGGGAGGGATGGAAGGAGGAGGAGCAGAAGAGAGGGGGGATGTTAAGCATAGGGGAGATGCCGAATCCGTTAGCGACGGCAGAGGCAAGGGATGCTGCTGTTGCGGGAGGGAGGAGGGAGGGAGGAAGAGAGAAAGGACATGTGAGTGCGGTTTTGGATGTGGCGTGTGGGCGGGGAGGGGATTTCAAGAAGTGGATGATGCAGGGGGTGGAGACGTATGTAGGCTTTGACTGCTCGGAACTGAGCGTCAAGGAATGCAGGAGCCGCGTGGAAGAGCAGCAGAGGAAGAGCAGGAGAGGAGGGAGGGCGGGGGGACAGCCACGGGTCGGGGTAGTGTTTCAGTGTAATATGACGGAGGAGAGGTTGGTTGAGTGCATTGAGGAGGAGATGGGGGGGGAGGGAGTGGTGGAGGGCGGTTTTGATGTGGTGTCGATCCAGTTTGCAGTGCATTACGCATGTGAAAGTGAGGAGGCTCTATCATCGTTGCTTGGCAATGTGAAGAGGTTGTTGAAGGGAGGGAGGGATGGAGGACTCTTGATTCTGACGTGTATCGATGACCGTGTCCTTCGTCAGCATCTCACGCTTCATCCCGAAGGGGCGTTTGGGAATGCTGTCTATCGCGTCACGTTTGCACCCGAGGTCCTACAACGGCAACAGCAGCTACAGCAGCAGCAGCAGCAGCAAAAATCAGAGACGAAGATCCCGCCGCTGGACACGCTGGGACTCCGTTATAATTTTACCCTGTCTTCAGCCGTGGAGGCTTGCGATGAGTACGTAGTGCCGGTGCCCGCATTCGAGCGCGTGGCACGTCAGGCGGGGGGGGGAGGAGGAGGGTTAAAATTGGTCTATCAACAGAATTTTGGGGGATTTGTGAAGGAACATTTAAAGAATTATGGCCGGCTATTGGAGCCGTTACAGGTGGGGGTGGTGAGTGGGGAGGAGTGGGAGGCGATCCAGTTGTACAAGGTTATGGTGTTTCGAAAGGAATGAGGAGGGGGAAAAAGAGGAGGGGCAAGAGGATGATTAGTGACGGGGAGGCTCCTAGAGTCTCCTACAGGAGCCGTTGTCATGGGGTTGGTGAGAGTTTAATGAAGAGCGAGAGGTGATAAATTAGCGTCACCTCCAGGCGTTCCACGGGGATTGAGGAGGGGCGGTAGGCGGGTGGAGGGGGAGGCTCAGCATGTAAGCGAAGCAGAAAAATTAAAATAAAGCAGCAAAACTGATGGATAAGCGAAAAAGGCATATCTCGCGATATCTCCTACATATGTATATCTTTAATTTCCACTTCCTTCTCCATTCAACATCGCCCTTATGCTACATCACCTCCTCCCCCTCACACTCTCCTTCCCCCCCTCCCCCCACCCAGTAATCCGCAATCCCCAAGGCAACCACACAACTCTCCCTCACCACCACCTCCCCATCCTGCATATACTTTGCCAAGATTGTCTCACACTCCTCTCCCCCCACAGCTCCCAGCGCCTCAGCCGCCTCATGCCTCACCATCCTATGCTCTTGCTCGTTCTCCAACACCAACTTCAGTGCAGGGACTGATGCTGGGTTCTGCATCTGCCCGAACACGTACGCAACCTCATGCCGAAACAATGGGCTCGAATCCCTGAAGCCCTCCGCCAGCGCTGTCACTGCCTCAGTCGTATTCCGATTCCGCAAGGAGAACATGGCACGGTATCGAGTAAAGAGAGGCAATGAAGGGTCGAGCAAACGGGCCTGAAGCTCCGCTGTGCTCAAATCCTGCCTGTCTGCCGGAGCGGGGTCCACAGACAAATACGGGCTCTTATCCAATGATCCCTCTTGTTGTCGTTGCTGTTGTTGCTGCTGCTGCTGCTGCTGCTGCTGGTGCCATCGGATCAGGTCGAGGGATAGACGGCATGTGTCGGCCACCTCAGGCACAGGGTCTTGGGCGTATTTCTCCAGAACCGACACTGACTCCGGCTCTCCAATCGCACCCAGTGCTTCGGCTGCCTCGTGCCGCACCATCGAATCGTCGCGTTCGTCCGACAGCACTGCCACGAGCGTAGGGCAGGCGGCCCGGTCCCGAATCTGGCCCAGGACGTATGCGAGCTCATGTCGGAGCAAGGCAGAGTCTTGCTTGTTCCGCAAGGCCTCACCAATGGCGGCGACGGCCTCGGAGCCTCCATCGGTACGCAGAACAAAGGCAGCGTGGGTACGCTTTTGGATTGGCTGCTGCACGTCGACCAGGCAGTCGCGAAGAGCCGCCACGTTTGGAGCCATTGGAGGATAGGATAGGAGCTGTATGTAATCCAGGGTGTGAAGGTCAGTGGTGAGCAAGAGAACGTTTGTGAGCGCGCAAATGGACCAACTAACCTTGTCGTATTTGTTAAGACGTAGATGAGGTGGTCACTGTAATCATGTCCCTTGTGCATGGCCAGGGACACGGGAGGCCCGCCGGCCTGCCTCCTCGCTGATAATAATAATACTAAATATAACACCAACAACAGAGAAGGCCCTCCGAGGGGGAGTCCTTCTTGCCTTCGTCGCCATCATCACGCCTTTGGCCACAGCATCTGATTGCACCTACACTACACAACAAAAAGCAGACATAGCATGGAAGGTCTCGACCAAGTGCTGAAGCAGGGCGACTCGACGGCAGTCCTAAAGTACATACGGCATCATAGGGTACGTAAATAATTCATCCCCTCCCGCTCGAAGTTCCACCATTACATGCGCTGCAACGTCCTCCCTTACGCCGCCACCCATCAACACCACCTTTAGATTCGTGCATCGACAGAAGTCGTGCAGCATGGGCGAGATTTTGTCATGGGGGGCAAGGGGAGCAGCCTGGGGGACGAAGGTAGGATGAGGGTCTCAAGTGGGCAGGCTTGGAGGAAGGGGGGAAGTGTGACATATTTCTGCTTAATTGTCCTAAACATCCCGACCTCACAAATGCACAGCTTGGCCCGTGTACGAGCAGGTTTTCCTGGCGGCCTTGGACCTTGGTGAGACGCTGCTGGCAGAGGTCAGTGGTGCACGTGAGAAAAGCTCTCCCTTCTCCAGTCTTATCACCCCACTTTTCCCCGCTCGCACAACAGACTTCGCTGAGACTTCTACAAAAGAAATTCCCGGATAGCGCACGGGTTGGACGATTGGAGGGCATGATATGCGAGGCAGAGGGAGATTTTGAACAGGCTGCAAAGGTGTATCTGGATCTGCGGGAGCGATACCCTACGGACCCGGTGAGTTTTCTTTACTTGGAGTGTCAGTTGCCGTGGGCAGAAGTAGGCGTTTCCTCCTGATTTCATTGTTATAGTTAAAGTTTTCTTTGTACCGCTCTCGAGGAATTTCCTCATTCGTCCCTCCCCCATCAAAATAGGTGGTATGGAAGCGGTGGGTGGCTTTGGCCAAGGCCGAGGGGGACTTGCCCGAGGCGATAAAGCGCTGCAACGAGTATCTCAAGGTCTTCCAGGGCGACACTAGCGCGGTGAGTTCGAAAAGAAGGATGATGATGAAAACGCAAGGAGGGGGCGATGGGAATATTTTGTGCGCTTGCTGGCTGGAAGGCGTCTCACGCGTCGGCAATTTTTAATTTGGGAGTAAAAGAGTGTGAGGGTAATCAAACGGCTGCGCATGTATGCTTTCCTCACGAGAATCTGCGCTATATATATCAACTCAAGTTTCATCACACGTACATTCGTTTCCAATCCCATTATTATTAGTGGCAAGAGCTGGCTGCTTTATATGTTCGGACAGGCCACTTACACGAAGCCGCTTTTTGTTACGAGGAGCTTGTTCTCTGCAGCCCAGCCAATTTTGCCTTTCACGTTGCATTGGCCGAGGCGTATGTGGCAATAGGCGGAGGCGAATCTTTGAGGCTAGCACGGAAGCATTACGCGCAGGCGATGGAGTTGCATGGGGGGGATGATAATTTGCGAGCCCTGTACGGAATGTGTGCGGTGAGTCTGAGAAAGAGAGGGGAATGGGGAGAGGTTGGTAGAGGAACTTGCTTGGATGCCTCCTTCCTACTTATCGAAGCTCGTTGACGCCAAGCTAGGATTGTCCTCCCCCTTTCAATTCTGCCTCCGTGTTGTCCTCAAAAGCGCTTCCCCCCTCTTTTCCCTTTTTCCTTCCCTTCCCTACTGTCAACCCCAGACATGCCACGCCCTGGCCCGCAGCAGCAGCAGCGCAAGCGACGAAACAGACAGCCGTGTCAATGCTGCCCTTTTCAATCTGGCGGCGGACAAGCTCAAGGAACACTACACACGGGCTAACCCTGCCCTCTTCCCCTTCGTTGAAGCCACGCTTTCCCGGCAAGCCGCGGATGTGTGTTAGTGACCGCATAGATGTAGAAATGCCTGCGAGAACAATTCAGACAAGGAGAAAGGGAAATGAAGAAAGAAACAAAAATGAAATTCGTTAGCTTTGGATTTCAGTTCTTCGCTTTTTACCGCTGGGGGGGGTGGGGGGGGGGGCAAAGGAGGTCTTACGAGAAACATCAAGCTCGCCCTGCCTCCTGCCCTCCGTTGCGTGCAGTAGATTTGGGCCTTGTGTGCCTCTTTGGTCGCAGCGTTCCACAGAAATACGTTGAGAAGAATTAGGACAAATTTGTAACACATGAAAGCGTTTTTGAGCATGGCATCGAATGAGACCATGTGTGCGGCCAGCAGCTCTTGCAGACCAGCCATCGGATACGCGCACGTCATCGATAATCGATAATCAAAAATCTCACACCTCTTCCACCACCCCACAAAACACAGTGCTAAGCCTGCAACGAGTACATTACGAGCACCAGGGGCTGGCCCGGGAAGACGTCTTCCGGGCTTCGCCCTACCCAGCGTCAACCGAGGGGTTGCCCAGTTTGTCTGCCGCCTCTCATCTAGCCTCCCGGCTACCACCCACGCTCCACAATGCCGGGCACCAAGTCAGCGGACCCCACGCGATGGAATATCTACAAATTTGGAGGCACTAGCGTAGCTAGCGCAGAATGTTACCGGACGGTGCGAAATATTATACTGGCGGCCCAACAAAGCACGCCCAAGATGGCAGTGGTAGTGTCCGCTATGGGTGGCAAGCCCAAAATTACAGACCTACTCATCAACACTGTTATGCTAGCCTCCAAGGGCGACTTAGAGGGATACGAGGAGACTTTGAGCGTGGTTCGGAAGAAGCATGTGGCCTGCGCAATGGAGCTTTTTTCTGCGGCAGGCGCGCAGGCGTACGAGGAAGAACTAGACGAGGACATAGATAATTTACGCGACATTTTGCGGGCCGTTTCTCTCATGCGCTACAGCGGGGAAAAGATTGTCGAGCTCGTGTCAGGGCACGGGGAGATATGGTCAGCACGTATGCTAACGAGGCTATTTAAGGATGGAGGGCACGATTTTATTTTCGTCGACGCTCGCAAGGTCTTGTTTGTGGATGAATCGGGAGAGAGCGGCCCCGAGATTATGTGGGAAAGATCAAAAGCAGCAACGCAGGCTTTCATGGCGGCAGCACCGACAGCATGCCCTGTGATAACGGGATTTATTGCTTCCACTGCTGATGGAGTCGTGACGACATTGAAGCGGGATGGGAGTGATTATTCCGCGAGTATTTTTGGGCGTCTGTTTGAGGTGACGGGGATCACGATTTGGACCGACGTGGACGGTGTCTTGTCCGCAGACCCCAGGCGGGTGCCTGAAGCCAAGGTCTTAGCGGATGTGTCATATAGTGAGGCGATGGAACTCGCGTATTTTGGGGCGAAAGTCATTCATCCCAAGACCATGACCCCAGCCGTGGCTGCTTCCATTCCTATTTTTATCCGCAACACATTTAATCCAAGTTTTCCGGGGACGCGTATTTTTGTTTCTTCCGCTTCCACTATCGATCGGGACAAGTGTGTGTGTGGCTTTTCGACGGTGGATAACATGGCCCTGTTGAACTTGGAGGGTTCGGGCATGATTGGGGTTCCGGGTATAGCCAATCGCTTGTTTGGTGCCATCCAGCAGACCGGGATCTCGGTCTCCATGATCGCTCAAGCCTCGTCGGAGTACTCCATCTCTTTCGCCACCCGAGACATTGACGCCGACGCAGCCGCGAAGGCTGTCACGGACGAGTTCTTCCGTGAATTCAAAAGTCATTTGATAAACAAAGTCGACATCATCAGGCCCTGCTCTATTATTGCCGCGGTGGGCGACGGCATGAGTAACACGAAAGGCGCTGCGGGTAAGTTTTTCAAGGCTCTGGGGAATGCAGGAGTGAACGTGCTTGCCATTTCTCAAGGGTCCAGTGAAAGAATTATCTCCGCTGTGGTGAAGGGCTCGGATTCGACCAAGTCTCTGAGGGCAGTGCACTCGGCTTTCCTCTTGTCCAATCATCTGATTTCTGTGGGCCTGGTGGGACGAGGGAAAGTGGCAAAGGCGATGGTTGAAGTGATCCGAGCGCAAGCTGACATGCTTTACGGTCGGTTTGGGACGGAGTTTCACTTGCGGGCCGTGATGGATTCGACTGGGATGTTGCTGAGTAGCTCGGGACCGACTTTGGGTTTGGAGGGGTTGGATGCTGCGTTCGAGGCGCATAAAGTACCAGGAGATATTAAGGCTTTTACTAAGCATGTACGGGCGGACCATCTGCCCCATGCGATCATCATTGATTGTTCAGATGCGGAGGAGGTGGCGATGGAGCATCCCGGCTGGTTGGAACAAAATATTCATGTTGTGACAGCGAATAAGAAGGGATTGTGTGGATCCATGTCTTTGTACAATGCCATTTTAAGGCAACGCAAGGTGAAGCAGCATAACTATATGTATGAGGTCACTGTCGGAGGTGGATTGAAGATTATCACGAGCTTGCAAGCGATGCTTATTGGGGGAGATCGGATTCTAAGGCTGGAAGGAGCGTTGTCTGCGTCGATGAATTATGTATTGGGGCTAGTGTCGCCCGTACCGGCGTGTAAAGTTGCGCATTTGGGAATGAATGGAAGTAGCAGTAGTAATAGCTTGAGCAATGGCCATGGGCATGCAGAGTGTGAACGAGCGCCATCGTCTTTGTCGGAAGCAGTGGCAGAGGCGGCAAGGTTGGATATTCTGGAGAGGAACCCGCTAAATGATCTGAATGGGGTGGAAATGGCCCAGAAACTTCTGGTGTTGGCGCGGGAAATGGGATTGCCTCTACGGCTAGACGACGTCGAAATCGAGACCTTGGTACCGAAAAACACCCCTCTCGCGGAACTTGAGCAATACAATGATCAGGTTGCTGCGCGTGTGGCGGCCGCGACGGCCCGTGGAGCAGTTTTGCGGTACGTGGGGAGTATTGACGAGGAGGGCAAGGCAGAGATTGGTATTCAAGAAGTGCCGTTTGAGCATCCGTTTGCAACAGTCCGGGGGGCAGGATACTGTTTTCGTATTTTTTCGGCTTTCCACAGCCCGGATCCGATCACAATTCAGGGAACCATTGGCTTGCCTAAGGCGACGGCGGCAGGATTGTTTTCAGACTTGCTGTTTGTGGCTCAACGGTTGGGAGCGAAGGATAAGGGACATACATTACAGGGGACAGGCATTTTGAGTGATTCAGTCATTGAGGCTTAGGCGAGTGATGGGTGTATCGTGCACGTTATGTGTGGAAGGAGGGAGAAGATAGAAAGTGGAGAGGCTGAAAGGGAAGGAGGGCCTCTCGCTTGCTGAGAGATAGGAAAAGGAACTGAGTTGAGTGGAAAGCCGAGGCATGAAAAAACCGATTGCACAAAAGAAGTTAATCAAGTAATTATGACCGAAAATGTGACGGTAGGATAAGAGTATTGCTACGAGCTGATGCTTTCATCATTGCCAAAGTAAGTATGTCTCCCATCGAACAAAACAGAAATAAAAATTTCGACCGACGGTATAAAATACTCCTTGCTTGCTCGGTCTAAGCACCAGAGGGCACTTTTCACTGGGCGAAACAACCTATTCAAAAGTTAAATTACAAACGCAAAGATTATCTCTAATTTTCCCTCATGTATGATGGACGTTCGGGGCATTCCTCCGATTCTCCGTCTTTCCCTCCCTCCCTCCCTCCATCCCCCTTCTACCCTCGATCATAGAGAGGTTGTATTGTATGCCACGTCCCCCAACGGCTCCAGCTTGGTACCAGCCAGATAAGCAATAAGGCTAGCCTTGGCACGCTCGTATGTTGCATTGACATCCCCGCCCTTGGCAAGCGCCTTGATTTCCTTCACAAAGTCTTCCACCTCCTTATCGACCGTGCGGGACTTGGGGTCAGGCAACTCACCGATGCGCGTGGAGGAACCGTACAATGCCATGGCAGTACCCATGTTGTCGTCTACGTACATACAGAAAGCTTGAATTGTCTCGGGCTTGTCCAGCGTCTTGCCCAAGGCGGCGAACAGAGCCACGCCTCTGCGCACTCGAGGCAAGTAGCGCTTCTTGGCCGTTTGTTTCGTGCTATATTTGCCCGTGGAATCCGCTTTGACAGCCGAGGGCAAATAGCTCATTATAGCAGCACTACCACCAAGCAGAAATATCTGGTTCTGGATCAAACTGCGGCGGTCAGATGTGTCAGCGCCATGGGGGGTAACCCGCCGCATGGTCATTGAAGCGTCCCGAGTGCGGGCACGTGCAAGGAAGAACGATGGAGGCTGGAAGGCCTGGACAGCAGCCGTGCTCACAAATAGGATACCAAGCAAAACCTTCATCGTTGTAATCGTAATCTGTACGTGTGACAGGGGTGGATTTACTTGGATTAGCAAGTCAAGGGAGAGGATCAGCGGATCGGCGATTCAGACGCAAGTAGACGCCACAGCATCATGCCTGTGCCACCATCACCTCCCCGCACAGAGACATACGCACAACAAACGGGCAGCGGCATCGCCACCACGATCGCCTGTTCGGTTGCTAGTTGCTGGCTGCAAAAAGCAGGAGAAGCTGATGAGAAGAAAAGAGGAAGCGGCCTGTCTCATATCCTACTTTATCCCCTTTTGTGTCAAGTAAGGCATTGGCCAGTCACTACACAGGCTAGTAACGAATGTAGCCTCCCTGTTCTTCTCTGGAACTCTTCTGGATAGCCAGCGTCATCTCCGTAGATGGTAAGGAAATAACCTACAACCTGACTTTTAACCTCCCCTCCCTAGGCATGCGAGCACCACACTTCCTCCCCGTTGGCATCCTACTCCTCATCACCCTCCCGACGGTCGCTGCATTTCTTCAAACGCCCCCCACTTCCTCTCCTGTTCCTCCGCGGCATGTACTGTCCCTGCAACGTCGTGGCCCTACCGATGCCATGCCCGTCTACGATAACAACTGGAATGGCCGCCCGCAGGACCAGCTTCTCTACACTTTTTTTCGAGAAAAGCTCGTGCAGCAACTCGGCGGCCAGGACACGGCCAGCAAAGACTTTGCGGGGCTCATCCAACTCATTCGGAAATTGAACACACATTTCCATGCTACCGGTAAGGCCGGGACGCAGCTCGCAGCGCAGAATATCTTGCGTTCTCTTTTTCCTTCCTGGTTGCCAAGAGCGTTTGCCGTCATGTTTAGCAAACCTCTGCCTGCGTTCAGTGCGCGAATGAATGCGTATATCACGTCCTTGACTACGTTTTGGTTGATGGGCGAGAGTGAGATCATCGATGTCGACATTGACGGAGGCGGGATAGGGCAAGGCCAGGGGCTGCTGGTGAAACGCTGCCGCTACTTGGAGGAAGCGGGGTGTGCCAGTGTGTGTGTTAATACCTGCAAGATTCCCACGCAGAAATTTTTCTGTGAAGATATGGGTTTGCCGTTAACAATGACCCCTGACTACGACGATTTCTCCTGTAAATTCTCCTTCGGTTTGACTCCGCCCTCCATGGAAGAGGATGACGCGATGAAGGTCGCATGCTTTTCGCAATGTCCGACCGCCAAGGCAGCGAGCGAAACGTCGCCTAATTGCCACCAGATTGACGTATGAGAGGCATGATTTATAATATTTTTGGCAACCCGGGCGGTCTGCTCGTCGTTCTTCGTATGTGCGTGTGTCATGTTGCACACGTAAGTGAGCTTTACTACTTTCGTTGGCTCGGCTATTGCCGGCGTCACCGATGTCACTTTCGTTGTCTTCTTCACCTTGGCTTCCAAGAAAATATTATCGCTGTGACCTCAGATGGGTGGCAAGTAATTTCATGATCTTGACCAGGCCGCAAGGCCCTTGTTAGGGTTTTGGGGCTCACTCTAGACGTCGCCTGTGGTGAGTTCCGCTGCCGGACCCGACGAGCAAGTTATAGCCAACGATCTTCTCGAAAGGGTTTTACATATTGTTCCCGCTAGAGTCGTGATTCGATTTGCCATGTGGAAGCCCGGGCGGGTGGCAAAGCCGGAAGATATATGTCGCTTCTCCTGAGGCGATTGTGGATGACAAACTGGCTGCGGGCTGTGGCCGTATCGGGCGTTGTACGCCCGGAGCCGTGTCGTGTACGCGCGGCCCTCGGCCATGTGAGCGACGAAGGTATCTTCCGGCTCGGCCACAAAAGCGAAGAGCTGTTGCAGGAGGAAATGAGTCCGGCCGGCGGCCCCATCGGTTTCGTAGGTTGTTTAGACGTTGCTCTGACAGTGCTTTTAACCGCCCTGGGATGGATGGGCTGAAGGGATGCGGCATTAGTAATGAGTCAAATAGACATACTCAATCGGTCTTGGGTTGATGGATGATGGGGAGGGTGCAGATAGGCGGTGATGGGGTGGATGAGCAGGGATATGTGGAGGAATGTGCGGTCTGGCATGAGGTAGAGAATGACGAGGTGTAAATTATGTGTTAAGAGCTTTGGAAAAGTACCGTGTTAAGTTTGTTTACTTTCCTTTAGTTGAAAGTGTTATGCTTTGACAAATGACCACTTTCACCATTCCCCTCCCTCTTTCTTCTCTCAACTTCCCTCCCTCCCTCTCCCCCTCGCCAAAAGTGCTCATTGTGTTAACACCATCGACGCACCCTTGGCCTCATCAAGAACGGGCCATGGCTGCCTATCTACCCCTTGTCGTCCATAGTGCTGATTTGTCTCCTTTTCCCCATCCCTCTCCTCAACATTTCGCAAAATGAGGGTCAATTTGCAATAGATTATGGTGATTCATGCTTGTCTGCTGCCGTCACCGCCGCTGCTTCTACCACAGGCATCGTGGGCACCGCCGACGCCGCCGCTTCCGCCTTAGCCATTGTCAACCGCCCCTCCAGCTCTTCAACAAAGCCCCTGCCCTCCCCTCCTTCCTCTGCCTCTCCTGCCCAAAGCTGTTGCGCAATAATTACGGCCCGTTGAGCCTCAAAGAGATCCTCTCCCCCTCCCTCTCCCCCTCCCAGGCACCTTTCAAACACTTTCCTGAAAGCCCCTGCCGATGGCCTGGCTCCATATTGAGTATAACACCCCTGTAACATAGACAACCCCGAAGGGACATTCCCTTCTGAGGCATACGCAAGGGCAAAGGCATCCAGCACGCCCTCGCTCGGTCCCTCCCCCGTCAAGGTATTCATCCTTACCAACCACTCCTCCGCTGCTCCCAAATCCCCCCTTCGGGCCAAGCACTTGATCAAGAGGGCGTGTGCCCGCGCCAAAGAAGCAGGCGCAGCAAGGGTTTGCTCCATTTCCCTAACTATTCCAATGGCACGATGTAAACTGACCCCCCATACTGCCACACCCACAAGGTCCTCGCATAAGGCATCGTTAGTCTCATGTCCCTCTGCGACTAGCTTGCTCACCAAGGCGACCGCACGCTGTACGAATGCCTCCCTGTGACCCCCTACCCGTCCACCCTCCCCATCCTCCTCGCAAGCCCGTCGAAGGATGCGCAAGGCGGCATGCGTCGCCGTAGGGGTAAGAGCACCACCCTCTGCGCCGCCAACAGCAGCAGTAGCAGCAGCAGTTTGTGTTCGTTTCATCAACCCCTCCTCAAGCACCCACGAGAGAAAACCAAGAGGATTTTGAGCTAATTCTCGTTCTCTCATCGTCGCTGTCGACAACTCCACGCGTGCCAACGCCTGCAGCGCTGCCTCATAATCTGCCGGCTGGGTCACATCCCTCCCACCCTCCCTCCCTCCCTGCTTCCCACCCTCGTCCTTGCCCATGAGTCGATGTAAATACGCAATGGCTCGACCGGGTTTCCCCTCAAGTGCTGCACATTTTAACAAAGCGCGACTTAGGGGAGTGGCAAAAGGGGAGGAGTGAAGGGATGGAGGAAGGTATTTCTGTAAATTTTGGACTTCTTCTTTTTGGTCTTGGGAACAGAGAGATTCCAAGACGAGGGCCACATCGTCCAGATCTAGAAGTGGACCATTCCTTCCGCTGGTGGTCGGTGTGGTGGTAGAAAAGTGTTCGTGCAGCAAGGTTAGTGCTTGGTTGGTGTGCGTGGGACTGTTACTGGGGAGGGCGACGCGGCAGTAGGCTAGAATGAGACTGAGGGGTAAGAGAGGGGAGCTGCCGCTGTTCGTGGGATTGACTTTGAAGGCTTGTGACACATTTGACCACAGCACATCGAGTGCATCCAGTCGGGCATTAGAGAGGAGGTGGAGGAGATGAATGTATAGCTCTGTGTCGGCTGCCATTGAGGAGGAGGAGGTCGAGGAAACGGGGAGGGATTGGAGGACCTGCTTGAGGCCACTCACGCTTCCGCCCTCATCCTGCTGCTGTAGCATGGCTTGAGCTGCTACCCTGAAAATTAAACGACGGGCCTTGACATCTTCTTCTTGCGCTGCAAAATCCTGGACTGCAGAGACGAGCAACCCCGAGAGATTCATACAATCTTTTGAAGGTGCTGCTGCTGTTGTCGTTGCCTTTGCTACTGCTGCTAGCCCTGTGATCCGCGAGGCATACGCGGAGGCTGGAGGGGGGCCGTGGTAACAAAGAGCATCCCAAACATCTTGCACGCTGGGCAGGATCTGCATGGCTGCTACTACCGCTGCTGCTGTCGTTTTGGTTGCTTGTTGAGGAGCACAAGGAGAAGCAGCGCCTAGCACATCCAAGAGAGCGAGGCATATGTCACGACTATCTTTCCATGGTATTGCCCGCTGCTGTTGCGCCCACCAGGTGGCAAGGGTGTCGATTCGTGCCCCTCCGCATACCTTCAAAAGTCCGACGATCAATTCTGGGGTGAGGTGCCGCCCCGCCTGGACCATGCGAGTTGCTACCTCCATTGCCATCGATGCGTCTTTAGTCTCAAATTGAGCTTCGAGGAGTTGCTGAAAAAGGGGGCGGAGAAGGACAGGAGGTACTTGGGGAGTAGTGGATGAGCCCAACTGACCGTCTTGCAGGGCAAATAGCAGCTCGCGTGCTGCTTTGATATCACCCCTACCGAGGTAGAAACGGGCCAGTTGCAATGCAGATGTTAGGGTGGAATTGGTGGTGTTGGAGGCGGCACTAGCGGCGGCAGTAGCAGTCGGGAAGACCCCTACAGACGAGGGGGTTCCCAGATACTCCATCATGCGCGACGAAGCGGGCACGACCCGCTCCCAGCGCCCTAGCCGATGGGCAGTCGTCGCGCTTGCGATCGCCATGTCCTCGACGAGCCGCCGTTTCCTCCTGCCGCTGCTGGAGGTTGCTTCTGGCCCTTTTTCACGTACAGAAGAGGAGGGCGAAGATACCGATGAAGACGAGTTGGTGGTGGATAGGGGCCGTAGGAGGAGAGACAGCAAGCAGGAGGAGGATGACAATGCTGATGATGCTTGGGCTGGGCCTCGCCCCCTGGGCCTCCGAAAGGAAGGTGCGACTGGAAACCCCTTTCGCATGCTTTCTCTGTACCTCTTCTCGGTCGATGGATGAGTAGGAAGCGTGGGTATGATATTGTCGTAGCCACTCATCCGATTATGACTTGAGATATGAGATATTGGAAACGCGTACGTTGCAAGAATTGTATATAGTTCCGAGCAGCTCAGCCAAGCCTCAAAGACCCAGGAGCCTTACCATGCAAAAGTGACAGACAAAGTATGCGAACACCCAGGTACATAGCATGCTTATCTTACAGAATAAGAATGCAAGTGGAAAGACAGGCATTGTTGTAGGCAGCGCGTATTCTTTCCATCCCTTAAATCGCACTCTACGTCCCCATGGGCGCTACTTTTCTTAAAAACAAAATTCTACCGATTAAGCCTTGCGTGCTTGCGAAAAGAAAAATGATCATGCTGCTAAGTCCAATATTCTCTAACTCTTGTTTGGGGGGGCTGTTGCGCAATCTTCCACTCACATTAGAGGTTGAAGAATGGGTACCACCCTCATGTGTGGTGAATCATCCTTCTGTCTTCTTATTTTCTTCCCTCAAAGTTTTCTTCGCAACAAGTAAGATAAAACAGGACAAACAATGCAAATTCTCAAGAATGAAACAATGGTACAGACCGACTATCTACATGATGCGCCTTGTCCACTCGTAAGGTCACGAAATACGGAGTCGTTTCTCCCATTTCCCCCCTCATCCTGCTCGATCCCAAGCTCACTGCCGCGTGCTCAAATGATGACGACGCGAAACTCAGCCTCATTAATATCCACATCCCATTCATCCTCATTTCCTTCCTCTTCTTCGTCCCTGTCCTGCTCTCACTCCTCCTCCTCATGCCCCTCAATCCCCCTCAAGAGCCCTCCTCTATTCAATTAGTTGTCCAAATGGCAATGCGTCTCCCCCTCCCCAGGTAGCACCGGAGGTGCCAATCCCGTCTCTTCCTCACACCGAGACAACAGCATCCGAATTTCTTCTTGGGTCGCCTTCATCCCCTTCCGAAACCCAAAATCAAATACCCCCTGCCTACTCCCCTCTCCTTCCCTCCCTCTCATCACCTCCTGCTTCACCACCGCCGCCGCAGCCGACAAGCGTGCTGCGCGCGCTGCCTCCGTCGCGGTAAGATCTACAGCCCCCTCCTTCGACACCACCACACCGTACCCCTCCTCCGCTCCCTCAAGAGTCACAAGCCCCCGCCTCACATCTGCCGTTACAGCCGCGACCGGTCTCATCAACGGGTCCCCCCATCCTCCTCCTCCCCAGGTAATATAATGAAGTACATCCCCCTTCTTCACCTTCACATGGTCGCACTTACTCGGAATCACCACACGCTCCCCCCCCTCTATCTCTTCCAACGGACAGCCCCGGTAAAGAATCTTTCGGCTCCTCTCTCCCGGTCGCCCTCCATTCACGCCCCAAGGGCTCGTCAACCACCTATCGTCGTGGATCGACAACTCGCCATCCTCCAAAAACCGATACACAACATTAATCCCATTCCCCCCCCTATGCAACCCCGCCCCACCCGAGTTTGGCACCGTGTAAAAGCGCTCAATCCTCACTGGAAAGTACTTTTCCATAAATTCATTCGGGATATTCGTGAAACTCGGCCATAAACTGTGCCCGTCCGCGCCATCCCCGAAGGGCCTCCCTGGAATCCCCCCAAACCCGATGCCGTAGTACTGGAACCACTTACCCCCTTCGTCTCTCCCTGAATACATGATATGCGGGCTTGAACTAAACCCCGCGGCACATAAATACTCCGGTTGTCGTTGCCCGAGCAAGCCCGTCAAAATGTCGAAGATTCTCCCTAGCGCGTGCGTACGGCAAGACAACGCCGCCGGCTTTTTGGGCTTCAGCAAGGACCCCTCCGGAATCACCACGTCAAGCAACGAGTAAAACCCATCATTTAGAACGATCTCGGGGTCGAACACTTGAATCATGTAAGCACCACAAAACATTCGGAACATGTCCTCGTTCAAGAAAAAATTGATACTCCCGGGACTCTGTCGATCCGTCCCCGTAAAGTCAAACCTCAACCGACCCCCCTCCAACTTCTCCATGGTACAACAAATCTTAAATGGTCCCAGCCCCATCGAGTCATCGCAAACGTAGTCCTCAAAATATAACTCCTCCTGCGGGATGCTTGTCCGGATCAACTCACCCATCGCCATTTTGTTCCTCTCCAGCATTAGGTCTAACGCCTTCAAGTACTCTTTCACTCCAAACCTCCCACACAGCTCCAAAATCCTCGCCCGGGCCAACTTGACGCTCGCAACAATCGCCATCAAGTCACATTTATTCCAGATCGGCATCCGACACTGGTGCAATATCAACTCCAACAAATCCTCATTCAATACCCCCCGCTGATACAACCGCACCGGGGGAATAACTACCCCCTCCTCGTAGATCGTGCACGCATCATTCGGCATGGAACAGGCTACTTTCCCGCCAATGTCTGTCACGTGCCCAAACATCGCTGCCCACCCCACCAGCTCCCCCTGCACTATACACCCCTTTTCTACTCTTTCCGTTTTGGGTGCCGTAAAAATCGGCATGACAGCCAACCAGTCATTGGCATGCGACACCGCCCCCCCGCACGAATAGGGATCGCTCAACAAGATCACGTCCCCATCCTCAATCGGCTTGGTGTAGCTCTGCATCAGTCCGTGAATAAAACTCCCAAATTGCCCCACGACCATCTGCCCGGTCGGAGACGCCACGAGCCCGAACTGATCATGCTGCTCCCGTATACCCGGACTCATGGCCGTCCTATACAATACGGCGTCCATCTCAATCTTAATCGACCTCAGAGCATTCTCAACAATATCGAGCGTTACCACATCCACCTCCACCTCCACCTCCTTCTCCTCCTTCTCCCTCAGCCTCTTTTCCGAGAGAGTCGCAGGAGCAGCAGCAGGAGCAGGCTTGGGGTTGATCAGAATCACACCCGTCTCGTGCACCACTGCCTTACAATCCGACAACACAAGCGTAGTTGAATCCATCTCCGTGATGATCGCCGGCCCCTCTACCGCGTGTCCCGCCTTCAGTAACCTCCGGTCATAAATCCCAGCCTGCATCATCTTTCCCTCCATATACACCTCCTGCTTCCCAACCCTTGCCTCCCCCGCGTCCTCCCCACCAGCCTTTTCCAATTTGATGGCTTCTGCCTTGGCGGGCTTGCTCTCCACTACCGCCCTAAGATTCACCAGCTCATGGTCCTTGTCAAAGCTGAAGTGGAATTGCTTCCGATGCTCCGCGTCAAACGCACTCGCCAGCCATAGCAAGCCCTCCCTTTCCATTTTTTCAATCTCAATCCCCAGGGGCATTGTCAATCCCTGTCCTTTGTACCGCACGTCTGCCGCAAACGTCAACTCCTGCTCTTCCCTCCCTATCCCATCCTTCTCCAACAAGGCTGCAGCTTGCTCCCCCAGCCCCGAGAGAATAGTCAAAATCTCCTCTGCCTTTACCTCAGCAAATTCCCTCACAAACGATCGCGAGCAATCGTGTCGTGTCCGGGTGGTGGCATCGCCGAAAGCACACAACACACCTGGAGAAGGAGGGACTAGCACAGGCCAAGAACCCATGAGCTTGGCCACCGCATTGGCATGTAGCGAGCCGGCGCCTCCAAAGCTGACCAGGGCGAAGTCGCGGGGGTCGTACCTGCCGTGATGGAGGGAGGGAGGGAGGAAGGGAGGAAAGAAGGTGAATGACAGACATTTTTTCACGGGCCGGCCGCAGCGTCTGGCCACAGCGTTGGCTTGGCACACACAGCGGTGGCACTCTGAAAGAGCCGGCGCCTCCAGAAGCATCCGGGGCCAAGTCGCGATGATGGAGGGTATGAAGGTATATATATAGATAGGTAGACAGGAGATAGGCAGATAAGGCAGCAGGTTGGAAGGTGGACGTACCCTTGTTCTACACTCACAAGTCGCAACGCCCCGAACATCTTCTCGTTCACGATGTCGACGATGCCCTTCGCCGCATCACGGACATTCATCCCCAGCTTCTCCGCTATCCCGCTCACGGCCTTCTGGGCCGCGTCTATATCCAACTTAAACTCGCCCCCCAACAAGGCCGATGGCAAGTAGCCCAGGACGACATTTGCATCCGTCACGGTGGGTGCGGTACCGCCTTTGCCGTAGCACGCCGGCCCGGGCATGGCCCCCGCGCTCTCCGGCCCGACCCGTAGGGCGTTCGTCAGGGTAGGGACATGGGCAATGGATCCTCCTCCTGCGCCCACTGTATGCACATCAAGCGCTTGGGCACGCACCGTTACGTCCCCTACCCGCGTCTCTTTCCTGCGTTTAGGGACGCCGCCTTCGATCAGGGCGACGTCAGCTGACGTGCCCCCTACGTCCATGGTCAAGAGGTTCCCGTACCCGACCTTGTCGCTGATCCACATGGCGCCTGTCACCCCTCCAGCAGGCCCGGACATGAGCAGATTGACAGGGAAACGGCAGGCGTTGTCTTCGGAGGAAAGACCACCGTCAGAGCGGAGAATGGAGAGCTTGGAACCTGGGGAGGGTGGGAGGGAGGGAGGGAGAGAGGGAAGGGAAAAAAGGATGAGGTAAGGCAAGGGAGAAAAGGATGAGGTCAGACAAGGGAAAAAAGGATTAGGTCAAACGTACAAAAGGTGTTATTTGTACATGCACCCCCTCCCTGTCTCTTTCCTTCCCTCCATTCCTCTGTACCTTGGACGGCTCGTTGTAAATTAGTGATGTAGGTGCTGATGGTAGGGCGGATGTAGCTGTTGGCGACGGTGGTGAGGGCGCGCTCGTACTCGTACATTTCTGGGAGGACTTCCGAGGAGATCTGGGGAGGAAGGGAGGGAGGGAAAGAGGGTGAGCCTTCTAAAATCAAAATAAGCGGCGATGCGTGCATGACATACGTACCGAGACAGGGATGTTGGGCATCTCCTCCCGTAGCACCTCACGAACCGCCTCCTCGTGCATTCCATTCACGTAGGCATTCATCAAGCACACCGTCACCGCCTCCACCTTCTCCCTCTTCAACACCTCGATCTGCTTCCGTAAATCCGCGACATCCAGCCCCCTCACCACCCGTCCCGCTGCATCAATCCTCTCCTTTACCTCCACCGTGGCCTCCAGCGGCGCGAGCAGGGGGCCCTTGTTCCACACGATAAAGGCGGCCAACCCCTAGAATGAGGAGGAGGAAGCGAGGGAGGGAGGTAGCGAGAAAGGGAGTGTGGCTGAACAGTTCCATTCGTGGTCGAACCACTTCTTCTTCTTTGAGCCCCTTCTTCCCTCTCCTCCTTTCCCTCCCTTCCGACTCACCCCAGGAACGAAGGATCGGTCGATGTGCAGTATCTGACGATGCCCCTCCGTGGTGATGAGCCCCACATTCACCCCCTTTCCCTCAAGGACAGCGTTGGTTGCAACGGTGGTTCCGTGGAGAATGTGCTCGACTTGGGCCATGTCGATATTGGCGATGGCGCAGATTTTCTAGGGTGGGTGGAGGGAAAGGAGGGCGGTGAGGGAGGAGTAGTGAGAACGTAATAAGCGGGTAAAAGTGATGAGAAAGGAGGGAGGTGTAGAAGGGCTGAACATTTGGGCAAATACTATAAAGCACTAAAGCTTTAAGACGGGGGGAGCAACGCGACACAAAGGAAGACGCACCTTGATGCCGTTCAGGACACCTTCGCTAGGATCGTGCGGGGTAGAGGGAACCTTGGCCTTGGCCGAAATTGCGCTTGTGCGAACATTAACGAGGAGGAGGTCCGTAAATGTGCCTCCGACATCAATCCTGTATATGCGTGAAAGGGAAAGGATGAGGCGATGGTGTGTGCGTTTGAGTGCATGCGTGACATCCCTTCTCCCCCCTCATTCTGCCGCCCCACGCTTCTTTCTGTGTGGTGCTTGTACTTGCTTACCCGAGCCGGTACCGATCGTCAGGCCGGACGTTAGCCATGGCCTTGGAAGGAAGAAAGGGTTAAGGTAGAATCGGAGAGGATTCGATTGCTTATTCAGCAAACAGAGGCCTGTGTACTGCGTATTTTGGGTGGGGGTGTGCAATAGGGGGGTTGTCGCATGCGAGCAAAATGTCATCATTTCAGGCTTCGACCACGACGAAACAGCATGGAGCGGGCGATTAAGGCAGATAATCTCGGTCAGGGAAGTGAGACACCTGTGTACGTCTTGTGGTGGTCCACGCACTGTGCATGCCGAAAACGTGTCACGTAGCGAACACAGACGGCACAGCAAAGCAACCGACGGAACGACTTGTGAGCAATGGACATGAAGGTCATGAAATGAAGGCCGGTTGAGTGCTTCCGGTCATCGTACACCCAGCCATCAAGTTTTTAGGCCTTTCAACATGTGTACGTGAAGCGGTTGAAATGGTTGATGTGTGTACATAGAGGTGAAGCCCTTTCTCATCCTTCTGTCCTTCTTTCTCTTCAACCAAGAATGGGTGGGAGGTTGGATTGCATTATGCATTTGGTTCTTTTTTACTGAGCTGTGCGTTGTTAGCTATATGTCTTTCTTGTAAAATATCAGAGTCTTTTCTCAAGCCCGATCATACTTTCATGTCTCCCATCCCTCTTTCCATTCCGTCTCGCCCTCCCTCCTTCCCTTAATCCTCCTCCTGCTCCGGAAATCCCAACTCGGCATCATCCCCCAACCGTTGCGCCGCATCCCCGGCCGCCTGCTTCTCGGTAAAGCGCCGGCCCAAAAAGGTGTTGACCAGTTCAAACGACAAGAACATGATGGCAGTGTTGGGAACGACTCGTGCAATGTGAGTGCCCATCCCGGCATACAACCCCCTTCGTCCTTCCTCCTTCGCAATCAACCGCAAAGACTGCCACATACTCCGGTATTTGAAGGCACCATTCCTTGCCTGTTCCCTCAAGCGAGTCCGTACCACCTCATGGGGGTATGTGGTCGTGGTAGCGATGAATTTGGAGAAGGCCGCCGCCCCGAGAGTATAGGCAGGAGGCAAGTCCTCACTCTCTTTTAGGCCTTGACAAGATCGTCTCTCATTGTTGCGAATCAAGAGCTGTTTCTTGAGCTTTTCATAGACGACAAATTGAATGCATCCCTCGGAACAACCCCAATAAGAGGCGGAGAGGCCCTTCCAAAAGCCTTTTACCCCTTCTTCGCGGTAGATGCGCGAAATGGCGTTGCGGTACCCGGTGTAAGCTTTTTGACCCGCCGCGCCATCGGCCAGGAGCTGCATACGGGTCTTAACCATCCAGATGGGGTTGGTGATGGTGTTGCCAGTCACGCCCTGCAGAAAGGAAAGGAGGAAGGGAGGGAGGGAGAGAGGGAGGGAGGGAGGGAGGATAAGAGTGTGAGTGGCGAGTAAGGAGCTGGAGGCCTTTCTCTCCCTCTCTCCCTCCCTCCCTCCCTCCCTCTCGGTGTCAATGCGCGTCCCTCTTCCTTCCTCCTCCTCATCATCATTCCCATGTCCTTGTTCCTCCCACCCCCTCTC
>Ga0160419_100554_pt1 | contig 22889 bp, 24 predicted proteins | sample CelAP2metagpilot_2_FD_108196 | JGI IMG/M metagenome (GOLD analysis project Ga0160419, IMG submission 108196) | Phycosphere-associated microbial communities from Cellana algal ponds in Kailua-Kona, Hawaii, USA - Cellana AP2-4-25 metagenome pilot ... | reverse complement strand
GTTGGCTCCCGCTTTTTCGCCCCCCCCCTGGCGCCCCGCTTGGCCGCTGACAGGGGTTTGGCCCTGGCGGATTTCGCGGGCCCCGCCCCCCGCGGTCGTATGGTAAGGGCGGTTGTGAAAAACACAACCGCCGCACCAAAGGCCGCCGCAGCAGCCCCCGCTGCCGCAGCGCCAGCAGCCGCAGCCCCGGCTGCCGCTGCCGCAGCTTCCGGGCCCACAGCCGATCAGGTGGCCCGCATGTACGAAGGCCGCGACTACGAGGAAGTGGCGCTCGACGGAATGCGCAAGACCATTGCCGCGCGCCTGAGCGAAGCCAAGCAGACCATCCCGCACTTCTACCTGCGCCGCGACATCCAGCTGGATGCCCTGCTGAAGTTCCGCGCTGAGCTGAACAAGCAGCTCGAGGGCCGTGGTGTGAAACTCTCGGTCAACGACTTCATCATCAAGGCCGTGGCGCTGGCGCTGCAGGCCGTGCCGGACGCCAATGCCGTCTGGGCCGGTGATCGCGTGCTCAAGATGAAATCCTCCGACGTGGCAGTTGCGGTCGCCATCGAAGGCGGGCTGTTCACACCGGTGCTGCAGGACAGCGACATGAAGTCCCTCTCGACCCTCTCGGCCGAGATGAAAGACCTCGCCAAACGCGCCCGCGACCGCAAACTGGCGCCCCATGAATACCAGGGCGGCTCTTTTGCGATCTCCAACCTCGGCATGTTCGGCATCGACAACTTCGACGCCATCGTGAACCCGCCGCACGCAGGCATCCTGGCCGTCGGCTCCGGCGTCAAGAAACCTGTGGTGGGGGCAGACGGCGAGCTGAAAGTCGCAACCGTCATGAGCGTCACCATGTCCGTTGACCACCGTGTCATCGACGGTGCCCTTGGCGCGGACCTGCTGAAAGCCATCGTCGAAAACCTCGAAAACCCGATGACGATGCTGGCCTGATCAGCCGTTGTAAAACCGCAGGCACCACGCCTGCCCCACAATGCTCCGGGAGTTCATCCCGGAGCATTTTTATTTGGCCAACCCCGCCCGCAGAAAACACCGCCGCCCGAGCCACCCAAGCGCCGTCATCTTTCCAAAAATACTCAAAAACCACCGCCCAAAAAACAAAAGCCCGGATCATCAAATCCGGGCTTTTTCATTCCACAGGGCGCGATGGGTCAGCTGTCTTTGCCGCCGCCTGTCAGCACCTGGTTCATGCTGACTGCGGGCTGATCGCAGCCTGCTTCGCCGACGATCTTGGCCGGCACGCCAGCGACCGTTTTGCAGGGCGGCACCTCTTGCAGCACCACAGAGCCTGCAGCGATCCGCGAGCAATGGCCGATCTTGATGTTGCCCAGCACCTTGGCCCCTGCCCCGATCAGCACACCATCGCCGATCTTCGGGTGGCGGTCTTCCTCTTCCTTGCCGGTCCCGCCAAGGGTGACGGAATGCAGCATCGACACATTGTCCCCCACCACGGCGGTTTCGCCGATCACGATGGAATGGGCGTGGTCGATCATGATCCCGCGGCCGATGCGAGCGGCGGGGTGGATATCAACGCCAAAGATCTCCGAGATCCGCATCTGGAAGAAATAGGCCAGGTCGTAATCTCCCTGCGTCCACAGCCAATGGGCCACGCGGTAGCATTGCACCGCCTGATAGCCCTTGAAGTAGAGGATCGGCTGCAACAGCCGGTGGCAGGCGGGATCGCGTTCATAGACAGCCATCAGATCGGCCCGTCCTGCAGCAACCAGATCGGGATTTTCGTCATAGGCCCGATCGACGATCTCGCGCAGGATCACCATCGACATCTCGTTGGAGCACAGTTTCGCGGCAATCCGATACGACAGCGCCTTTTCCAGCGACTTATGGTGCAGGATACAGGCGTGGATCAACCCACCCATCAGCGGCTGACGGGTCACGGCGTCCTGCGCCTCGGTGGTGATCTTGTCCCAGACGGGGTCGACTGAACTGACGGCTTGGCGCGTCTCAAGCATGGCTTGGCCTCCTGTGCTCTTCGCAGGATAGCTATCTAAGCGAAAAAACACCAACCGCAATATTGTGATCAGGGGGATCAGCGACGCTCATATGTCGGCAAATCGGCACGAGGGGGCAGATGCGGCGGTGGGGAATTCCCTCCGGAAGTGACCACAACCCATTGTTTTAAAAACGATTACTCATCATTCCCCCGAGACATGTGCATCGTTGCACGCCCCCTGTGCAGATCGACCGGACCGGGGTTTGAGTTTTTTTGAGTATTTTCAGAAAGATGACAATGACGGTCGCGCCCAGGACGGATGCGCCCCTATGCCCGGCGCTCCGGCCCATCAGGCGGGCGGTGATGGGTCCGCGCTTGCATGATCTGCAAGATGCGCCAGCACCATACGGGTGCAGGCGAGATAGCCGGGATGATCCAGAAAGGGTTCATCGGCGAGGGTAAAGCGGCGCGCCGCTCCCGAGAGCGAGCCATCGCCCCAAACGCGACAGCACCGACCGCTGTGCTGGTGGTGGCGCAACGCCAGCCCGGCCCCGGCAAAGATCTGCCTGCACAGCCGCTGCCGTTGCGCCGGGGCCACCGCCAGCAGGGCCCGCGCAACAGAGGTGACATCGATCGGCAGAACCGGACGGCGCATCACAAGAGCCTCAGACGGCCCGCAGCCCCTGCGCCGTAACGCGCCGATATCTGCGCCACCTCGATCCGGTCGCCCGGGGCCACTGCATCGGTGGTTTGATCAGACACCGCGTAGACCCAGGATGGCTGGCTCAGCTGTTCTTCGCGCAGCACCCTGTCCCCGCGCAGCAGACGCAGGCGATAGCGTTCCTGATCTTCCCCCAGCGGAATGTCCTCACCCTCCCAGCGGTCCGCGTCAATCCGTCCGCGCCGGATCCAGCTGAGGGTCACGTCGCCTGCGCCCAGCGCGCCGCTCTGGTGCAGATGCACGGGTGCGTAGGGGCGCAGGCCCTCGCCCCCAAAAGCCGCCTCAAGATGGGTGTAGCTTGGATCATCATAGGGGCGGGCCGCAGAGCCGATGCGATAATGACGATTGAGCCCGCGCTGATTGGCGCTCAGCTCGATTTGATCCGGCACGCCGTTCATGGCCACGACATAGGACCCCTTGGGCCAAAGCGGCGGCATCCGGGCATCGCTGCCCTGCAGCCCGCGCAGACGGTTTGAGAGCAGATAGCGACCGGGCGCAATCAGCTCGGCGGTGGTGAACTGGAACAGTTCCCAATTGGCCGGGCTGCCATCCCCGATGGCCATCAGGTTGGCCCCGTTCAAGACCGCCTGCGGATCGCGGCCATGAAGCTGGCCGTGGATCAGGTCGACCTCCAGCGCAGCCCCCCGGTCCCACCGCCCCAAAGGCCCGGCCGCAAGGGCGGTGTTTGTCACCCCGACCGTGGCCGACGCGGCCAGAATGTCCTCCAGCCCATAGTCTGCATCACCGGGCGCAGCATAAACCGCAACGCGGCCTGGCCAGGGGTCAGCGACCACCGCGAGATGGGGCGCATGTGGCAGCTCGTCCCCACTGATGAGCGGCAGATCAAGGAACAGTGGCAAAACCGGCACTGGCGCGGCAAAGGGGGTCACGCCCGGCAGCTCTTCCTCCAGCGCGGGGCGGGTGTAGATCTCCGGGTCGATCCGCACCGCTTCTATCAGCTGGGTCTGGCCCTGCTCCACCCGGTCGATGCGATACTGCGCTGTGGGATTGGGGGGCTGACCATCCCGGCCCAGCGCGGCAGGGTCTTGGACCAGCAGGGTGATCACATCTCCCGCACCGATGCACATCTTTGAGGGCGGCAGCTCCAGGCGCAGACTGTCACGGGCAATGCGGGCCTCGCTCAGCCAGCGCTGGACGATCTGGCGTCCCTCTGTGCGGGTCAGCGCCATGGGCAATTCCGTATCGCTCACGCCATGTGTGGCTTCATCCGGCAGGATCGCCTCTTCGACCCGCAGATCATGGGGGCCACCCCAGTCGACAAACCGCAGCCGTACCCGACCGGACAGCTCTGCCTGGGCGGCGCGTGTGCGTTCAACCGTGCCGTCGATCTCCTCGCCGTCAACCAGCGCGGCAAGAGCAAGCGGCTGCGCCCCGCGACCTGATCGTGTGCGAAACTGCAAGAGCCCGTCACGTTCGATGGCATCGACCCCATGGCGCAGCAGCAAGGGCTGCAAGGCCGCGCGGGCCTCTGCGATGTCACTGACAGTGTAGCCCCGCACCAGACCCTCGACCCCCGTCAGGGCCAGCGCATCGCGGGAGAGCCCTGCCCCGAGACAGATTTCTTCAAGAACCGAGGCAAGGCTGCGCTGCCCGACCCGTCCGTTCAGCCAATGGCCGCGCAGATAGTTTTCTCCGTCACTCCAGATGCCCAGCGCATTGGGAAAGGTGGGAAAGGGGCGCGCGTCCCAGGCCCAGACATAGGCATTGGACATATCCAGCATGGGCCCGCCGTAGATGTCCGAGATCGGATTTCTGCCCTCTTCCTGCCAATAGCCCAACACGGCCCGCAGATAGGCCAGTTGCATCAGGTCGTCACGCTGACCGTCCGAATGTTTGGGCAGTTTGGATTCCGAGCTTTTGGGGTCGAGAAACTTGTTGGGTTGATTGCTGCCCTTGTCGATGGCGGCGCATCCCAGTTCGGTGAACCAGATGGGTTTGCTTTGGGGCTCCCATGCGGTGGGCAAGGCTGCGCGCATCCCGTCTATGCGGTCATGATGGGGATTGGACCACCAGTTGCGGATATCCTTGTAACGCCACACCCAGGCCTCATCATGGGCGCCATCGGTGATCGGGGTGCGGATCTGGGCCGCTTCGGCGTCGGTTGAGTGGTAATACCACTCATAGCCTTCACCCCCTTCAATGCCGCCGCGCAGATAGTCGAGATCATAGATGCTGGGCGCACCGGCCTCAGCATCCAGATGATCATCGCCTGCGCGCCAGTCGGACAGGGGCATGTAGTTGTCGATCCCGATGAAATCGATCTCCGGATCTGCCCAGAGCGGATCGAGATGGAAATAGCGGTTTCCCTCCGGACTTTTGTAGCCCCAGTATTCGGACCAGTCCGCAGCATAGCCGATCTTGGTCTCTGCCCCCAGTATCTGGCGCACCTGTTGGGTGAGATCGCGCAGCGCGGCAACCGCGGGAAAGCCCTGATCATCGCGGATCTGGGTCAACGCGCGCATCTCTGAGCCGATGCAAAAGGCCTCTACCCCACCCGCCGCAGCACAAAGTGCGGCGTTGTGCAGGATGAAGCGCGCGAGACCCCAATCCTTTTGATCGCCACTATAGGTGACGCTGCCGGGGCTGGCAGGCTGGCCGTTCTGCGCAGCCTTGCCCACGGTGATGGTGAAATCCGCAGCTGTCACCTGACCAAAGAAGGCCGCAACCTCGCTCTGCGCAGCGGCACTGCCATCGGGGCTGCCGGTCTGCCCCGGAGCCACAGACAGGGTGATCCGCCCCCGCCAGGGCAGATGCGGCTGGCCGGTCTGACCGGTCCAGGGGTCGGGCAGGTCATTGCCTGCGAGCTGGTCCATCAGGATGAAGGGATAGAACATCACCCGCTGGCCGCGCGCCTGCAGCGCATGGATGGCCTCCATCACCGCCTGATCGGTCGGGGTGCCGCCATAGATGGGCCGGTCCTCCACCCGCGCGATCAACTCTGCCTCGGCCCGACCAATCCCGGCAACGCCCCACGGCATATTGGCGCCTTCGACCTCGTGCCGTTCTACCTTGGGGCGGATCTGGCAGGAACCGCATCGCAGGTCATTGCCAAACCACGACACGATCAGCGAGGCCGCACCGCAGTTTGGCAGCTCTGCCTCCAGCGTATCAAGAGAGGTGACAAGGTCGCTCTCTCCCGAGGGGCTGTGAGAATTGGCAGGTTTGGCCTGTCCGGGGCCGTGATCGTAATGCACCGGAGTGGCGGCCAAGGCATATTCGCCCGTGCCCGGCATCAGCGCCACCCCCTGCACCAGTTGGGGAAGATCCAGATCATAGCTGCTGCTGTCGGGCTGTTCGGCGCGCAGCACTTCGAACGAGAACTGCGGCACCCGGTTGCCAAAGCGCTCCAGCGACAGGTTCTCCATCACCACATAGGCGGTGCCGCGATAGGCTGGCACCTGCCCTGCTCCCTCTATCGCCTCCATCACCGGATCGGGCGCCTGATCCATGGTGCCCCGGTAGACCGTCATGTTGAGATCCTTGGGCGCCACCTCTTCGCCATCGGCCCAGACACGGCCGATATGGGTGATCTCTCCCCCGCAGACCGCAATCGCCAGTGAGACGTCATAGCTGTAGCTGGTGACCTGGGGCTGGCGCGCGCCGCCGCCCTTGCCGCCGCCCCCGGTGGTGGTTGTGGTTTCGCGAAACTGCGAGGCCCAGATCACCTGCCCGCCAACCCGCATCCGGCCAAAGACCTGCGCCACCGGCTGGCCGTCGCTGGCATGGGTGAGGCGAAAGCGTTCGACGCGGCCGGTCTCTACCGGCTCGCTGCCTGCGCCAAAAAGGCGGCTGTCAATGGCGCGCCCCACCGTGGCCCCGAGGGCGCGGCCAATCGCAACCGAGGACAGGCCCGCAACAGCCCCACCCACAGATCCACCAAGCGCAGCACCCGCTGCCGACAAAAGAATGGTCGCCATCACATCACCTCTTCACCAACTGCGTCACTGTCTGCATCGCCTTCGCCACGCGTGTTGCTGCACCCGGCAGTCGCCTGCATCGGAAAGGCAAAGCGCGCCACGATCCGCCGCTGCCAAGGCCTGCTGAGCGCGGTTTCCACTACGCCGTGGCCGCAATAGGCGTGGATGAACCGCGCGGGCGCATCGACGGCGGTCTGGATCGCCACATGTTTGGCCACTGCACCCGCGCGCATGCGAAACAGGATCACATCCCCGATGGCCTCCGCCTCACGCGGTTTCGGCGCGAGGTGGCGCAAAGCCGCCTGCCACAGCGCCTCTTCGCCCTGTGGTTCGGACCAATCCATCGTATAGGCGGGCGGTTGCTCGGGCTCTGTTCCATAGCAGCTGCGCCAGACACCCCGGATCAGCCCCAGACAGTCGCACCCGGCCCCCAGCGCAGAGGCCTGATGCACATAGGGCGTGCCAAGCCATTGCCGCGCAGCCGCCACGATCATGTCACCTGTAGGCTGTCTCATCTGCGGCTCCCCCCGGTGTTGCTGCCGCCCTGGCGCGGCACGCTCATCACCCAGTCCTCGCCCGGAATGTCGGGAAACCCCTGAAAGTTCGAGACATTGTCAAATCGCGCCCTGCAGGTGGCAAACCGCTTGTCGCAGCCTGCCGTCAGGCGGATCGCGTCTCCGGGCCTCAGCGCGGCGCGGATCGGCTCCCACAGGGTGAGACGACGGTGGCTGCCCTGTGGGTCAGGCGCGGTGATCGCATCCCCAAGACTGCCAGCCACGGTTTGGTCGCTCTTGATCATCGCCCAGAGCCCACGGGCCTCGCCGCTCAGCACATCAAGGCGCCCGCCTGAAAACCAGCCCGGTTCAAACCCCAAAAGCGCTGCAAACGTCAGAAACTGCGCATCCTCAAGACCCGCAACCGTCGTCTCCAGCCGATACCCCGGCGTGCTGAGATCAAAGCCACACTGCCGATCGCCCAGAACCGCAGTGCACGGTTTCTGGTAGATCCGCCCCATCGGCTGGTTCAACACCTCCGTCAGGCCCCGCAGCTCTGCCTCAAACGCACCACCTGCACGGCGGATCTGGCCGAAATGGCCCCGAAACTGCAACCAGCGCACCGAGACATCCGCCCAGTTCACCAGCCAGCAGCGCACCTCGGCGCCATCAAAACGGCCCGCGTCGATCTCTGCTTCTGAAATCGCCACGTCGCTCAGCGCGCCAAGCGCCTCACTGTTGTCGATGGCAAGCCCCGTCGCCTGTTCCAGACTGCGCGCGTTCAGCCCGGTGCCCGCGCGAAAGCGCAGATCCTCAAAGCCCGCCGCATCCGCACCAGTGGCGCCAAACTGCAGATCGCAGTCGTGATCGGTAAACCCATAGCGCGCCCCGTCCACGCGGCGCACCGCCCAGCAACGGCACAGCGTCGTCAGCCCGGTGGCGAGATGGGCCTGAAACGCCGCGCTCATGCCGCCCTTGGCTGCGGTTGGTGTCTCTGGCCCGCTCATACCCGCAGCTCCACCACCGGGACGTTGGGCACATCACCGGCCTGAAAGGAGGCAACGCTGGTCTGGATGCGGTCCGTGTCAAACCGCACCGGCACGTCAAACTCGAACCCCGCCCGCACCGCGAGGCCGGATTCCGGCGGGTGAGTGAACCGGATCAGGCCGGTCGATGCATCAAGGGTGTAATCCACCCCCTCCTGCAGCGCGTCCTGTTCGACACCCACCCGCACCGACCCCACCACGGGTTTGCTGATCGGGCGATCATAGCTTTGTGCGCCAGAGCGATAGCTCTTGGTCAGTTGGAACTCCTGCCGGACCCCATCCCCCATGCCGATAACCTGATCGTCAAACCGCACCTCCTGCGACGCGGCAGAGGATTTGTAGTCGGACCAGTCTTTCCAGCGAAACCCGTACATCTGGCCCTGGCGCGCCTCGAAAAACGCGATCAGGGCCTCGATGTCTTCGAGGCTGCGCAGCCCCAGTCCCGCGTCATAGCGGCGGCGTGAATGGGCCCAAGGGGTGTTGCGTTCCTCAAACCCATTGGCAAGCGTCACCACATCGGTGCGCCGCTCTGGCCCGCCGATGGAGCCAAAACTCAGCGATGCGGGAAAGCGTACGTCGTGAAAGCTGGGGGCGATTGGGGCGGTCTGGTCCATGTCAGATCTCCGGAATACGGTGGAAAGAAGGGGCAAGCCCGCGACCGGGCGGTGACCGGGCCATGCAGTTTGGGCGGTATCTGTGGGCCGTATCTGGCAGGCTAGCGGTTTCGACTGCCCCGGCTCAGGGCGCGGCTCAGCTGGGCGGCGATCTGGCCCTGACTGCGCTGAAATCCCTGCACATCGGGCGTCTGGATGTTCATCACCACCTGCGTTGTGCCACCGCCCCCGGCCCGCACCCCAAGCGCGCCATCCGCCGTGCGCGCAAGCGGCAGGATCGCCTCGGGTCCGGCTTCGCCCATCAACCCGGTGCCGCCGCGCATGGGAAAGGACACAGGCCCCGACACCACGCCCCCGCGGGCAAAGGGCATCACGCGCCCCTGCGAAAACGCCGCCCCGTCCGCAAAAGGCAGCAAACCGCCAACCAGCGACTGCATGCCATCAGACAGCAGCCCGCCGACGTGTTGGGTCACGGGTTTGATGGCGGCGGAATAGGTGGTCTGGATCATCGAACGCGCCATTGTGTCCAGCGCGTCCGACAGCTTCATGCCGTCAAAGACCACCCCGTCAAAGGCGCGGCGCAGCCCCTTGGACATGCCGCGTTCCAGGGTCTGGGCATCCTGCTGGGTGGCAGCAAAGGCCGCGCGCACCCGGCGCAGCTCTGCATCGAAACTTGCCGCCATAGAGGCCGCATCCCCCAGCGCCGCCCCAAGGGCATCACTGCGCTGTTCCAGCTCGCTCAAGTCGCTGTCGGCCATGTCTCGGGCTCCTTTCGTGGTGTGATATCGCGGTCGGGGTCATCATCCATTTGGGCTGCGTCCGGAAAGGCGCGCATCAACGCCTGCAGCCCGACGCGCGCCAGCGGCCTGTCGCCGCTGTCCTGCCCCAGCATCAGCCGCAGCTCAGCCGGGGTCAGCGCCCAGAACACCGCAGGGGGCAGACGCAGGTGACACAGGCCCGCCCGCATCAGCGCACGCCAGTCCAGGGCCGGTGCATCGCGGGCGTCATTCATGCCGCTGCCCCGGTGCCAAAGCTCAACGCCAGCAGCTGCGCCGCAACCTGCGCCGCACGGACAGGGCCGCCGGTGATCTCCGCCTCGGCAAGAGTGACCGCATCAAGCGGCTGGCCACCGCCCTGAAGCCCCGCCACCAAAAGCGCCAGCACATCGGTGGCAGAAAACCGACCCTCTTCGAACCGGGCAACCAGCGCGATGAGAGAGGGTTCCTCCAGCTGCGCCTCAAGCGCGGCCAGCGCACCCAGCGTCAGGCGCAGCACATGCACCACGCCATTGATCTCCAGCGCGACCTCTCCGGCGTGGGGATTGGCCTGAGTCCCGGCGGACATAAACCTGTGGGCGGCGAAGCTACGGGGGGCTGTCTGATCCATGCCGGCCCCCATCAAATCGCCGTAAAGACCAGCGCACCGGCACTGGCCAGCGACAGCTCGTAGGTGGCTTCGCCATTGTGGCTGCCTGCATATTCCAGCGCCGTCACCTGAAACGGGCCCTCGACGATGCCGAAATCCGGGATGATCACCTGAAAGGCGGGTGTCAGCCCGTCAAAGAACAGCTGGCGGGCCCGTTCATCCGTGCCCGCATCGCGAAAAATACCCGAGCCCGAAATATTGGCAGAGCGCACACCGGCCCCCGCCAGCAGTTCGCGCCAGCCACCCTGGCTTTCCAGGCTGGTGACATCGACGCTTTCGGCGTTAAAGCTGATCCGCGTGGCGCGCAGCCCTGCGATGGTTTCGAACTGGCCATCGGCGGTCATATCCACCTTGACCAACAGATCCTTGCCGTTCTGGGCACCCATGGTGTTCTCCTTTGATCTAGCGATGTCTGACCGGCGCCAAATTCAGCTGAACATTGCACGCCAAGCCGTTGGTTTGATTTCATAGTTTCCGGCAGCGGGCGTCAGCCGTCCTCTACCCGTGCGGCAAAGCGCAGGGCGATGCGGCGGCCCCCGGATTTCGTGCGATTGGCGACGGCCCGGTCAAACCAGAGGCCGACAAGCCGCCCCCGGCTGAGGGTCAGCTGCGCCGCGGCCAGGCTGTCGCAGATGGTGGCTGCGATGCCCTTTGCCCCGGCAAAGCCTGCGGTATCGGTGTGGATTGCGATCTCGACCAGATGGCGCGCGCCTGCGCCACTGCGATCAGAGCGGTCCTGCACATCCTCCGGGCCGAGGGTCACATATGTCTGGGGCAGCGCCCCGGCCGGCAGCGCATCATAGATCGCCGCGCCCACCTGCGCCGCAAGCGCGGCGTCAGTGCTCAGATGCTGATAGATTGCCTGCTGCAACGGCAGGGCCAAGGCATAGGTCATGCGGTGGTCTCCTCTGTCACGAAACAGGTCAAGTAGCGTTGATCGGGGTCGCCCTCTGCCACGGCATCAATGCGAAAGATCCGGCCCCCGTCGCGAAACCGCTGATCCGGGCGTGGTCTGGCGCTGTGGCCCACCGGAGCCGCGCGCAGCGTGATGCGGTAGCGTTGCAGCGACAGGCTGGTGCCCAGCCGATCGGTGCTGCGCCCGCTGAGCGCGCGCATTTCGCACCAATGTTCACCAAGCACCTGCCAGGCCTCGACATGACCGCCCGCGCCATCCGAGGTGCGGCGGGGATCTTCGAGCATCAGGCGGCGCGACAGCCGGGGTTTCAACGGGGCGCGATAGGGGATGGGTTTGCCAGCCATGTCACTGCCCTCCTGTCAGGATAGGACGCGCGCCCAATGTCACCCGCAGCGGACGATAGCGTTCGATCAGGGAGCTGACGCCAAAGGGCATACAGCCCCCCTGCAGGCGCAGATCATCGCGGTATTCGTAGTAATGCGCCGCCAGCATCAAGACCGCCTGTGCCAGATCGCCCGGCACTGCGACCCAGCTGCCGGCAAGCCCCGCGCGCAGCGTGATGCGGATCTGTCCGTTGCGGGGAATGGTCGGCAAGGTGGTGCCGGTTGCACATAGACGCGGCTGATGGCTGTCCGGCTCCAGCCGGTAGTGGCTGGCGGGGATCTCTGTCTCTGCGCCCTCGGCGTCAATCGCGGTCAGGGCTGCCACGGCCTGAACCGGGGCCAGCGGCAGCACATCCACCGCCGGTGTCTGCCAGCGGCTGACCAAGAGGGCAAAATCGCGGGCCAGGATCACCTTGGCGGTGCGTGCCTCGATCGCGGTGATCGCCGCGCGCAGATAGCCCAGCAGAACCTCATCCTGCAGCCCGCTTTCGTCAAACCCTGTCCCCAGCCGCAGATGCGCCTTGAACGCCTCTTTGGGCAGCACCTCCTCCGGGATGGGTGTCAGTTCACTCAACATCATCTTCACACTCCAAACGGTTGTCAGGTTTCGGTTTTCAGAAAAAAGCGGGGGATGGATGCGCGCGCTGAACCAGCGACGGACGAAGGAGGAGCAGCAAGACCACCAGCCCAGATCGCGCGCATCCGGTGGCGGGGTGGTGCCCCGCCATCAGGCTGCGCGTCAGCTCAGCCCGAATTTCAGCAGCTTGATCGCGGCAAAGTCGCTGACGTCACCGCCCACCCGTTTGGTGGCATAAAACAGTACATGGGGCTTGGCGCTGAAGGGATCCCGCAGCACCCGCAGATCGGGGCGTTCGGCAATGGTGTAGCCTGCCGCAAAATCCCCGAAGGCCACTGCAAAGGCATTTGCATCGGCGTCCGGCATGTCCTCGGCAATTACCACGCGATACCCCATCAGGCGCGCAGGCTCTGCCGCGGCGAGACCATCGGACCACAGAAACCGGCCATCCGCGTCCTTCAGCTTGCGCAGGATCCCCGCGGTTTTCGAGTTCATCAAAAAGCTGGCATTGGCGCGGTACTGCGCCCCCAGCGCATAAACCAGCTCGATGATCGCATCGCCATTGCCAATGTCGCCCTCGACGCCGGTGGTCGTGTAGCCGATGTTGCCCCAGCTCCAGCTGTTGTTGGCGATGGTCGGGTGCCACAGAATGCCGGTCGGTTTGTCGTTGCCGTCGCCGTTGATAAAGGCGGCCGCCTCCGCGCGGGAGAATTTGTCGGCGATCCGGCCCGCCAGCCAGCCTTCAATGTCAAAGGCGCTGTCATCCAGCAGTCGCTGGGACGCCTTGGGCAGCGCCGACAGCTCATGCAGCGGAATGGTCACCCGGTCGATGACCGGCGTTGCCGTTTCGGCCACGGGGCCGGTTTCATTGGCCCAGCCATGACCGATATCGCCGTGGTCGATCAGCACGTCATAAGAGGTCGCCTCTACCGTCACCACCGACGCAACGGCGCGGATGGAGGCGGTGCTGCTCAGCACGGATTTCACCGTCTCGGCTGTCTGCGGGTCGACCAGATAGCCGCCATCGCCATTGACGGTTGTGCTCATGGCTTTGGCATCCAGGTCAAGCCCGCGCAGGTCGCCATCATCGCCAGAGCGCAGATAGGCATCAAAGGCCTTTTGATGCGGCGCGGCGGCCATTTCGGAACTGGCAAGCGGTGGACGCTGCGGGGTATGGGATTTGCGATCCAGCATGGTCATTCGGTCCTCTGTCTGTTTCAAACGGGCTGCAACATCACCTTTGAAGCCGTTGAATTCCTGAATGAATTCACCCACCGCCTGTTTCACCTCCTGAAGGGGTGGCAGGCTGGCTTCGGGCGACTGCGGTGTTGGGGGATGGTGGGTCATCGCGATGGTCCTTTGCGGTTTCGGGGCAGCATGGGGATCTGATTGCGCCAGATCCGAAGGGGCTTGCGGGCGCGCTCAGCCCGGTTGGGGCCGTGTGGTGCCAGTGCAGGCGCCAAGAAGCAGCTCGCAGATTTCAAGCCACGCCCGGGTTTCGCGCGGGTCCGGTTCCGTGGTCTGTCGCGCGCCCTGCGGCGCGGCCTTTTGCTGGGTGTCCGTGCGGTTCAGCCGGGCAGACGGCAGCATCGGAAAGGTGACCAGCGAGACCTCCCAAAGGTCCACCTCGCACAGCTCGCGCCCGCCGCCAGGCCGCGGGCTGGATTTGCGGGTGCGATAGCCGATCGACAGCCCGTCCAATGCGCCCGCCGCGATCAGGGCCGCTGCCTCTGCGCCCTTGTGGGTGCGCGTCAGGATGCGGCCTTTCACATGCAGACCACGGCTGTCTTCGGTGATCTCGTCCCACACCCCAATCGGTTGGGCCGGATCATGTTGCCACAGCATCTTGACCGAAGAGCCAAGCGCGGCGCGGTCCTTGAGAGAGGCGGCATAGGCCCCCGGGCGCACCACATCGCCGCCTTGATCGGGACGACCAAACAGGCTGGCATAGCCCGTGATTTCCACCGTGTCGTCCGCCGCCTCTGCAATCCTGAGATCGCTGCCGAAGCGTGCGAATTTATGTTCCAAATGCGGACAAAACTGCATCACCTTCTCCTGTTATCTCATTGAAACCATGTGCATTACTGCACTACCAAAAAGGACTGAAACGCCTGGGCAAGGATCACTGCGGCAACGCCATAGACCGTCAGCCAAAGCCGCCGCTCCATCCGCTCCAGCATCATTTCCAGCTGTTCCTGGCGCCGCGTCATGGCCTGCTGCTGCACCTCTGCAATCCGTTCATGGGCGCTGAGGCGCAGACCGGGGGCGCATTCAAATGGCGGCGGGCTGAGGTCAGTCATCGCCTGCACCCTCCGCTATGGGAGGCAGGCCCAGCAGGCTGCGCTTTTCGGAGGCGGTCAGGAAATCGGCGCTGCTGACGCGGCGCCACTGGGCCTCGCGTTCGGCAGCAAGTGCAGGCACCTGATCAAGATCGGGGCGCAGCCGCAGCGCAGCGTCCCCACCCCGCGACAACCAGTCCGACAGCGCCGCCGTCACCCGCGCCACAAGGGGCAGAACCGTCAGGCGATAAAAGGCGCGGTTGGCCTCCTGATAGTTGGCATAGGTCGCATCCCCCGGCAGCCCCATCAGCATGGGCGGCACCCCAAAGGCCAAGGCAATCTCGCGGGCGGCGGCCTCTTTGGTCTGTTGAAACTCCATGTCCGACGGGGAAAAGCCCATCGGCTTCCAGTCCAGCCCGCCCTCAAGAACCATCGGGCGACCGGCGTTGCGTGCGCCCTGATAGTTGGCCTCGATCTCTTCGCTCAGGCGGCGGAACTGATCCTCTGCCATCAGGCCCTGGCCGTCACCACCGCTCCACACCAACGCCCCCGAAGGACGCGCTGCATTATCAAGGAGCGCCTTTGACCAGCGCGACGCCGACGTATGCACATCCACTGCCATCGCCGCAGCCTGCATCGCTGAAAACCCGTAGTGGTCATCCTGAGGGTGAAAGCTGCGCAGATGGCAAATGGGCGAGCTGGCAGAGCGCACATCATAGCGGTGCCTGCGACCCGAAACCTCGTAGTCATAGGCCACCGGCCAACCATCGGCACCGGGCACCACGCTCATCCGGTCGGGGCGCAGGATATGCAGCTCAGTCGGCAGGGCGGACTGCGCCATGTCCTGACTGCCCGCGCCTTCGATGTAGGCATTGCCGCTCAGCAGCAGATGGCCAAACAGCGCTTCGAGAAATTCGGCCCGGCCCTGCCCGCTGTTGGGGCGGTCCAACAGGGCCAGGATCGGGTGGCTGTCATAGCGGCGGTTGTCATCCTGCAGAACCAGCGGCAGGGCGGCGGCGGCCTCGGCGATCATCTTGACCGCGCGGTAGCCGACGGGATTGGCAGCAAAGCCATTGCGAGTGAGCGCCCCTGCGTCCCGTGGGCTCCACCCCGGAGCAGATGCACCGTGCCAGCCGATCACACGCGCGGGGGCGGCTGTCTTCGTTTCAACGGGCTTGGGTTTGCGCCGCAGGACGTCAAAGACCATGGTCCATTCCTTTTGCCGGGCGGGCTGTCCGGGGCGTCTGATCGCCGGAGAGCCGGTTGCGTCTTGAGTGAGACCTTTATGCCGTTCAGATTTGAATGAAATTTGAGCGATGCGTTCGCACCCCATGCAACACCCGGCCCAAACCGTTGATAAAACGCATGAAACGCCCGTTGCATGGCGGGCGTTTCAAGGCGTGGTTCCGGGGCAGGCTCAGGGCCAGAGGTGCAGGCACAGGGCCAGAGGGTCAGGGACGGGTCGCTATCAGATCATCCGAACCCTTGGCATCCGGTGCTGTGCGGCGGGCGCCAGCAGCAGTTCGTCCACCGCCCAGACCAGCGCGTCCAGCCGATCCGGGGAGCCCTGCCCGAGATAGCCACGCGGGGTCATCTGACACATCTGATCCTCCAGCGCGCCAAGCCCCGGCAGATGGCGGACCCGCCCCTGTTCATAAAGGGCGGCCACCGGCTCTGCGCGGGCGCCCTTGCTGCGCGCGGCGTGACGTGGGCGGAATGGGACCAGCGGATCAATCTGGCGCAGCAGGCTTTCCACCAGCGCCCCGCCCTGATTGACCTCTGCCACCACCCGATCCGCATCAAAGCGATGGGCGGCATCCACCACGGCCTGTGCCCAGACCAATGGCCGCGCCCCCTGCACCGTGCAATCGGCAAGCACATAGGCCCGCCAGTCCTGTGGCGGACCCTGCAGCACGGCCCCCACAACGAGAATGCCGCAGGCGTCAGAGGATTTGCCAGCGCTCACCGCCGGGTCAACCGCCACAACCACACGGTCCAGCGGCGGGGCGCTGCGCACCTGCGCGCCCACCAGACCGGCGTTGCACCACAATGCGCCCTCTACATCCTGCAAAAGGACCCCATCCAGTTCCTGCCGCCCCAGACGTGAGCCCGCGTAGCGGTTGCGCACCTCTTCGATGAAGGAGGCGGCGAGGTTGGCGAGATTGGCCTCTGTTGCGGCATGGGTCTGCACGGTGGACGGGCTCGCCAACAGATCCCGCAGCACAGCCACGTTGCGCGGCGTGGTGGTGACACAGACGCGCGGGTCAGTGCCCAGTCGCAGCGCAAACTGCAGCATGTCCCAACTGTCCTGCCCGCGTTTCCATTTCGCCAGTTCATCCGCCCAGGCGGCGTCAAACTGCGGGCCGCGCAGGGCCTCTGGGTCGTGGGCGGAAAAGGCCTGCGCGGTGGCACCATTGGGCCAGATCAGCCGCCGCTCCGTCGCTTTCCATTGGGGGCGGCGATCTGGTGGGGTACAGGCGAGAATGCCACTGTCGCCCTGCACCATGACATCGCGCACCTGATCGTAGGTTTCCCCAAGCAAGGCGATACGCCGGGCGCGGCCTGCGGACAGGGGTGTTGGCCCTTCGGCCAGCGCACGCACCCATTCGGCGCCGGCGCGTGTCTTTCCTGCGCCGCGTCCACCAAGGATGACCCAGCTGCGCCAGTCTCCTTGCGGGGCGCGTTGATGCGGCAGGGACCACAGATCAAAGACATAAGGCATCGCGGCAAGATCATGGTCGCTCAGCCCGTTCAGAAAGGCCTGCTGTGCCGAAACTGGCGCCGAGGCGAGACAGGCGGCTTTCGATTTCATCGCGGGCGGCATCAAGGTCGAGACCGGCAGCGGCCTGGTGGTCGTGGCTTTGTTCGACAAGGGTCTTCTCCACTTTCTGACTGTCACGGATCAGGCTTTCCAGCTTGGCAATGCGCGGCGTGCTGAGCGCCTCTTCGTCGCTGTCACATTGCAACCGGTAGAGCATCGCTTCGGCCTCCTGACGGAGCCGTTCGATGGAATCATGGAGCGACATCAACAGGCCGGAGGTCTTGGCCAGCCGGTGCTCGGGGCGCATGTTGGGCGCCCCCGGGCTATGGGCCGGGGCCGCACTGCGCGACGCGGGCCTCTGGCCGCTGTTAGAGTGGTAGGTTGTCATCTGTCGGGGCCTCTCTGGTTGGGGGCCTCCGTCCGGATCTGCTGCCCCATCAGACTGTCATGGCCCGGCGGATCCGTCAAATTCAGCGGCACGGCAACAGACCGCAGAGCATTGAAACACTTAGGTTTTCCCGCCAGCCCATTGCCAAGTCGTTAACCCGACGCGCAGGCATCGCAGATAAAAAAAGGGACGCCACGGCGTCCCTTTCCAATGGTTTAACGATGCACAGCGCGTCAGTTGTTGTTGCGCTCGGCTTCGATCTGGCGCCATTTGGCGACATTGCGATTATGCTCTTCCAGGGTGACGGCAAAGGCATGTCCGCCGGTCCCATCAGCCACAAAGAAGATATAATCGCTGTCCGCCGGGTTCACCGCCGCCTGCAGGCTGGCAAGACCGGGGTTGGCGATCGGAGTGGGTGGCAATCCCTCAATCACATAGGTGTTCCAAGGGGTTGCGCGGCGCAGTTCGCTCTGACGCAGGCCACGGCCCAGCACACCTTCACCTTTGGTGACGCCGTAAATCACCGTCGGGTCCGTCTGCAGACGCATGCCGCGGTTGAGGCGGTTGGTAAAGACCGCTGCCACCTCTGGCCGTTCCTCTGCAACGCCGGTTTCCTTTTCGATGATCGAGGCAAGGATCAGCATCTCTTCGGGCGAATTGACCGCAGCCCGATCAGAGCGTGATTCCCAGGCGGCATTGATGCGCAGGATCTGACGTTCCTGCATCTCGGCCAGAATGTCAGCGCGGTTGTCGCCGGGGGCCACTTCGTAGCTGTCTGGCGCCAAGAGCCCCTCTGCCGGGCGCTCACCCGGATCCCCTTGCAGGATATCCATCGCCTTGAGCGACTCGACCACCTGCCAGCTTGTGACACCTTCGGCCAGCGCAATCCGATACCGCGTGTCGGCCTCGGCCTTCTTTTCGTTGTAGATCGCCGGAACCTCATCAGTGCCGGGCACGAATTCGGCGCGTTCGACAAAGCTGTTGGTCGCAGGATCCAGCTCGCGCACCTCTGCCAGCACGCGGGTCACACCCACGCGATAGACGATTTCGGTGCCACAGCTGCTGGCGCCACCACGGGTGATCTGATCGGTGATCTCTGCCATCGACACGCCCGGCTGCAGCAGGTAGCTGCCGGCCTTCAACTGGCTGGTCTTGTCCGCATAACGCGCGCCAATGCGAAACATCGCATCAGAGCTGATGGCGCCCTGCTCTGCCAGATTGCGGCTGACCCGCGTCATGTTGGTGCCCGACGGCACCCGCAGACAGATCGCGCTCTCCAGCGGACCTTCGGAGGTGTATTGCGACTTGCCCCAGAGGATGACGCCGCCCAAAAGGAACAGCATCACCACCAGGACTGTCAGCATGTTAGAGGCGAGGCTGCGCCACATCACTTGGGCTTCCCGAAGATCACCGATGCGTTGGTGCCGCCAAAGCCAAAGGAGTTGGACAGCGCCACGTTGATTTCCCGCTCACGCTTGGCGTTGGGGGCCAGGTCAACGGCGGTTTCAACGGCCGGGTTGTCGAGGTTGATGGTGGGCGGTGCCACCTGATCGCGGATCGCCAGGATCGAGAAGATCGCCTCGATCGCGCCAGCCGCACCCAACAGGTGGCCGGTGGCGGATTTGGTCGAGGACATGGTGACCTTACCCGCAGCGTCGCCCATCATGCGCTCAACCGCGCCCAGTTCGATGGTGTCGGCCATGGTCGATGTGCCATGCGCGTTGATATAGTCGATGTCGGCAGGCTCCAGCCCGGCGTTCTTCAGCGCGGCCCGCATGGAGCGTTCGCCCCCTTCACCGTCCTCGGAGGGCGCGGTGATGTGATAGGCGTCGCCCGACAGGCCATAGCCCAGCACTTCGGCATAGATCTTGGCGCCACGGGCCACCGCGTGATCGTAGTCTTCCAGAACCACGATGCCCGCACCCTCGCCCATGACAAACCCGTCACGATCCGCATCATAGGGCCGCGATGCCGCCTTGGGGTCGTCTGCCCGTTTGGTGGACAGTGCCTTGCAGGCGTTAAAGCCCGCAATGCCGATCTCGCAGATGGCCGCTTCGGCGCCACCGGCAACCATGACATCCGCATCACCCGAACGGATCAGACGTGCCGCATCCCCGATCGCATGAGCGCCGGTGGAACAGGCCGTCACAACCGAATGGTTTGGCCCCTTGAAGCCATGACGGATCGACACCTGACCAGAGATCAGGTTGATCAGCGCGCCCGGAATAAAGAAGGGCGATACCCGACGGGGGCCTTTTTCCTTGATCATCACGGCCGTGTCCGCAATCGAGGACAGACCACCGATGCCAGAGCCGATCATCACGCCAGTGCGCAGCAGGCTCTCTTCGTCCTCAGGCGTCCAGCCCGCATCCTTGACCGCCATTTCCGCAGCCGCGATGCCATAAAGGATGAAGTCATCAATCTTTTTCTGGTCTTTCTTCACCACCCAGTCATCCGGGTTGAAGGTGCCTTCGGTTCCGTCGCCACGGGGCACTTCGCAGGCGTAGGTGGTAGCCACGCCGCTTTCGACCGCATCAAAATGCGTGATCGGCCCCGCGCCGGACTGCCCGTCCAGCAAGCGCGACCATGTTTCTTCGACGCCGCTGGCCAGCGGTGTGACCAAGCCCAGTCCGGTAACAACTACTCGACGCATTTCTTGCCCTCCTTTGCCTCGGCAATTTGTCCCCAAATAGCTTGGATTGGCGCAAAGGTGCAAGAGCCCGCTGCCCCGGCCTGATCCTGACAGGTTTTATGCTGACCTGCGGACCCTTTAGGCTGGCATTAAGACTTGGGTGCTACCTTGCGGTTGTTTTCGCGCCTTGCCTGCGTTCCGGCACATATGACCGCAGACGGGCCGATTTGCGGCGCCAAACTCGATCGGGCGCCAGATCGCTAATGACGGAAATTGGGACGGTTCTTTGTTGATGACACATTCTTACTTCAGCGGGAAAATTCCCGGTTTGCGTGGTTCGTATCTGCGGGGGGGAGTGCGGAGGGCACACCCCTCCCCCTCGTGCACCTCATCTCTTTCACTGCAAGGGCGCAGCAGCCTGATGGCGCGGCTGCGCCGGGGCGTGGCAGCCGCATTGCTCGCAGGCGCAAGCCTTGCACCACTTGCCACCACCGCAGAGGCGGCTGATTGTCAGGTGTTTGAGGATCTGATGACCCTCACCTCTGTCAGCGAGAATTATCTCGGCTACCTGCAAAGCGGCTTTGCCCCCGATACCGCCCAACAGATGGAGCGGGTGATTGCGGGCACATCCCGCCGCGAGCTGCACAATGGGCTGCGCACCGGCAACATGGGCCAGCTGACCCGTGACACGGACGGGTTGCTAGCCCAGCAGAACACCCTCTTGCAGATCGACCGCAGCCAGGGGCGCCAGGCCGCGTTGCAGACATCGCAGCGGATGAATGCCGATGGCAACCTGGCCGCCTATCGTCAGGCGCTGACCCTGACGGCCTGCTACAATGAAAACCAGCTGCAAGGCGTGACAACCGTTGTCGGCCAGCTGCCGTCTATCGGCGGCGTTCCTGCAGGCACGGCAACCGCGGGCGCGCTGGGGCTGGTGGTTCTGGCAATCCTTGCCTTCATCGCCACAGAGCGGCGCACACGTATGCTGAATGCGCGGCGCAAACGCTATACCTGTGCGCTGGAATGCACCCTGCATGACGGCGGTGTCGCAACCGAGGCTGCAATCCTCGACATCAGCCAAGAAGGCGCCAAGATCGAAGCCCACTGCAACAGCCAGGTTGGCGCCAAGATCACGCTGGAGATGCCCGACGGGGTTGACCCCGCTCGACTTGAAGGGCGGATCCTGTGGGTCAATGCCGATCATTTCGGCATCAAATTCTCGCGCATCCTGTCGCGTACAGAAGTCGAGGCGATTGCCGAAAACGAACTGTCAGAGGTGTTTGACCCCTACGCCCCGGATCCGGACCCGGCGATGATTGCAAGCGATGGTGCCAATATGGACAAGGGCGAACAGGGCGCACGCCGCCACTGACCCTGATCAGACAGCGATGGCAAGGTGAACCCGGATCTGGCGAAACGGGCACATGGATAGCGGCAACATCTGACCGCCCTGAAGCAAAGAAAAACGGCGCCTTCCGCAGAAGACGCCGTTCGAAAATCTCTGATCGATAAATCGGATCAGGACGCTTCGCTGATGAACTTCACCGCATCGCCAAAGGTCTGGATGGTCTCTGCCGCGTCATCGGGGATCTCGATGCCGAACTCTTCTTCGAAGGCCATGACCAGCTCAACGGTGTCCAGGCTGTCTGCGCCCAGGTCGTCGATGAACGACGCGTTTTCGGTCACTTTGTCTTCTTCAACACCCAGGTGTTCCACAACGATCTTTTTTACGCGGTCTGCGACGTCGCTCATGTCAATTCCTCATCATTTCAGGGCATGTGCCCGGTTCTGCCCTTGCCCGCTCGGGGCGGCTTGGTTGTGCCCGAAGCGGGCGGTTGTGTCCCGCACTGCGGGAATGCCAAGGCACCCCAGAACAGAGGGACCGCTGGCAAAGATGCGCCGCCTATAACACAGACGAACGCTGAGGCAAACGATTTCGCAGCATCAGTGCTGCGCGACCACCTCGAACCTGCCCTAGCGGAAATCGCCGCAGCAGAGTGGGCATTTGGCCATCCCGGACGCGAACTGCAAGTCCCGGCTGCCTGTTTTTTGCGCCACGGTGCGGAGGATGGCAGATTTTTGCACAAACTCAAGAGCTTCGCCGCAACTTGGGGAAAGCCCCCACAGGCCGGGCAATCAGAAAACCACCCTGCTACCCGGCGGCCCCCCCGTTGTTTTGCGATCCCGCCCGGCCTCAGATTGCAGCGCGGGTCGGGGTGAGAGGCCCCCTGAGACACCTCAGGACCTCCCCTGACATACCCGCCTTGCAGGGCTTGCACGGCACAGCCCGCCAGAGAATCTGGCCCCGTCGCCCGTTTGAGTTTTTGCTGTCTCTGCCCGCCTGTGCGTGCCCACCTGTCTGCGGCCACCTGTCTGCGCCCATCTGTGCGGGCGCGCTTGCTGCGGGCCATTAAAAAAACCCGCAACCAGCCATCTGGTTGCGGGCAAATTCCGGGGCAAGCGCGGTGCACCATCACCGCAGCCGCCCAAGACAGGCAAGAGCCTCAGAGCATCGCCATGCCGCCATTGACGTGCAGCGTGGTACCGGTCACATACCCGGCCTCTGCGCTTGCAAGATACAGCACGGCAGAGGCGATTTCCTCGGGCGAACCCATACGGCCCGCCGGGATCTGGGTCAGGATCCCATCTTTCTGGGCATCGTTCAGCTTGTCGGTCATGGCTGTCGCGATAAAGCCCGGTGCAACGGCATTTACGGTGATGCCACGGTTTGCAACCTCATAGGCCAGCGATTTGG
>Ga0160419_100551_pt1 | contig 23045 bp, 23 predicted proteins | sample CelAP2metagpilot_2_FD_108196 | JGI IMG/M metagenome (GOLD analysis project Ga0160419, IMG submission 108196) | Phycosphere-associated microbial communities from Cellana algal ponds in Kailua-Kona, Hawaii, USA - Cellana AP2-4-25 metagenome pilot ... | reverse complement strand
GAAACGGAACCGTTTCTATGGGCTTCTGGGGCCGAACAATTGCGGGAAAACGACGCTGATGCGCGCCATTGACCACGAGCAGATCGATGGCTTCCCCAAGAAGACGGAGCTCAAGACATTGTTTGTCGAGCACGAGATCGCCGAGCGCGAGGTGGGAGAGGATGAGACGGGCTATCCAATTTTCAACACTGACTTGTCCGGGACGGATTGGGTGGTGGACTACTGCAACACCGTCGTGAAAGTGACGCCGGCCGTGACCAGGGAGCAGGCGGCGGCGGCCATGGCGGAGATGGGTTTTGGCAAGGACCGAGCGGCGGATGGGGATATGCCCGTGACGACCTACTCGGGAGGATGGAAGGTGAAGATGCAGCTGGTGGCAGCTCAGTTGATTAACACGGATTTGCTGATGTTGGACGAGCCGACGGGACACTTGGACGTGAAAAACATCGCCTGGTTGAAGGAGTGGCTGAAGAGCTTTTTGGCGGGAGGAGGGTCTATCATCACCACGTCGCACGACTCGGAGTTTTTGCAGGAGATGTGCACGCACATCATCGACTTCCAGAAAAAGAAGCTGGTGACGATGAAGGGCAACTTGAATGACTTCGTGGAGAAGTTCCCAGAGAAGAAGAGTTATTTCGTCCTGACGAACGAGAAGGTCCGTTTCGTCTTCCCCGAGCCGGGTAGTTTGGAAGGGGTGAAGTCTTTATCAAAGCACATTTTGAAGATGACGGGAGTGACGTTCCAGTACCCGACGCGGGACAAGCCCACAGTAATGGACATCTGCTTGGAGGTCAGCCGTGTGTCGCGTGTGGCGGTGATTGGCCCCAACGGCGCAGGCAAGAGTACGGCGATCAAGTTGTTGATTGGAGAGTAAGTAGGGAGGAATGAAGGGGAGGGGGAAGGGGGCATTGTGAGGATAAGTGTGGGTGCTTGTTTGTCTTTGTCTTTCCTTTTCGGGAGTCTGTCCTCTGACTCCAACTCTCCCTCCCCTCGCAATTCTCCCTTCCACGATGCATCCCTCCCCTCAGGCTCACCCCGTCCAAGGGCGTGATTGTCAAGCACCCCAATATGCGCTTGGCCTACGTGGCGCAGCACGCCTTCTTTCACTTAGAGAAGCACTTGAACGAGACGCCGGCCCAGTACATCATGTGGCGCTTCGCGGGGAATGAGGACAAGGAGTCTTTGGATCTGTTGAACAAGAAGAAGGAGGTGGAGAAGGAGATCACCAAGTTTTTCATTCGGGAGGGAACTACCCTGTGCCAGTGCTACAGTCCGGGGGAGGAGAAGTTGGCGGTGGAGCCCGAGGCGATCATTTCGAGGCATGAGGATAAGAAGGCCAAGACGAAGGAGTACGAGGTGAAGTGGCGTGGGAAAAGCACGGATTGCAATCTGTGGGTGAAGCGGGAGGTGTTGCTGATGATGGGCGCGGAGAAGATGGTCCAGAAGTTCGATGAGAAGATGGCGGCGGAGTCGGGGCTGCAATTTAAGGCATTGACGACGTCGGCGATCGAGAAACACCTGGCTGACTTCGGCATCGACCCAGAAGACGCCTCCCATACTCTGATCAAGTCGTTGAGCGGGGGGCAGAAGATTAAGGTGGTGATGGCGGCGTGCTTCTGGCAGAACCCCCACATTATTGTGTTGGACGAGCCGACGAATTACCTCGACAGGGACTCGTTGGGGGCGCTGGTGCAGGCCATCCATGACTACAAGGGTGGCGTGATCATCATCTCGCACAACCGGGAGTTCGCCGGGGCCGTGTGCCAGGAGAAATGGATCATGGACAAGGGCCACTTGCGACGGGAGGGGGAGTCGGTGGCAATGCACGAGGAGGAGGAGAAGAAGGAGGAGCTCGGGGATAAGGTGGTCATCGACGCACTCGGGAATGAGATCAAGGTACATGTCTTCCGTCTTTGGTTTGGTTGTCCTCCCTCCCCTCCTCCTTCCCTGCCTGCTTTCCTTCCTCCCTTTTCTCTTTCCTTCCAGTTTTTCTCTTTTTGAACTCTTCCAAAATGTGCTCATAGCGATAGACTTACCCTCCCTCACTCCTTCCCTTCCTCCCCTCCCCCAGGTGAACAAGCAAGCCCAACTCTCGGACAAGGACAAGAAGAAGGAAATCAAACGCATCCAGAAGATGATTATTGACGGGCGTAAAAAGAAGACGCTTAATGAGGACACCTTGCTGGACCTTGAGTTGAAGCTGGAGGAGCTCAAGGCTGCCCCGTAAAAGGAGGGAGGGGTAGAGGGAGGGAGGGAAGGAGGACATCGAATAGCTCCTTTTTGTTGGATTATCCGGCTGTCATAAGTGGCTGAACGATCCAAAAAACAGGATATGCGTTGAGGGATGAAAGAAAGATTACTGCGCGAATCGACGGGAGATGTGCGTGTGTGTGTATGTGTATGTGACGTGTGTCTGTGTGAAGAAATAGAAAGAGCTGCCAAACGAGTAGGCGAGAGGCAGCACAGCAAAAGAGTGAGAACAAGAAGGCAGATAGGATGAGAAAGAAAGAAAGCGAGATCGGGTAGGACGGCTGTCGTACACATGGCTCGATGCCCTTAGATTGATTGCAGCAAGATTCAGGGAGAAGACCGAGCGAACACAACGATGTGAGTGGGACGTGGAGTTGAAAGAGCGCCGCGAAACCCCGAAAGGGCGCAGATGATGGTGACATGTCTCATTTGTATCGCTGCAAAATACAAAATAATAATAAAGAAAAAGCATTGTTCTACTGACTGCATCAGTGGAAACTGCAAGTGCTCATAAGCAATGTGCATATGGGCCGCTGCCCTTATATAATGCGGCGTATTATTTCTCCTTATCGGTGCTTCTGCCGTGCAGGCACACCTAGTATGTATCTCACTAAAACTATGTTGGTTCCATCTTTTAGCACAGGCTGGGGGCTAAATGAGGGATTTTAAGGTACTTGCAAAAGTAAAGCAAATGCACATTTTCGGGAGAAAACTGGAACTCGCCAGGTATACAACGACTTTGAACTTGCTTTGAGCGAAGGTTAAGAGGAAGCATGCCTTCCGTCACACACGCCTTGTGTGTGTTGTAAGACTACCTGATCTGCTCTCTGTAATGCGTGCTGAATTGTGCCTCAGCGTATGAGGGTCTGTCGAGGGCGCCGCTCGATGCAAATCTAATCACCACAATTCACTTACCACCACCACTATGCCTATACCCCGGGGCGGCCCCTTCATAGGAAGGTCTGAACGTGTCACCTTTTATTGCGCGGCATAGCCTTCGTTCGGTTCCTGCTCCTCTTCTCTCCCGCAGGCCTATCCCTACCACACTCTTCACAGCGCTAGAAAGCAGTCATACGCCTCTCCTGCCACACCTTTAAATTAGAGCCACCGCCGGTGTCGCCGTCTCCTCTCCCAACGCAGGAGCATCATGTCGCGTGATTTAGGCCTGAGCGGCGATGCTGGCTTTACCCTGCAAGATGCACATTTTGAAGTTGATCAAATCGAATACCGCCTCCACCCTACCAGCGAACCCCACCATCGCGCGGGCTACCTCCGAGCCCCGCAAGAAGGCACCATCGAGGAAGAGACCGCAGGCTTTGCCGTGGGAGAAGCGGGCGAGTCCCTCCCTCCCATAAGTCCTGCCCTGCCTGGAGTACCCCCTCGCCGCAGTATCGAAGAGTACAGAGCCCGCTACAAGGAGCGCGTGCATCGCTTACCGGCCGACGCAGGTTTTCGAGATTATCTCATGTTTCTCCCCCGGGCGATCTACAGGTTTGTTGATCGGCTTTGTGATGCGTTCGGCTTTAAGTTCGTTGCTCTATTGATGAGTGTCTATGGGCTTTCTCAGGGGCTCGGCGAGAGTTACATGGCCATGTCCAGTGACTATTACCTAAAGGACATCCTGAAACTCGAGCCGGCGTCCGCGCAGGCCTTCAAGAGTCTGATGCACTTGCCTTGGAACATCAAGCCAATCTATGGTCTGATAAGCGACACTTTGCCCATTTTCGGCTATCACCGCGGACCCTATATTTTCCTAGCGGGCGCGTTTGGAGTCTTTGCGTGGATCACCTTAGCCCTTCAGAGGAAAGCTTCCTTCGGCCTTGCGGCCTTCCTTCTCCTTCTTGCCAACTACTCCATCGCCTCTCCCGACGTCATCATCGACGCAGCCGTCACGGAACGATCCCAATATGCGCCCATGTATGCATCGGACCTGCAGTCTCTTTCCTGGGGGTCGCATGCCATGGGCGGCATCATCGGGTGTACAACTGTCGGCCAGGCACAAGCGCACATCCATTCCCGCGGTGTATTTGCGCTCACCTCCCTGACCGCGCTTTCCATCATGGTGCTGGCGGCCATGCGCTGGCTCCCGGAGAAACAAATACCTCCGGGTGCCGAGCGGAGTAGGGCATGTCGCCATGCGTGGGTCAAGGGTGGCCAACGCTCTCTCTACCTCCTGGCGTTCTTCGTCGCAGCCTGCGCGGTTTTTCTGGCGACTACCGTCAACCACGTTGAGGACAGAATGATTGCAGGGTACATTACCGTGGCAGTTGCCGTGCTTGTCACCATTGTTGTTTATATGGTACTCGTAAAAATTTCGCCTAAGATCGCGAAGCCTGCTATTTTCTTCTTTTTGCGCGAAGCCTGCCAACCCAATATTGCCGAGGCCATGTTCTATTTTTACACATCGGATCCGAACGGACCTTTGTTTACGCCGCAGTTTTTGGGCGTTCTTTCGTGCATCGGGAGTGTGTCGATGATGATTGGGATTGCCATGTATAACAGGTAGGGTGCGAGAGAGAGGGAGGGAGGGACGAACGGAAGGGAGGTGGGGAATGGACGGACATCGCATCCCTTTTTGACCAGGGCTGTACATTTCGTGTGTTTCTTAACCACCCAGCGTAGAGGAGGTCGAGGGTGTTCCAATCAATCACTTTATATATGTATCCCTCGTTCCTGTCTACCCCTCCTGCCTCCCTCTCCGCCCCTCATTTGTCAGGTATATGTCGAGTTGGAAGTACCGCACCATCTTTATCGCCGCTCAAGTCCTGATGGTCGGCGCAGGCATGCTCGACTGGATCCTGGTGAAGCGTTTGAATCTCCGGGTAGGGATCAGTGACAAAGCGTTTGTCCTTGGCGATGAAGCACTGGTGCCCATCTTGCGTCGGTTCTCTGCCATGCCCTTTTTTGTCCTTGCGGCAAAGGTCTGTCCTGAGCGGTGTGAAGCTACTTTATTCGCCTTATTGATGGCCCTGAGTAATTTTGGGGGGGACGTGGGAAGTTATATTGGGGTAGGGGTGCTGAAGGCGTTCCATGTGCATAGGGGGGATTACAGCGAATTGTCAAACGTGGTGTTGGTCAAGACGATGTGCCGCTTTATTCCCGTCTTTTTGATCCCTCTCTTGATTCCTGATGCCAGCCCCGCGGATGAGATTTTGACCGAGAAAGAGAAGATGATGCGGACCTGGGAGGAAGAGGGAGGGGGGGAGGAAGAGGAGCAGGGAGGGGGGGGAGAAGGGGGAGGGATTGAGATGAGTGGAGGGAAGGGGGGGGTCGAGGGAGGGGTTGAGGGGAGGAGTCCAGCGAGGAGACGGCGTGGAAGCGGAACGAGTGCAAACGGAGGGGATGCAGAAGGTTTGATGGGCGGGGATGGGGGGGAGGGAGGGAGGAAGGGAGGGGTGGGGTTACAGAGGCAGACGTCGGACCTTGATCGGTTAGGGTCGCCGGAGGAGATTCAGAAGAGTTGTAAATTGTAAAATAAAAAAAAATAAAAAAATAAACTTGTGAGTCACCTTTTGATGTTGAAGGATGATGCAAGGCTCAGGAGGCAAGGAGGGAGGTTGGAAGAGAGGAGCGGGGAGAGGGAGGGAATTACCGATTTATTGTATAAAAGATTGCACCTTAATGGAACTGAAGACGGGAGAGAATAAAGAGAGCGTGTGTGGAATAATGGAAACGACTGCTCCCATCGAATGAAATGCTGCGATCGTGTATATAGTTTATTTATTGTACGGGCATGAGACAAAAGTCTAGAATGGGATAAATCAATGACCAAGAGACAAAATGCTGAAGTACGTTCACCATCGATGAAATCGGGTATAAATGAACATGGAAATGGTTTGAATAGGAGAAGAAGAAGACGATGATGGAAAAGGAGATGATGAAAGAATAAGATAATAAAGACTTTTATGAAGGAAAGGGGATTCAAATAATGAGGTGAGGATAGGTGGCTCATTTTGAATCGTTTTGTGCTTTTTTTTGTATCTCCTCCCGTCTATTCTCTTATTCATTCTCTTCCTTGCTCCTCTCCTACCTCTCTCCTTCTCGGTACTTTTTAATAAGCACGTGAGGCGGTTGTCAATGTTCATTTCTACGTCGTCCTTTTCCCGTCAATCACTTTTTAAACCACTTTCGTCTATCTTTCATCACTCTTCTGCGTTCTGGAACCCTTTTCCCTCCCTTTTCTACTCTTGTGAGGATAAGCTTTCTCTTCTCCACCCTTTCTCTTTTAACACCCGTACAGGCACCGGATCTGTAAGATTTACGTCTCAAAAGTATGTTCATGTATTAATACATATACCTAGTGTATTACACACACTGGTAATGAAGTATAGCTTTCACCGGACTGAATACATCGTTCGTGTTTACCTTCTCTGTTTACGCCACATGTACGTACACGTTCTTTCTCTCCCTCCCTTTCTTAATTCAGCTATCGACTCGGATCACCCGAAACGACTATCCAATCTATAAAAAAGTCTCCTCCGGACTCTCTTTCCTTCCATCCATCCAACCATCCACTAAGCCAGCCATCCAGCCCTCCCTTCCTCCCTCCCTCCCTTTCTCCCCCCCGCTTTCGCTTTCTATATCTCTTCTCTTATTTACCAAGGCGATGGCCCCGCGAACGAAGCCGAAGACAAGGCTGAGGAAAAGGAGGAATTCGCTACCATTTCCCCCTCCTTCCTCCCTCCTTCTCCTCCCGCCCCTGCTCCTGCCGCTGTTTCTGACACGGCTTTACTTTTTAGGTGCTCTACCCCAGGCAGCAAGGGGAGATATGACATGCTCTTAGTGTTGCTGCTGCTGCTGGTACTACTACTGTTGCTACTGCTGCTTCCACTTATGCAGCCACTGCTTGTCCTCTCAACAGGAGGTAGATGTCCGTGCCCGCAACCCGATGCCTTATCTTCCCTCCCTTCTTGCTGCTGCTGACCTTGCGGTGACACCAAAAAAGCAGCAGCTGCCTCCTCGCTCTCCCACAGGCGTTGCGTAGCATTGGTCAATGCGGGCGTCACTGGCTCGAGGGGGGGTAGGTGAATTTTCCTCTGTTGTTCTGATAATTTTTGACGAACTTTGTGGCTGACGTTTCTACCGAGCGATTTGCGGACAGCTTGCAGAGGAAACGGAGGTGGAGGAGGCGGAGGAGGAGGAGAAAAAGAAGAAGACAAGAGAGCGCTAGGAGAGGAGAAGTGAGGGCTGGTGCGGTGGTTTTGTTCGGGAATGGGGGAGAGGGCGCGGGAGGAGGAGGGGAGGAGGAGAGGAACAGGGCGGGCAATGACTGCAGCAGAGGTGGCGACAGCAGCTGCCATATGGTGAATAGACTCCGTCCCCGCTCCCATCGCCTTCTCCCTCGCACCCCCTTTCTGTTCTTCTCGCTCCTCAACCTCCGTCAGCTCCTCTCTGCTGCTTCCTTCTTCTTCTACTTCAACCTCCCGCCCAAGCCTCGCAAAGCACGCCGGTCTCGGTTTTCTCTTTTGCTGTTGTTGTTGTTGCTGCTGCTGCTGCTGCTTCTGTTGCTGCTGCTGCAACACCTCCGGCAATGGACTTCCACTCGTCATCTTACCGCTGCTACATCTCTTACCAATCACCTCTCCTTTCCTTCTTCCCCCCCCCCTTCCCTCCCATTCCTCCTCCTTCAGCTCACCCGTCAAAAAACTCTTTCCATTCCCCAAAGCCACCCACGGATGGCTTGCACACTCTTCCACACCCCTCCTCCTCCTCGGGTCAAGCTGCAGCAGTCCCTGAATAAAGTCAACCAAATCCTCTTCCAAACCCAGCTTCTCCCTCATTGTCTTCCCCATCCCCTCCAAGCACCCCTCTATCCTCCTCTCAAACTCTCGCGGCTCCTGCAGCAGCTCATAATCATACGCTACCATCCATTCCTCACAGAAGACCTCATGGCCTACGGACAGCTCCAGCAAAATGCAACCAATCGACCACAAATCAACTTTCGGCCCATCGTATCCTCTCCCTCCCTCTATCTTCCCTCCCTCCCCATCACTCAAGACATGCGTGATCATCTCCGGAGCAAAAAATCCGGGCGACCCGCAGAATTCGTGTAACGGCTGACCGGGAGAGAAGGAGGAACACAAACCAAAATCACACAATTTCACCTGAAACAGCGACTCCCCCTCCTCCTCCTCCTCCTCCTCTTCTTCCTCCTCCTCCTTCTTCTTCTCCTCCAGTAGGTCACTTTCCTCTTTCCTTCCCTCCCTTGCTGCGCGCCCTCGGGTGTTCAACAAAATATTTTCAGGTTTTAAGTCCCGGTGGCAAATGCCCCTGGAATGACAGAAATGGATCGCGTCTAAGACGGCGCGGGCGAGGGTCACTGTGTCCTGTGCAGGGAGCCGAGCATCGCCTCGTTCGTCGAAGTAGTCGAACAGGTCTAGAAAAGGAAAGAAAAGGGGAGGGAGGGGGGAAGAGAGGGAAAGAAGAAGGGTTCAGTGCGTAGAAAGATCACTGGGGCTCTATACGAGAAAAGCAAACCATCCCTCCTTCTTTCCCTCTCTCTCTTCCTCCCCTTCCTCACTTACCCTTCCCTCCCTTCTCCATCACCACATAGAGTCCAAAGCGGCCATTGATGACATCCTTCACCTTTAAGATGCCCTTATGCCGCAGGGTTCGCTGCGCCCCAATCTCACTATCCACCCTCCTCAACGCCGCTATGCTCGCCACCTTCTCCTTATTGATCACCTTCAGCGCATACTCTTCGCCTCCTTCCCTCCCTCCCTCGCCTCTCTTTCGACAGGAAAACACCTTTGCAAATTGACCTTCGCCCAGCTTGGAACCCAGGGCATATGGGCCCACCTGCTGCTCGCTTTCGATCAGGAGGGAGGGAGGGAAGGAGGGGGGGAGGGAGGGATCGCAGGAGTGCTGCCGTGGCTCCTGCATGGGCGGGATGGAAGGGAAACAGGAAGTCGTAGAGGGAAGAAAGCCCCAAAGGACCTCAGCAATGTTGGTCTTGGCCTCGTCATATTTTTCTCGGAGGAGGACGAAATCGTTGTAAAGCTGTTTTTGAGACTGGAAGGGAAGAAGGGAGGGAGGACAGGCGAGCGGGAGGGGTGTGAGTGAATAACGTTTGGTAAACTGCGGCGGACCTCAGCAATATTAATTGTCAATTCGTTATGCATCGGTTAAAGAGCCACTCTTATCGTTGAGCTGTTCAGGAGACTGCAGGGGGGGAAAGGGAGAGGGAGGGAGGGAAGGAGGGAGGGAGGGAGGGAGGGGGAATGAAATATACATATACACCCAGAACCCACAAACACTGACACACGATCAAACCCCAAAAAACAAATGTCCAAGCATGCATCATTTTCCAAACCTCCTCCCTTTCTCCACCCTCCCTTCTTCCTTGCTCCTCACCCGCTGTAGCGCCCTCACGTTCTCGGTCGCCTTCCCCAGGTGTCCTTCCACCTCCGCTAGGCGGTACCGAAGCATCGCATTCTCCTCCCTCAACGTCCCCACCTCCACCTGCAGCTGCTCATATTTGTCCTCTTTTTCGCCCTTCCTCCCTCCTTTCCCACCCAAGGCACAATCCGTTTCCGTTTCCAGGTCGAAATCAGTCCGGCTCTGTTTCTCAGCACCCGACAACTCCCTTCTCCAACCCTGTGGCCCTCCTGCTCCTCTCCCCCCCCTCCCGCCCATCCCCTCCCCCGAAACACGCAATGATGAAGAGAATGGAGAGGCCCATGAAGCGCAGGAAGAAGAGGAGGAAGAAAAAGTCGTTGCAGCAGCAGCAGCAGCAGCAGCATTATCGCGCCCGGAAGACGAACGACAATGTGGGATGGGGGAATCAAGAGCAGACAACGCGTTATTTATGACGCGGCAACGCAAAACCCATTCTCCGCTGCTGCTGCTGTTGCTTTTGCTGCTTGCACCACGAGGGCGATCCAGCGCCGCATCTCCTTCCTCGTCTTCATTCTCCTCTTCCACCTCCTCTGGTGGAATGACGGGTAGAGTAGGATTCAAGGCGACGGACAAGAGGTTGATCAATTCTTCGCGTGGAAGGGGCCCATGGCGTAGGGGCACCAAAATCTCATCTCCTCCCACGCTAAATCTGATACTCGTTCTGCTGCTTCGATCGGTGGTCGGAAGGACCGAGTCACTAGTGTTGAGATGTGTGGAGGCGACAAAGGAGGCAATGGTGGAGGAGAAGCTTTGCCCTTGTCCCTTCCCCTCCTCTTTTGGCACTGTCCCAGTGGTGTTCAAGGAGATAGAGGCGGCAAGAGAAGAGATTGTGGAGTTGAATGAAGCGTGTGTGGTGGTGGGGGAGAGTGTGGACGCCAGTCCCAAGGAGTCGTTCTTCTCCCCGACCAGGTTAATATTACCACAAGCGTCACTGTCGCTTCTTCCTTCATCCATAGCTGTTAGCTATGGCTCTGTGCGTAGATCTATTTTGTCACAATCCCGGTCCTGTGATTGTAGTAGAGTGCGCAGGTGTGTAGGTGACGGAGGGCCAGAGAGCTTGCGTGAGTGTGACAAGTTTGTAGGCGCGCACATTTTTATCCGCTGGTACTTTAGGAAGGGTGGTCCCAGAAGGGAGAAAGGGTAAGCACATGCATATGACCAGGGAAGAGTCTAAGACTATGGTCCGGGGAGGGTGTCTGCAATTGAGTCAGGGGAGGCGCAGAGAGATGGAGTGACTGCACACGATTAATGCTTGGAGGTGCAAGATAAGGGCTTGGAAACATATCCTTCCTTGCAGAGAACAAAACGCAATGCCCCTCGCGTATACCGACGATAATGTGGGGAGTTGCCCGAAGAGACCGAGACGCGGAAAGAGAGTCATGAAAGCAAAGGGTCTGTCTCTCAACCCAGGACGAGGAAGGCGCCATCCCAGTAAACGGTCGACGGACGGTGTCACAACCCGATATTCAAATTTCAAAAAGGGACTTCCCCTCCAAGCACCTTCCCCTCTTTCTCGTCCGAATTTCCATCGTTTTCTTTCTTTGGATAATTTTTGCTTTTCTGTTTTGTCTTTGCTCCTTTCTGATTCTTTCTAATTATACTCATACGACAGCGGCTTTTCCTCATTTCTTTTTGAAAGTGATTTCTTAAGCACATGCCCTGCTTGCTTCGTTCACTCATCACAAAACTACTGATGATACACTTCCTTCCCACTCTTCTTCCCAATCCATCACTGTTTACCTCCCAGTCATTTTCTTCACGTATTTGGCCATTAATGACGAGGCCGTGCGTCGGAATACCCCCCAGTCCTTGTACTCGTACAGCCACAATTGCGTCACGCGCAAGACGCGACGAAACAACCCACTGCCCTTCTTCATGTTCCCGAAGAGGAAGGTAGAAAGCTGTAGAAAGACGACGAGATCGAGGCAGCCAAGAAGGATTGAGTAAGTGGAAGGATGATGATGGTACGCGAGGTGAGGGAAGGAGCAGGAAAAAAACGATGGGAGGGAGGGAGGGAGGGAGGGAGGGAGGGAGGGAGGGCGGGAGGGAGGAAGGGAGGGCAGGCTACATACGTTGGGGTCGAGGGTGGAATTGACGTCATACCACCGCGTCTTAATGGCATAAAAGGCGAAAAGACGATGGAGAAAGTAGAGGGCAGCGGCGAGGGAGAGATTGATGCCTTGGGGGGGAAAAGGGAAATAGGAGGGGAGGAAGAGTGGGAGGAAGGGTGGGATCAGAATAACATGAGGGATGGGCGTCTGAATGATAAAAATGTTTTAAGGCAGAGAGATGCTTGTCAAGTCTTGGTGAAGGGAGGGTGGGAAGGGGGGAGGGTGGAAAGGGGGGTAAGTACCTAGCCACTGCGCGATCCCATTCCTCTTCCGGCTTGCAAACCAGTACATGCCCACGAACGACAGCCCCGCACACAGCTGAATGCTGCCCATCACCAAGCCCTCCGCCACGAATTGGTCGCTGCTGTCTCGGTTCATAAACAACTGCACCTTTTGCAGATACACCCCGTAAGGCGGCGGGGTTCGAATCAAGCAATATATCATCCCCCCCGTGGCCGTCATGAAAACCAGGTACGAAAACGCCAGCCAGATGCCCCTCGAGAATACAACGCTTTTTGTCCACTCCCACTGGTCCAACACCAGATAAAGCAACAGCGCCAGCCCCAACGCAAAGAATACCGCCACGTCGATCGTCGTCTCGATATCCGGGATCGGGGTTAATACCAACCCGATCCTCTCTTCCAACTCCTCCAAAAGCGCACTTCCCCCACCCTCAAGACTCAACCGCATCGCCGGCTGGGGCGGTAGTTCGGGAGCCTCGTTCGCCGGGAAGAAGAAAACGTGGGGCACTGTATCGAGCTGCATGTACTGGTGGATGGTGGTCGGGGCAGTGTCCACGTCGGCCGCAGCGAAGATGACGGGGGGCGATTGCTTTTCTGCGGGTTTGCGAGCATTGGCCAGCACGTAGGAATCAGCAAGGCTGGCGAAGTACTCGCCGAGGACGCTGAGGAAGGGAGAAGGGAGTGAGGGAGGGAGGAGAGTGAGTTGTGCATGTATTGGAGATGAGTCTCGGGGTCTGTGACGTCATCGATAGCACAGACCGGCAAAGAGGGCAGCTTGTGTGCGGGCTGAGGGACAATGGATGAAAGGAAAGTACTCCGGTCCCACTTACTCCTTTTCTCTTTTTCCCTTGTCTTCTCTCCCTCCCTCCATCCCCTTTCTCCCTCCCCTTCCTCCGCTCGGACTGGCAAGGCTCACATGATGTCAACATTTCTGGGCAGAATCTTTGGAGGATGCCATAATAGAGCAGCACCACACGTTCATGAGGGCGTCACATGAACCAGAAATCAAGTATTACACACTGTTCCTCCCTCCCTCTCTCCCTCCCTTCCTCCCTCCCCTCACTCGACGCTACTTACTGGCATGGTTGACATCCATATTTGGGGTTGGTAGCCGTGAAATAAATCACGACAGGAAAACTGCGTTTGGACCCGGGCGTGAGAAGTAATGCCTCGAATTTACCGTCGTCTAGCTCAATGACATGGGAGGGCGAGGAGGCCATCTTCTTGTAATACTGTTGGGGGGGGGGGGGCGAAGAGGCGAAAAAGAGCATGGTAAAGATAAGAATGGAGGGCCCAAAAGAAAAAATAGACGTAGTAATATAAACATATGTACATGTAAGTCTTCAGAATATCATGCTGTAATGATTGCTCGGCCCGACAAATGCCAGAATTAGGGAGAAGGAAGAGGAGGAGGAGTCAGAGAAGTAATACCCTTAGGTCCTGCGTCTCTTATGCGCTGACCGGCGTTGCACGCGCGCGCTCACACAATATCGTTGAAGTTTTATGCGTCCTGCTTACCTTTTGAAAGGCGCCATTCGTACTGCTACAGCCAGCACTGTCGCTGCTGCTCTTGGCCGCCGTCTTGGCGAAGGAAGGAAGAAGGAGCAGGAGCAGGGACAGGCTAGCCCAGAAGACAGCGAAACTCTGCCTTGAGGCTGCCCGTCGCCTAGACGATAATGCCGTCAAGGTCATGTCGTCTACCTTGTCTAGGAGGGAACCAACAGGCGAGAGGCCTTATGGTTTGTTTACGTGCAAGCCTGTCGCCGTGCGGGAATGGTTTGAATGAAAGGAGTCAAGATAATGCTTGAAACGTCTTGTTATTTCCATGTAGAGGCAAGAAATCCCAGTCTATTGGATGTGCAATACTACTCCTTGCCCCATCACAGCCTCTGTTGCCCTTTCACTAAAATCCTCAAATACATGTCCTTGTCTTCGCTTGCCATAGCGCCTTCCTTTCTTCTTTGAAAGAGGCTTGAGTGAGTGGTGGTGTTTCTTGACCTACAATATTTTTAAAAATGTCAACACAAATCTACCAAAAAGTTTCGTTTGTCCTTTTTATTTGTATCACTTAGTTTTGCGCATAAACCTGGCGTAGAAGAGAATAGTCACTGTCTTCGGCATTACCTCTTCTTTCGTCCCTTGTTTTCCCTCTAGAAAGATGCGCCCCTAGTCCCCATTCGGTTTGTCTTCGAAGCCGTGTAACCTGCCTGTGATGTATCATGGAGAGAGTCAAGATTAGTTGGGCTTGGCTATGTCAGTGTGGAGGTTTTCCGCTGCCCGAAAGAGCGCTTCAGGGGCTATCAAATGCAAGCCCGTTTCCCTGCTGTTGCCACACGCAGGTGATGCGGACGCTGTATGTGTTGCCTCCCCTGTGACCTCTTTTTTTTCCCCTCCTTCTAGCCCTTTTTGGGCCGTCCAAGGACTTTACAAGTGAAAACCCTGTCAAAATCGCGAGTAAAACTCGAACAAAGATAAGAGGTGAGTAAGCAACAATTTCTCGTTGGAAGGCTCCCCCTCGTATGCAAGTCCCTTTGGACGTCAGGTTGCATGCAACCTGCATTCGATAGTTCTATAGGAGTGGAGGAACGGCACAAAAAATACGTCTTGCTGGATTCATCAGCGAAGGGTTGGAAAGATTGCAAAGGCTTACTTAAATTCCCCGGTGATGAGAAATGCCCTGTAAGGCCTTGGTAACATTGCTTCCATGAATTTTGCCTGGACTAACCCCGGCCTTAATTTTCTTTTATTCCCTTCCAGTTCACTCCACATGGGCCCCGGGCCCTTGGCCTCCCCTTCTTTTCTTGCTTTATAGTGGCACACTCAAAGATATGCCGGCCATCATATTTTTTTACCCCTTACAATAACAAATACTGACTACCAACAATAAGACATGTCGATAATCATTCTTTTCGTTTTGTTGTACCTTGCATGGGGGAGACCCCAGCATGGCCCACGTTTTTTTTCCTCCTCGCGATTCATTCTCCTTGTCCTTCTACCATTCTTCCTTTCCTCGTCCTCCCTCTCCATCACCACCCTCCCTTCCCTTCCCTCACACAGCCCAGAGTCCCACAACCGCCTTCCGCCCCCTCCCCCTCCTCCTTCACCACCACCAGCCTCCAACCTGGCCTCCCTCCGAGCCTAAATCCTCTCTGCAGCTACCCCGACGACACAGCTGACCCGCGCTCACGTCATCACCAAAGAGATGGTATGGAAGAGAGATGAGGCGTAAGCGTGACTCCAAGCAGCACGAGGCATGTTGCTCCATCTTAAACAAGTGAGCAAGAGATAGAGATAGGAGAGTTACAATTAGCCGTGGAGGCCTCAGGAAAGAGGAGGAGGGGGCAATTGAGGAGAATATCGAGGGAGAAGGATAGGCGAGTGAGTAGTAACAACCGGCAGTAGCAGTTGCAGTGCTACTGATGCTGTTTTTTCTGCTACTGCTGGGGCTACTGATTCTGCGGCTGCGGCTACTGATCCTTTCCCTCCTTCTCCTGCTCCTCCTTTTTCGGCGTTAACGGTAGAGGATGCGTCATTTGGGGAGGATGATGAGGAGGAGGATGGGCAATAGCAGCAGCAGCAGCAAGAGCAGGAGTAGGAAGAGAAACTGCCGTCCCTTACTCCATGCTGCTCCTTGTGATGCCGCTGCTGCCAAGGGCACCGGTACAAGTACGTCGACTACTATTTCCTCCACACTGTCTTCGCGTCGTTTGTAGACTTGAGGGAGGGGGAGGGAAGGTCTCCTCTGGGAGGCGGGTAAAGACAAGAGTGTTTTTGTAACCGGGCCATATGTTCGGATATGATGTTCGGATATGATTAAAAGTGATTTGAAAGAGCCGTTTTAATGGTGAGAAACCCAGCAATACCAATTACAGCAGTCGCAATGGCACTAGAAGTAGGGGTCGCAGTAGCAGTAATAACAGCAGTAGCAATCCCAAGAGCTGTAATATAGCAGTAGTTGTAGCAGTAGCAGTCGAGAGCAGGTACTGTAAGAAAAAAATGGAATGTTACAGGAGCTGATCGATTGAAAAGCAGCAGTAGTGGCAACTGCGAAATAAACAGCAACAGCAGTAGGCTTAGGACCACCCACTGAGGCAAAGAAGGTGTAATACCTTTACAATTGATGGTGGTAATGAAAATAATGATAACAATGATAGTGATGACAATGAAACTGATGATGATAGGGTGGAGAAACGACATCCATATGAAAGAAAAATGTGAACAAAATGAATTGCATATGAGTTGGAGAAAGTGGCTGGCTCCCCTTCATACTTGAGAGTGAATGTGCGTCGCTCTCCTTCGTATGTTCAATCAATCTTAAAAAATTAATGTGTGATACTGCCTTTTTGTTACCCTTGCAATTTCTCAACAACAAGCAAGGATGCCGAAGGAAAGGAAAGGGAGGGCGACAGCAAGAGGAAAAGCGCTTTGTTTGTCGGTAGTACATTTGATTCATGCATGAGTCGTTCCTTATCAAACTTTCTGAGGCTGTTTCCTCTTATTTTCCCGTTTTCCTCTCTTAACCCCGTGTCGAGACACCCCTTTTGTCTCTTTCTCTCCTCTCGATTTATTTTTCCTTGGCTGTTGGTGCTTATGACGGTATTAGTATAAAAACAGAGTGCTTTGATGGGTGAGCTTGTTCCTTCCCCCTTTTTATATTACTCTCTTTCTTTGTCTTTACATACTTTAGTGGTTGTTCTTGTCTTTTGGGGGGGGGGGGTCGCTTTCGTTGTTGTTATGGATCTTCTTTCTTCATCGTCGTCATCATCTTTTCCTTCATCTCCCCCTCTCCTTCCTTCTTCTGGCGCGGTTGCCCCTCGTCCTTTTCGTGTCTTTCTTCTCCCCTTGTCATTCATTTTTTTGGCTGTAGTTTTCCCATTTTCCTCTCTTTTTTCCTTTCTCGTTTTCTTCCTTCGGCTCCTTATATTATTGTAAATAGCTCGCTTGGTGCCGATGAGGCTGAGTCATTATTCCCTCTACTCCTCTTCTTGTATATCGTTTTCGCTTCTCAGAGCTTGCTTGTAGCTGGTTTGTGGACAGAAGGCAGCAACACACACACGCAGATACGCTCACACATACAGTTTTGTTTGGTAGATACATAGACACAGGCATACACACATACACAGAACCGGCTGGGGTAAGATTATTTTCTTAATCATTCTGAGCATGGGAGCAAATATGGACGAAAGATTGGACTTCATCTTTTCGGCCGACCGCGTGCTCACGTTTGATATTAATACACATGGTGAATACACTCATATTTCCATATCTTGCTCCTCTTCTTTATGCTGTTCCTCCTCTTCTCTTTTTCTTGTGTATTGCCTCTCTCTCATACACACCCATCCCATCGAGAAGACCAGTATAGTAAACAAACGCGCCAACGGAGATATATGTCACATGCCCACGCTCTATGAGCCTGCCTCATTTCCCTCCTTCCCTCCCTGATTCCATCCTCTACAATAGCCTTCCCGTATGCCCCTTCCAGGCCTGTAGACACTCCCGCAGGGCCATGGCTGCCTGGGAGACGTCCAGGGGGGACAGAGACCGCGCCGCCTCCATCAGGTGGTTCAGCCCGAAGCCCAACACCTCCCTCAGCGCCCGTCCATTGTGCCCTGCCTCTTTCTCCTTCTGGTGCTGCTGCTGCGCCTGGAGGAAAAAGGTCTTGTCCGGGCTGGCGGCTGCGAGGGGGTCCAGAGCCAGGCGGTGTTCGTGCACGGACGCGGCGAGCGCAGGCGATGTGGACAAGAGACTGTGACATGCGTGGATCATCCCTTCCTGGCTTTGGAAGGGAGGAATGACGAGGAAGAAGGAGGTCCAAGCTTGGTGGAGCTGGGAGGGGAGGGAGAGAATTAGGGCTTGCTGGAGGGAGGGGCCGGCGGAGTTCCAGTAGGATTGAATTTTCGCCCAAGCCAGGTGCTCCTCGGGCGTCGGGACGTAGGCGGAGAAGGCGGCAGGAGTGAAAGACGACGGATAGGGGGAGAAGGAAGTGCAAGGGAGGGGTGTGTGGGTGCCCGTGCGGCTGCTGCTCCTGCCCTGGCTGCTGTAGCTGCTCTCGAAGGTGGCGCTGCCCGTCTTTTCCTCTTGGTGGCCCATCATCGATTGATGCTGCTGGTGCAGCTGGGTAGATTGCCCATGGGAGGAGACGCAGGAGACGGAGGAGAAGGGAGGGAGGGAGGGAGGGGCTGGCTTGTAGTCCGTTGCCGTCGGCACATTTTCGAAAGACCGATACTCTTCTCCTGCCGGCATGACCACGACCATCTCGTCGTCCTCCGGCAGCTCCTGCACTCCCTCATCAAACCCGCCCTCCACTACCTGCTGCTGCTGCTGCTTCTCCTCCCCCGTTCCGCCCATCATCATCTTCTTGATCGCCCAACACGCCTCCTCTTCCTCCTGCTCATTGACCTCCCCCTCTTCCTCGTGCGAAGGGGCTTGCCAGTAAGAAAACTCCATCGCATCCTCTCGGTAACAATACTCGCCCTCCCTCTCTTCCTCCTCCCCTTCTCCCTCTTCCTCGTCCTCTTCATCGTCACCCCGCTGTCGCTGCTGCTGCTGCTTCTTCCATTTATGCCCTTCAAAGGCTGTAGTAGCGTCGGTGAGTGCCTCCCGGCAGCTCAAACCACCCGCACCCGTCACACCTCCCGTCCCTCGCACTTGCTGTCGAGGAATGCGGTGGTGGGTGGAGGAGGAGGAAGACAAGGACGAGGACGAGGACGAGGAGAAGGATGCATAAGATGAGGAGGCTGAGACCGAAGTGAAAGACGAGTAGAGATCGTCCTCCTCCTTCTCCTCCTCCTCCTCCTCCACCTCCTTGTGCTGCTGCTCCTGCTGGTGGAAGTTGCGCCTCCGCTTCTTGGGACCGTCCTGCCGCCCGGGAGAGGTGCTGGGGCTAGTGGTGGAGGAAGAGGGGGGCGAGGACAAATTCCCTGAATCGGGCGACTGTGATTGTCCTCTTCCTCCATTTCGACGCCCTGCCCCACCCGCCGCGGAGGCCACGCGGCCGTTGCTGCCCAAGACGACTTGACTGTTGTCGTCATGGTCGCTGCTGCTGTCGTTGCCGCTGGTGCTGCTCCTGCTCCTGCTGGTGGTGGTGGAAGTGATGGTACGGCGGGTCGTGGCTGATCCCGTGCGGCTCTTGACGAGGGAGGCGGATGGTTTGCGTTTAAGCTCGTCGAGCAAGTGGGGTTTATGGTGCTGAAAGAGCTTGTGGCGATAGATCCAGATGACCCTCTCTTTGCTATCAGTGCACATGTATGTGTAAAGAGTGATTGAATTAGTGCCATTCACTGGCGCATGCAAAAGGGCTCCGATACGTTGTGTTAGGGAGAGAGGGAGGAAGGGAGGGAAGGAGGGAGCGGGGCAGGGAGGAGGGAAGGAGGGAGCGGGGCAGGGAGGAAGGAAAGGAAGGAAGAAGGAAATGGAGGGCATACCTGATCTTCTTAAAGTCGTAAAAGTTGAGTTGACGGACCAGGGATTGAAAGCGGGAGTGACGGAAATATTTAGGAAGAATCTCGCTTTCAAGGCGTGCGGGGTCCTTGACATGGAAGGAGAGGCCGTCTGAGGAATGCCCGAGAGAAGGAGGAAGGGAAGAAGGGGGGATGAGTGAGGGGATGAGAGGGAGGCGGGCATGGTATTGAATGAAAAGACGAAGCAAGGCGATAAGGCCGCCCAAGCACGGACAATTGTACAGGGAGACTGAGAACAGGGGGCGCGCGGGAGAGGGTCATGGGCAAGGGGAGGGGTCGGACGAGGCCACCAAAAACGTACCGGGTGTAAAGGCGATAATGTCGTTGTTCTCATTGGTGACCATTTGATAGAGCTTGCGGATGAAGGTGTTGGCCGAGGGCACCAGGTCGCTCTGGATGTCATCCTCGTCTTCCCCCGCCGCAGGGTAGTCCCGGGGGGCTGCGGCGGCCTCGTGGCGCGTGGAGGGGCGGGAACTACTACCGCGGGATCCCGCACCTTGATGGTGTTCCTCCTCCTCCTTCAAAAAGGCCATGGCGCTGCTGGTCATTCGCAAACTGTGGTGTGTAGTGGCAAAGGGGGCGGCATGAGAATGTAAAGTGAGTGTCTGTGCATCACACCCAAGGTTCAAATGTTCTTCCATGGGACATGGGCGGTGGTGTTCAACAGCAACGTTGGGCCAACCCCAACAAGAGAGCAGCGTAATCAATGGTGCCGTAGCCACAGCAATGCTGTGTTCCTCCTGAAAGATGCCATCACCTCTAGGTTGTGCCACTGGGTGACAAGGGCGCGCAAGTGGTAACGAGGGAAAAAGAAGGAACGAATAAAATGGGTGCGACCCTCCAACGCATTGAAGGGCCAACCGAAATGGGCTTGGCGATGGGGTTTTGAGCGATGGTTTGACAAACCTGGGATGCAGTCTGGGCTTGGTGTAGGCAATGATGGAGTGTGTGGAAGAGCGTTGGACGTATAGAGGAGACGCGCGCAAATCGTGCGTCTTTAAACCAATTGAACAACATCTCTACTAAGACAAGCAAGCAGAAGCAAAAAGTGAGGAGAAAGTTGCACGCGGGAGGCCCATGACAAGCTGTGTATCGGAGCCGTCAACTATGCAAATTGACATTCCACCAGACAAAATAGCATTTGGCACATTTAGATGGGAGGCAGTTCACAAGTTAATGGGGCTTTGACTTGCTTCCATGAGTGTGGTCCAAAAGCAAGCTTAGAGAATGAGAGAGATGCGTACATGCGTACGAGGCCTTCAGCATTGCGCGGGAAGACGAGGTGGTGCGAGAAACACGACTGTGAGCGAGATGCTTTTTGGTCAAGACACTTTACGACGAGCCTCCAAATACACGTGGACTGTTTGAGAAACTTAATACATTCTTCTCCCTTCTCGCAATAAATGAAATCATTTCTGGTGAATTGTCAGGTGTGGTGCAAGGCCAGTGAGGAAATTGAGTCTCGAGCAAGGAAGTAGCCGTTCCCACTTCGCTCCTTCGACAAGAACAAGCTCCTTCATCCATTGCACGTCCTTTTTCCACACCAGAGACACATTCAGGCCACATGTACCAGGTCCTTTTTGTCTTTAATACCCATATTCTAACAGTCCCTAAAACCTTTATCCTTTCACACGCATATAGGCAAGCAAGCCAAGGACCGTCTCCCTCTATCCGAGCATCAAATCAGGCAGAGTCCTTCACTTCTTCCACAGGCTCACCAAAAGAACCAATAACAATGACCGGCGCTCAAACCAACCCCGCCAATCGCCGCCTGGAGCGTCTCGGAAGCCATCTGACTAAGAAGGTATGTATGAAAATGCCGGCGGAAGGAGGGTTTGGCGGTAGGGTTGAGGGAGGGAGTGTTGATGCAGGAAAGGCACACAACTTCAACGCGCATGACTTTCGTCAGGGATACCCTAAGCTTGTAAGACTTTGGATACATCTGGAAGATGTGTGACTTTTGAATGATGTGTACATAAGTCATTTTGCTGGCCTGTTCGGCTTCTTGAGAGAGACCTGCCATGCCAAAGCGTAAGTGCTTGGTTCCCAGTTTTCCACTCCATCATCCTTCAACTCAACCACCCTCCCTCCGATCCCCCTCTACGCATCCTATCCCCACCTAGCCTACCGGTCCCGGCTTTCGCGACGGCGATGTCGTGGTTGTCTCTGCTCTCCGCACACCCCTTTGCAAGGCTAAACGCGGTGCCTTCAAAAGCACCACTACTGACGACTTGCTTGCTCCCGTCTTGGCTGCCGTGGTGAAGCAATCGGGCATCGACTCTGCTTCCCTCGGAGACATTGTCATTGGTAACGTCTTGCAGGCGGGTGCTGGGGCTGTTGGGGCAAGGATGGCTCAGTTCTATGCTGGAATCCCTTATGAGGTGAGGAAGGATGAAGGGAGGGTGGGAGGGAGGAGGGAAGAAGGCAGATGGGGGTTATCAAGTGTGAACATGGTTATGTAATCTACTTCCTGAATACTTAGCCGTCGCTCCCTATTATCGTCCCTTCCCAGGTACCTCTCTGCACCGTGAACCGCCAGTGCTCCTCCGGCCTGCAAGCTTTTTTCCAAGTCGCCGCCGGCATTCAATCCGGGCTCTACTCCACCGCCATCGCTGGCGGGGTGGAATCAATGTCCCTCACCGACATGGCATCCTCTGTCCCCGAAATCAACTTCGACCGGGTCCAGGAATTCAAAAATTCAAAAGACTGCATCATCCCTATGGGCCAGACAAGCGATGAGGTTGCGTCAAGGTTCAGGGTCACGAGGGAGGAACAGGACATATTCGCTGCTGCCTCGCACGCCAAGGCAGAGGCGGCGCAGAAGAGTGGGAAATTTGCGGAGGAGATCGTGCCGATTACAGTGGAGGGGGGAGAGGGGGAAGGAGTAGTTGTGAAGGAGGACGAGGGGATTCGCCCGGGGACAACAGCGGAGAAATTGGGAAAATTGAGGTCAAGTTTCACGGAGGGGGGCTCGACTACGGCAGGGAACAGTAGTCAGATGACTGACGGAGCGGCGGCGGTGGTGGTAGCGAGTAGGGGTGCAGCAGCAGAGCATGGCTTGCCGGTGTTGGGCGTCTTGAGGGGGGCGGCGGTTGTAGGTGTGCCTCCGGACATTATGGGAGTGGGGCCTGCGGTTGCTATTCCTGCGGCGTTAGCACGTGCGGGGTTGAGCGTCGAGGAGGTGGATGTGTACGAGATTAATGAGGCGTTTGCGAGCCAGTGCTTGTATTGTGTGCGGGAGTTGGGGATTCCGGTAGAGAAGGTCAACCCGAATGGGGGGGCCATTGCGCTTGGTCATCCGTTGGGGGCCACGGGGGCGAGGCAGATTGCGACGTTGCTGCATGAGATGAGGAGGACGGGAAAGAGGTATGGAGTGGTGAGCATGTGCATTGGCACGGGCATGGGGGCGGCGGCCGTGTTTGAGAATGAGGGTTATAAGGTGAGGAAGTAGAGGAGAGGGGGAATGTGGGGGGGGGGGGGGGTGAAAAGGTTGTATGCATGCACAACGTTCCTGGGGGGGGGGGGGAAAGAGAAAGGGGGCGCCTCAGAAAATCTGTTGCGGGAGGGGGGGGGGAGAAGTTGAG
>Ga0160419_100550_pt1 | contig 23048 bp, 20 predicted proteins | sample CelAP2metagpilot_2_FD_108196 | JGI IMG/M metagenome (GOLD analysis project Ga0160419, IMG submission 108196) | Phycosphere-associated microbial communities from Cellana algal ponds in Kailua-Kona, Hawaii, USA - Cellana AP2-4-25 metagenome pilot ... | reverse complement strand
CGCAGGGATTGCGGCACCGCGTTGATGATATCGTCTGACAGCGAAGACACGAAGGGGATCAGCATGATGCCCATCACCAGCCCGGCGGTCAGTACCGCTGTGGCGCCGCTCATCCATTCCACACCCAGCAATCCATTGTCGCCACGGCCAAAGACGTTCACCAGAAACGGCCCCACGGTCAGCAGGGCAAAGAGCCCGTAAACGATGGTGGGAATACCGGCGAGGATCTCCAACAGCGGCTTGGCAAAGGACCGCACGCTGCTGGACGCATATTCGCTGAGGTAGATCGCGGAAAACAATCCGATGGGCACCGCGACCAGCAGCGCGATGACCGAGATATACATTGTGCCCCACAGGAGCGGCAGGATCGACAGATCACTGTCCCCGCGAAAATTCGGCGCCCATTTGCCGCCAAAGAAGAAATCCGTCCAGGGGTGCATGCGGAAGAAGTTCATCGATTCAAACAGCATCGACAGCACGATGCCCACGGTCGTGAGAATCGCGAGCGAGGCGGCAAGCATCAGCAGCACCAGCACACCCCGTTCGACCATGTTGCGTGCGCGGAAGTCGCCGGTGCTCATCCACATCGCTGCGATCAGACCCAGTATGGCGAGGGCCAGCACCACAAATGCCATGGTGCCCGTCCCTCGCGCTGTCATCACGCGGTACTTCTGCGCGGCCTCCAACACCGGAGCGGCCACATCAGACCCAAGCGCCACACCGACATCCGCCAGCAAAGCGCGCACATCGGTCTGGTCTGCCTCCAGCGCAGCCGCCGCATCGGCCGTCATCGCACCTTGCGCCACTGCCACATCCAGACCATCCGCAACCCGGCGCACGTCGCTCATCACCAGGTTCACCGATGACCCTTCGGCCACCATATCAGCGGGGATGAGGTCGATCACCGTGTTCTGGATCACCATCGGCTGGATCAGCATCCACAGGGCGGTGAGCAACAGTGCCGGAACTGCGACCATCATGCCCGCGAAGTATCCGTAGTAGTTCGGGAGGGAGTGCAACCGCCGCGCATCGCCAGAGACCGAAGCGACCGCCCGGCCCCGTACCAGCACAAAGCCCGCCGCCGTCAACACCAGCACCGCGATGACCACAAAGCCAACCGATCCTGCGTTCAATAAACTGCCCACGTATCCCCCGATCTGACTGCGCGTGGCGCAGATCAACCCGTCCTTTGCTGTGCCGTCTTTCAGGCAAACAGGGCCGCCGAAGCGCCCCTGTCCGTTTCAATTCATTCCCGAAGGTTCAGGAACCGCCGCCCAGAACCGCTTCGTCCGCGACAACGCCTTGGGTGTCTGACAGTTCAGGATCGGAGACCAGGCCGTATTCGGCCAGCGGACCATCGGGGCCTGCGATCTCATCTGCAACAAAGAACTCAGCGTAGTCTTTCAGCCCGGGGATCACGCCGATGTGCGCTTTCTTGACGTAGAAATACAGCGGGCGGGATACAGGGTATTCGCCGGTTGCAATGCTCTCGGTCGAGGGGACGATGCCGGACATGGTCGCCACTTGCAGCTTGTCGGTGTTGTTTTCATAAAACGCCAGACCAAAGACGCCGATGCCGTCCTTGTTGCTGTCGATGCGGGCCAGCGTTTCGGTGTAGTCACCGTCGATGTCCACGGATTTGCCATCGGTGCGCAGCGCGATGCAGGCTTTCTCTGCGGCTTTCTTGTCGTCGCCCATGGCGGCTTTGATCACCTCGAAATCGCCTGTCTCTTCACAACCGGCCAGGATCACCTTGTCTTCAAAGACTTCGCGCGTGCCGTGCTTGGTGCCGGGTACATACGCCTGAATGGGCTGCGCGGGGAACGCGGGGTTGACCTGATCCCATGTGGTGTAGGGGTTATCGACAAGCGCGCCGTCGACAACAACCTTGTCGGACACGGCGCGATACCAATCCACGGGTGTGAATTCGAAGGTGTTTCCGTTGATATCGGAGGCAAAGACGATGCCATCATAGCCGATGCGCACTTCGATGATATCGGTCACACCGTTCTCGGCGCAGACCGCGACTTCGCTGTCCTTGATCTTGCGTGAGGCGTTTGCCACGTCGATGGTGTTTTCGCCCACGCCTTCGCAGAATCGCTTGAGACCGGCGGAGGAGCCGCCCGATTCTACAACCGGTGTCGGAAAGTCGAAGTTTTCGCCGAAGGCTTCCGCCACGATAGAGGCGTAGGGCAGCACAGTGGAGGAGCCTGCAACCTGCACCTGATCACGCGCGGCAGCGGTGGTGGCAGAAAGGGCCGCAATGGCCAGCGCGGATGTGGTCAGTTTGGTCAAGGACATGATGTCTCCTGTCAAATTGGTCAGAAGATCACCCCCATGGTGATCCTGCCGCCCGTCTAGGCAGCCCGTGCTGAGCTTTTGTGACAGCTACGTTACAGTTTTGTGACACAGCGGATGTTTGCCAAAATTTGTCTATAAACACGCAGTTTTTTGCAACTTGAGCGTGCTCTCCGGGCTATTCCTCAACCGGCATCCTGATCCAGCGGCAGAATCACCGAAAACGCAGCGCCCTGCCCCAGATCAGAGGCGATCTTCATCCGGCCCCGGTGCCGGTTGAGAATGTGTTTCACAATCGCCAGCCCCAATCCGGTGCCCCCCAACGCCCGGCTGCGGTGGCTGTCGGCACGGTAGAACCGTTCGGTGAGGCGCGGCAGGTGCATGGGGTCGATCCCCGGCCCATGGTCGCGCACGGTGATCCGTACAGCAGGGCCGCGCAGCGCCGGGTCGCGCAGACTGGTTTCGCTGGTGATTTCAACAGCTTTGCCCGCGCCGCCGTATTTGATCGCGTTCTCCACCAGATTGGTGAAGACCTGCAACAGCTGATCGGCATCGCCCAGCAACATCAGCGGTGTCTCCCCGAACTCCGGCACCAGCGTGACGTCGTTTTCCACCGCAAGCGGGTTGAGATTGCGCAACGTCCGCTGCAACACCTCTGTCAGATCGACACGGTCGGTCGGTTTGACCCGTTCCTCCGCCTCCACCCGGCTGAGCGACAACAGATCGCCCACCAGACGGTTCATCCGCCCCGCCTCCCCCGACATGATCTCCAGAAACCGGTCGCGGGCAGCCGCATCGTCGCGGGCAGGTCCGCTGAGGGTTTCAATGAACCCCATGAGCGAGGTTAGCGGCGTGCGCAATTCATGGCTGACATTGGCCACGAAGTCCCGGCGCATCTGACCTGCCTGCGTCATATGTGTGACGTCCTGAAAGCTCATCAGCAGCACGCCGGTCCCTTCGATCTTGCGCAGGCTGACGTCATAGTTGACCTCTGCCTCCACCTCTCCGGCGACAAAGCGCGCGGTGCGGGGCATACGGTCGGCAAGGCACTGCTCCACCGCTTCCACCAAGGCAGGCTGGCGCAGGACAGTGATGAAGTGACGGCCCAGAGCGCTATCGCCCAGCAGGTCTTCGGCAGCGGCATTCAGCGCAACAATACGCTCGGCCCGATCAATGCCGACAGTGGGAAACGGCAGGGCCGCCAGCACATCAGGCAGGACAGGAACGTTTGGCACCGCTCAGAGAGCTTTCAGATCACGCGCGAACCGTGCGGCGTTTTCCGTGTAATGCAGCGCGCTGGCGGTCAGCATGGCAATCCCCTGCGCATCGAGCGTGCGCACCACTTTGCCCGGTGCACCCATGACCAGCGATCCATCGGGTATCTCCTTGTTTTCGGTGATCAAAGCCCCTGCCCCGATGAGGCAATTCTTGCCAATTTTTGCACCATTCAGGATGGTCGCACCCATCCCAATCAGGGTATTGTCCCCGATCGTGCACCCATGCAGCATGACTTTGTGGCCAATGGTGCACTTCACGCCGATGCTCAGCGGATAGCCCATGTCGGTGTGAAACACGCAGTTTTCCTGCACATTGCTGCCCGCACCCACATCAATCAGCTCATTATCGCCGCGCAGGGTAGAGCAGAACCAGACCGACGCGCCTTTGCCCAGCCGCACGTTGCCGATCACATTCGCATCTGGCGCAACCCATGCGTCCGGGTCGATCTGGGGGGAGAGATCCCCAAGGGCGTATAGTGTCATGACAGATCCTCAAATTCAGTTTGCAGGCCGCGTACATGATCGTTCAATCCCGGCTGCTGGCTGCGTCTGAGCCGCGTCGCCGTGATGATGGAGCGCAACTGCGTTTCCGTCTCATCCAGATTGTCGTTGATCAGCACAAAATCATAGCCATCCCAATGGCTTATCTCATCCCAGCTTTTCTGCATCCGGCGTGCGATGGTCTCTGCATCGTCCTTGCCACGGCTCACCAGCCGCCGGTGCAGTTCAGAAATTGACGGTGGCAGAAGGAAGATCGACAGCGTGTGCTGCCCCAGCGCGGAGTTGCGGATCTGCTGCGCGCCCTGCCAGTCAATGTCGAACAGCACGTCATTGCCATCCTCAATCGCCGCCTGCACCGGACCCCGAGGGGAGCCGTAGAAATTGCCAAAGACATGGGCGTGTTCCAGCATATCGCCGTCATTGACCATGGATTTGAAGGCGCTTTCCTCAAGGAAATGGTAATCCGCCCCGTCCACTTCGCCGTCCCGCGGCGCGCGGGTGGTGGCAGAAACGGAAAACTTCAGATCGCTGTCCCATTCCCGCAAACGCCGCGCCAGGGTGGATTTCCCGGCACCCGAGGGGGAACTGAGGATGATCAGCAGCCCCCGTCGGTCTGTTGTCTTCGCGCTCATCCCCTACTCCACATTCTGTACCTGTTCGCGCATCTGGTCGATCAGCGCTTTCAGCGCAAGGCCCACGGCCGTCAGCGCGCTGTTTTGCGCCTTGGAGCACAGGGTATTGGCCTCCCTGTTGAACTCCTGCATCAGGAAATCGAATTTCCGGCCAATCGGCCCCCCCTGGGCGATCAGGTCGCGCGCTGCGGTGACATGGGCACCAAGGCGGTCGATCTCTTCGGTGACATCCGCTTTGACTGCCAGCAGCGCCAGTTCCTGTGCGATGCGGCTTTCGTCCACACCATCGACGTTGTCCAGAACCCGCGCCAGATTGCTGCGCAGGGTTGCGGCCATCTCGTCCTTGCGGGCCTCTGCCAGGGTGGCGGCTTCGGCGGTGAGCTGTTCGACCTCGTCAAGTTGCCCGCCCAGCATCTCCACCAATGCTGCACCCTCACTGGCGCGCATGGCGTCGAAATCCTGAACCACCGCTTCAAAGTCGCTCAACATGACCTTGGCCAATGCCGCCCCATCATCCTGCGTGACGCTTTGCTCCAGCACGCCGCGCAGCGCCACGATGTCAGAGGCTTTGGAGGGCGCAAGCGATACGCCTGCATCCATGGCTTCGGTCTCAATCTGGCTGAGCGCGGACAACACGCTTTGCAGCTGGGCCGCGTTTACCGTCATCGCCGCCGTGCTGTCCTCCCGGCTGAGCCGCAGGTTGCAGGTGATGTTGCCCCGCGCGGCGGCCGTCCCGATGCGCTTGCGCAGGCCTGCTTCCAGCCCGTCGATCCAGTCGGGCGCGCGCACGCGGATGTCCAACCCCTTGCCATTGACGCTGCGCAGCTCCCAGCTCCAGCTATGGGGCGCGCTGCTGCCGGTGGCAGAGGCAAAACCTGTCATGGATCTGATCATTTGGAGCTCCGTTGCGCAGTCCACTCTGGCATAGGACCATGCCCGCACAGGAGCAACCCCGCAGGCCGCTGTGCGATTAACCACATCTTCACATATCACCCCCGTCACTGCCCGGTTCGGCTATTAATACTTTGGTAACGGTAACAGCGTGTGTGCGCGGGCCTTGCAACTGTGGTGGGCCTTTGCGGTCCAAAGGAGCATGGCGGGAAGGAGAAGAGGGAAGCTTCATGGACAATCACCCCGATAAGGCGCAGAATGTGATTTCAATGACCCAGTATCAACCAGAACCGGGCTATGCGGTAATTTCCCAGGTCGAGGCCTATTGGGAAGCCCTGCGCGGTATGCGGTTGATACCCAAGCGGTCCGAAGTCGATCCCCGCGGGATCGAAGCCGCTCTCGAATACGCCTTTATCCTCGAACGCATCGCGCCCGGCATCGCCCGTTTGCGGGTGGCGGGCAGCCATCTGACCGAACTGATGGGGATGGAAGTCCGTGGGATGCCGCTCACCACATTTTTTCTGCCAGATGACCGCCGGACGGTGTCAAATCTGCTGGAAGAGGTGTTTCAGGGGCCGGGTGTGTCTACCCTACGGTTGGACTCCGGCGGCGCCGCGGGACGCCCCCCTCTGGAAGCGCGGATGCTGCTGATGCCGCTGAAAAGCGATCTGGGAGACGTCAGCCGCGCGCTGGGGTGTCTGGTCAGCAAAGGCGACATCGGCGAAGCGCCGCGTCGCTTTGGATTGCAAGAACAGAACCTGCGCACGCTGCTCCCCCCTGAGGCAAGCCTGCCGGTAGATGATCCCACGCTCCGCGCGCCGCTGCCACCCCGGCCCGTAGAGGCGAAAGTACCCGGTTTCGAAGCCCCCGCTGCCGCATTTGACGGCAAAGCCAAAAAGCCCCGTCCCCCCTATTTACGCCTTGTCAAAACTGACAAGTCGTAGCCAAAGAAAACCCCGCCAAAGCAAATGCTTGGCGGGGTTTCTTTATGCTTTGTGATGGCCTGTCAGCCTGCGGCTTTGGCCGCCACCGCATCCCTGCGGGTGGACAGTTCTTCGGCCACAAGGAACGCAAGCTCCAGCGATTGGCTGGCGTTCAGGCGCGGGTCACAAGCGGTGTGATACCGGTCGCTGAGGTTCTCATCCGACACATCCCGCAGGCCACCGGTGCATTCGGTCACATCCTGTCCGGTCATCTCGAAATGCACACCGCCGGGCACGGTGCCCTCTGCCGCGTGCACGCCAAAGAATTCCCGCACTTCGCGCAGCACGGAATCAAACGGCCGGGTCTTGTACCCGCTTGAGGATTTGACCGTGTTGCCGTGCATCGGATCGCAGGTCCAGACGACCTCCGCACCTTCTTCTTTGACCGCCTTGATGAGACGCGGCAGATGCTCCCCAACCGATCCGGCGCCGAACCGGGCGATCAGGGTCAGACGGCCCTGCTCATTGTTGGGGTTCAGGGTCTTCATCAGTTTCTTGAGGTCATCGGCTGTCATGCTGGGACCACATTTCAGGCCAATGGGGTTCATCACGCCGCGCGCGAATTCCACATGGGCACCCTCGGGCTGACGTGTCCTGTCACCGATCCAGATCATATGGCCTGACCCGGCAATCCATTGCTGCGACAGAGAATCCTGGCGGCACAATGCCTCTTCATACTCCAGCAACAGCGATTCGTGGCTGGTGTAGAATTCAACCGATTGCAGCGTATGCGCGGTATCGGATGTCACGCCAGCAGCAGCCATGAAATCCAGCGTGTCGGAAATCCGGTTGGCAATCTCGCGGTACTTGTCGGCTTTCTCATTGTCGGTAAAGCCCAGCGTCCAGCCGTGCACCTGATGCACATCGGCATACCCACCGGTAGAGAACGCGCGGATCAGGTTCAACGTGGCGGCGGCCTGTGTGTAGGCACGCAGCATCTTTTCAGGATCCGGAATGCGCGCCTTGGCGGTGAAATCCAGCTCGTTGATGATGTCACCCCGGTAGCTGGGCAATTCCACACCATCGACCACCTCTGTCGGGGCGGAACGGGGTTTGGCAAACTGACCGGCCATCCGGCCCAGTTTGATCACCGGCACCTTCGCGCCATGGGTCAGCACGATGGCCATCTGCAACATCACCTTGAAGGTGTCGCGGATCATGTCAGAGCTGAACTGCTCAAAGCTCTCCGCGCAGTCGCCCCCCTGCAGCAAAAACGCCTCCCCGCGCGCGGCGGCGCCAAGGTGGTTTTTCAACCGCTGCGCTTCGCCCGCAAAGACCAGCAGTGGAAAGCGCGACAGCTGTGCCTCAACCGCGTTGAGGGCTGCTGCATCTGGATAATCAGGCATCTGGATTCGTGGTTTGTTACGCCAGCTTGATTTTGTCCAATCGCTCATCGTCTTCTCTCCGGTCCCAGGAACGCTATGTCAGCGCTATCAAAGACCTTTTCTATACAAAACCAATGCAGCCAAGGCCAGACATGAATGACAGGGTATTGACCTCGCTGAACGACAGGCGCAAAGATTTTCGTGCGGACCATATCAGACGGGTGTTCTCGGTCCGGAAACGAATGAATCCCGAAGGACCCGGCCATGTCCGACGTGCGCTCCGCCACACGTATCCATCCGGACACAGAAAAGCCCCGGCGCTTTGTCTTTGTCTTGCTTGATCAGTTCTCTTTGCTGTGTTTCGCCACGGCCATTGAAGCCTTGCGTATTGCCAACCGCATGGGCGGGCGTGAGCTGTATACCTGGCAGGTTGTCGGGGAAGGTGGTGAAAGTGCGGCCTGTTCTGCGGGAACGATCTTTCAACTCGACGACGATCTGAGCGAATTGAGCCGCGACGACACTGTGCTTGTGTGCAGCGGGATCGATGTGCAGGCCGCCACAACCAAGAAGGTGCTGGGATGGCTGCGCCGGGAGGCACGCAAGGGGCTGGTCATGGGCGGTTTGTGCACTGCCGCCTATACGCTGGCCCGTGCGGGGCTGCTCGACGGCAAGAAGGCGACGATCCATTGGGAGAACCAGGACAGTTTCTCGGAAGAATTCGAAGACGTGGAACTGACCAAATCGGTGTTTGTGGTGGACGGCAACCGTTTGACCACGGCGGGCGGAACATCATCAATTGACCTGATGCTGAAACTGGTCGCGGAGGATCATGGCGAAGAGCTGGCCAATTCGGTTGCGGATCAGTTGATCTACTCCTCGATCCGGACAGATCAGGACACCCAGCGTTTGTCCGTGCCGACCCGCATCGGCGTGCGGCACCCAAAGCTGAGCCTCGTCATCCAGATGATGGAGACCAACATCGAGGAACCCATTAGCCCATCGGTGCTGGCACAGGATGTCGGGATGTCCACCCGCCAGCTTGAACGGCTGTTCCGCCGCTACCTCAGCCGGTCGCCGAAGCGGTACTATATGGAGTTGCGGCTGCAAAAAGCGCGCAACCTGCTGATGCAGACGGATATGAGCGTGATCAACGTGGCACTGGCCTGCGGCTTTGCTTCCCCTTCGCACTTTTCCAAGTGCTACCGCGCTCATTATGACACCACGCCCTACCGCGAACGCGGCAGCCACGCGACGCGGTTGTCGATCTAGGGAACCATCCGGTAAACGGCGCCATTGCCCACGGAGATGAACCAGATCGACCCGTCAGGGGCTTCAACGATGTCGCGTACCCGGCTGGTTTCATTGGTTTCTATCTTCTCCACCTCGGTCAGCGGTGTGCCGTCCAGACGGGCGATGTAATCGAACTTGAGCGAGCCTACCAGAATATCGCCGCGCCAGTCGGGGTTGAGCTTGCCGGAATAGACCAGCAGCCCCGAAGGCGCCATGGACGGATCCCAGTAGAGCGCAGGCTGCTCCATTCCGGCTTTGGCCGTCCCCTCCCCGATCTTCTGGCCAGAGTAGTGTTTGCCATAGGAAATCACCGGCCAGCCGTAGTTTGCGCCGGCCTTCACCGCGTTGACTTCATCCCCGCCGCGCGCCCCATGTTCCGACACCCACAGGTTGCCTTGCAGGTCCAACCCGGCGCCTTGTGGGTTGCGGTGCCCGAAGGACCAGATCTCCGGCAGGACGTCATCCCGTCCCACAAACGGGTTGTCGGCAGGCACCTGCCCGTCCCGCGTCACCCGCACCACGCTGCCGTTGTGCCGCAGGGTGTCCTGCGCGGAGGGACGGTCCCCCCGGTCGCCAATGGTGACAAACAAAGTGCCATCCCGCGCCTCGACAACCCGGCTGCCAAAGTGACGCCCGCCGCTGCTGCCCGGTTTCATGGCGAAAAGCTCGGTCACGTCTTCAAGCCGCGTGCCGTCGGTCGAAAGGTCAGCCCGGATCAAAGCCGTCCCGCTGCCTGACCCCTGGGGCTTGGAATAGGTGATGAACACCGTGCGCGTGGTGTCGAAATCGGCGGCAAGGGTCACATCCAGCAACCCGCCCTGCCCGCGCGTCGCCACAGGGGGCACGCCGGCAACCTCGGTCACGGATCCATTGGCCACATGCAGCAAAACGCCGTCTTTCAGCGTGATCAGCGCCCCGCCACCGGGCAAGGGGGCCACAGCCCAGGGTGTGTCCAGGCCCGTCACCAGCGGTGTGATTGAGATGTCGGCGGCGGCCGCGGGCGCGCATGCCACGCCCAGAAGCATGCCAGCTGAACACACCACGCCTGAGAAACCCTTCAAGATCGACATGAGCCCTGCCCTCTGCTGTCTGCGGTTACCTGTCTGATCAAAGGTATGGTTTGAGCGTGGAATTTCCAGACTGATCCTTTCACAGCGACGTCAGGACAAGGAGCGTTGGCGGAAAAATGGCTTTTCTTTTTCAAGGGCTTTGCTTACCGTCTTCGGCGAACAATACGTTCCAATATGGGAGATACACATGAAAAAGATGCTATTGGCCACAACGGCCGCAGCACTCATTGCAACTGGTGCCCTCGCGGGCGGCCATGCGAAAGAAGTCAAACTGGGCATTGAGTTTGGTTTCACCGGTCCGATTGAATCGCTCAGCGGTCCGATGGCCATGGGTGCCGAACTGGCGATGAAAGAAGCCACCGACAGCGGCATGCTGCTGGATGCGGCGACAGTGACGCCAATCCGTGCGGATTCCGGCTGCATCGACAACGGTCTGGCGGTGGCCTCTGCCGAACGTCTGATCGCGGAAGGCATCAACGGGTTGATCGGCGCGGATTGCTCCGGTGTGACGGGCGCTGTGCTGCAAAACGTCGCGATTCCAAACGGCATGGTGATGATCTCACCCTCCGCCACATCGCCCGGTCTGAGCACCATGGAAGACAACGGCCTGTTCTTCCGCACCTCCCCATCCGACGCGCGTGAAGGTCAGGTGATGGCGGAAATCCTTCAGGAGCGTGGCATCAACTCCATCGCCCTGACCTATACCAACAACGACTACGGCAAGGGTCTGGCGGATGCGATTGAATCCTCCTTCAAGGCGGTTGGCGGCGAAGTGACCATCGTTGCGGCCCATGAAGACGGCAAGGCAGACTACTCTGCCGAAGTCGGCGCGCTGGCTTCTGCCGGTGGCGACCTGCTGGTTGTTGCGGGCTACCTTGATCAGGGTGGTGCAGGCATCATCAAATCCGCGCTCGACGCAGGCGCCTGGGACACCTTCGGTCTGCCCGGCGGCATGATTGGTGAAAACCTGCCCAAGAACATCGGCCCGGATCTCAACGGCTCCTTCGGTCAGATTGCAGGCTCTCAGGGCAACGGCATCGACACCTTTGTGGCGATGGCCAAGGATGCCGGTTTTGACGGCACCTCCCCTTACGCGCCCGAAGCCTATGACGCGGCCGCGCTGTTCTTGATGGCGATGCAGGCGGCGGACAGCACCGATCCGGCGGATTACAAGGACAAGATCCTCAAAGTGGCCAACGCGCCCGGCGAAAAGATCTATCCCGGTGAACTGGCCAAGGCGTTTGAGCTGATCAAGGCAGGCACCGATGTAGATTACGTCGGCGCGTCAGCGGTTGAGCTGATTGGCCCCGGCGAATCCGCAGGCACCTACCGCATGATCGAAGTCAAAGACGGCAAGAACGAAACCATCGGTTTCAAGTAAGTCAGGCCCGCCTGACTGGATGCAGCCCGCGTAAAACGTGGGCTGCATTTGCATAACGATCAGCAAAAGCTGACGGGCTGTTCACGCAGCCACTGGGACACGGGGAACACGCGATGGGTCAGCAGACCGACAAGATGATCGTCGTCGACGATCTGCATAAGCACTTTGGCGGCTTTCATGCGGTTGATGGGGCATCGCTCAGCATCGAACGGGGGTCGATCACCGGATTGATCGGTCCGAACGGTGCGGGAAAAACCACTCTTTTCAACGTGATCGCTGGCGTTCTTCAACCAACCTCCGGCACGGTCCACATGGACGGTGAGAACATCACCGGCCTTGCCCCGCATGATCTGTTCCACAAGGGATTGCTGCGCACCTTTCAGATTGCTCATGAATTCCACTCGATGTCCTGTCGCGAGAACCTGATGATGGTCCCCGGCGGCCAGTCGGGAGAGACGCTGTGGAACACATGGTTCGGGCGAAAACGCATCGCGGATGAGGAACGCGCGCTGAAGGCGAAAGCCGATGAAGTGCTGGAGTTCCTGACCATCGAACATCTGGCCGAACAAAAGGCCGGGCAAATCTCCGGTGGGCAGAAAAAGCTGCTGGAGCTGGGCCGCACGATGATGGTGGACGCCAAGATCGTCTTTCTGGACGAAGTGGGCGCAGGCGTGAACCGCACGCTGCTGAACACCATTGGGGATGCAATCATCCGGCTGAACAAGGAACGCGACTATACCTTCGTGGTGATCGAACACGACATGGATTTCATCGGCCGTCTGTGTGATCCGGTGATCTGTATGGCCGAGGGCCACGTGCTGGCCGAAGGCACGCTGGATGAGATCAAGGCGAACGAGCAGGTGATCGAGGCGTATCTGGGGACCGGATTGAAGAACAAAGACAAGGTGGGCGCATGAAGCTACAGCGGGCCATATCGTCGGCTGCGGTGCTGGTAGGGTTTGCCACTGCATCTATGGCTGGCTCCAACGGTTTTGTTGACCGCGAAGAAATTGGTCGTGGTGAGGTCGCAGGCGAAACCGTTATTCTCTACGATGATGGCTTTTGGCGCCATGCCGATTCAGGCGGTGAACGATGTACTCCGGTTCCTTTCGTCGGATCTGTTTGCGCCCTGCCGTCCGAATGGGCGCGGTTCCCTCAACAGATCGCTGAATACAAGCCGACGTTCGTTTCTGGAACTCATTTGCCAGGCGAGATTTATGGTGTGTTCGATTTGGACGGGGGACGGGCCAATCTAGATACTCTCAATCGTTTTATCGCGACCCGTACGACTTATAATGGGTTACAGGGCGCGCGATCTCGTGTTGAGATTATATCCGTCAATGGCCGGGATTGGAGCACCTTTTCTGCAAGTGTTGGCGGCACGCTTAAATTGTTTTCCATCCTGGACCAGCATAGTCGAATTGTCGTCGCAGAGACTGCAGCATGGAACACCACCTTCCTCCACAAAGATCACAAGCAGGAACACACAGTGTTTTTGGCTGCCATCGAATTGGACGAGTTATGACCGACCCTTACAGCGACCGCGGCAACAAGGACGTGTCGATCACAAATCCCAAAGGCATGGGCAGCAAGATGCCCGAGGCGAGCGGCAAGAGCTTCGCCTCCCCCGGTGGCCCTTTCCTGATTGGGGAGAACATGACGGCGGGATACGGCGCGGGGCCGGACATTCTGCATGATTGCACCATTGCCGTGGATCAGGGCGAGATTGCCGTGATCGTGGGTCCCAATGGCGCGGGCAAATCGACTGGGATGAAAGCGGTCTTTGGCATGCTCGACATGCGCCAAGGCCATGTGCGGCTGGATGGGGAGGACATCACCGGGTTGTCGCCGCAGGACCGGGTGGCCAAGGGCATGGGCTTTGTGCCGCAGACCTCGAACATCTTTACCTCCATGACGGTGGAGGAAAACCTTGAGATGGGCGCGTTTATTCGGACGGATGATTTTTCCGATACGATGGCGCAGGTCTATGACCTTTTCCCGATCCTCAAGGAGAAGCGCTTGCAGGCCGCCGGCGAATTGTCAGGTGGTCAGCGCCAACAGGTTGCCGTGGGCCGCGCGCTGATGACGCAACCCAAGGTGCTGATGCTGGATGAACCGACGGCCGGCGTGTCGCCGATTGTGATGGATGAACTCTTTGACCGGATCATTGAAGTGGCGCGCACGGGTATTCCCATTTTGATGGTGGAGCAGAACGCGCGGCAGGCGTTGGAGATTGCGGACAAGGGGTATGTGCTGGTGCAGGGCGCGAATGCGTATTCAGGGACGGGCAAGGAACTGTTGGCCGATCCTGAGGTGCGTAAGAGCTTTTTGGGGGGATGAGGGTGCGGTTTCTAGCTTGTCTTTTTGTGATGACTGGAGCGGCCTCCGCCGCGACCGAGTTTCAATGTATGTCGCACCGGGAGTGTTTCACCGAAACCAACTGCCGGCCTCACTTTATAACGTCACAGGTGAACGTGGATGTTGCACAAAACGAAATTCACTTCGGCGCACCGCCTGACAGTGAACAAGGGGGCGATCCACTTGTGTTTGCATTACACCCCGGAACCGAGAAAACTCGATATATGGGAATAAAGGTCGGGCCACCGCCGATTGGAGTGAGCACGTTTACAGTATTCAATACATCTGAGTTCGTATTGAGCAGCGCCGTGCAAATCGATTTGCCTCGACCTGATTTTGCAGTTGGTATCGTGATCAGAGGCAGATGCGAGTTGGAAACAAGCTAATGGACTTCCTAAACGCCCTCATCGCTTTCGCGAACTTCGTCTTCATCCCCGGCGTCGCCTACGGCTCGCAACTCGCCCTCGGCGCACTTGGTGTCACGCTCGTCTATGGCATCCTGCGGTTTTCCAACTTCGCCCACGGGGACACCATGGCGATGGGCGCCATGGCAACCGTCCTGATCACATGGCTTTTCCAAAGCTGGGGCATCTCGCTGGGGCCGCTGCCCACCGCCCTGCTCGCCCTGCCCTTCGGGATCCTCTTCGCCATCGGCCTGCTCCTGGGCACCGACCGGATGATCTACAAATTCTACCGGGTGCAAAAGGCGAAACCGGTGATCCTTGTGATCGTCAGCCTTGGGATCACGTTCATTTACAATGGCCTGACCCGTTTCGTCATTGGCGCGGATGACCAGAACTTCTTTGACGGGCAGCGCTTCATCATCTCCGCGCGGGAATTCAAAGCCAGCACCGGCCTGCCCGAAGGGCTGTCGTTCAAGACCACGCAAGGGATCACCATCGTGACTGCGATCATCGTGGTGGCAGCACTTTTCTGGTTCCTGAACAAAACGCGCGCAGGTAAGTCCATGCGCGCCTATTCCGACAATGAGGATCTGGCGCTGCTGTCGGGGATCAATCCCGAACGTGTGGTGATGATCACATGGATCATCGTGGCCAGCCTCGCCACCATTGCAGGCGTGCTCTACGGCCTCGATAAGTCCTTCAAACCCTTTACCTATTTCCAACTGCTGCTGCCGATCTTTGCCGCCGCCATTGTGGGGGGCTTGGGCAATCCGCTGGGGGCAATTGCAGGTGGGTTCGTGATCGCTTTCTCCGAAGTCACGATCACCTATGCGTGGAAAAAGGTGCTGGTGTACCTCATGCCCGAACCGCTTGAGCCCTCGGGCCTCGTGCAGCTTCTCAGCACGGACTACAAATTCGCCGTCAGCTTCGTGATCCTGTTGATCGTGCTGCTGTTCAAACCCACGGGACTGTTCAAGGGGCAATCGGTATGAGCGAGACTGTCAGAAACACGGTGCTGTTCGGGTTAATGGCCTTTCTCATTGCCGGTGTGGTGGTTGTTCAGGGCTGGAACTCAGCGCTGCTGATCATCGCGATGGGGCTGATTTCCAGCATCATGGCGCTTGGCGTCAACCTGCAATGGGGCTTTGCGGGGTTGTTCAACGTCGGCATCATGGGGTTTGTCGCCCTTGGCGGTCTGGCTGCGATTGTCGTCGGGATGCCGTCGACGCCGGGTGCGATGTCCGCAGGCGGGTTCATCGTGCTTGGCGCGTTGGCGCTTGGGGCCGCGACCATCGCATTGGCGATCTACACCTACCGGCGCATGCCCCCCGGCTGGGGACGCACGGTGGCCATGCTCGTCATCATCGTTGCGGGGTTTTTCATCTTCCGGGGCGTGCTGGACCCGGCTGTTGACCGGATCGAAGACATCAACCCTGCGCAAACCGGTTATCTTGGCGGGATCAATCCCCGCTGGGCTGAATTCGGTGTGGATGCGGATCTGTTCATGTTGCTGGCCTGGCCTTTGGGCGGCCTGTTTGCCGCCGCTGCGGCCTGGGTTATCGGCAAAACGGCTTTGGGGCTGCGCTCGGACTATCTGGCGATTGCCACGCTGGGCATTGCAGAGATCATCATCGCCGTGATGAAGAACGAGGATTGGCTGACGCGGGGCGTCAAGAACGTGATCGGCATCCCCCGCCCTGTGCCCTATGAGGTCACGCTCCAGAACGATCCGGCATTTGTGGAGCGCGCGGCAGGTTGGGGCCTGAGCCCGGTTGAAGCCTCAACGCTTTGGGTAAAGGTGTGCTACATCGTGCTGTTCGCTGTGGTGCTGGTCCTGCTCATGTGGATGAGCCAGCGCGCGCTGCATTCGCCCTGGGGCCGGATGTTGCGGGCGATCCGCGACAATGAAACCGCTGCCGAGGCGATGGGCAAGGACGTCAAGGCGCGGCACTTGCAGGTGTTCATTCTGGGCTCCGCCATCTGCGGCATCGCGGGGGCAATGATGACGACAATGGACGGGCAATTGACCCCCGGCACCTACCAGCCGCTGCGGTTCACTTTTCTGGTTTGGGTGATGGTGATTGTGGGTGGCTCCGGCAACAACCTCGGCTCTGTCCTCGGGGGGTTCCTGATCTGGTTCCTCTGGGTGCAGGTGGAGCCTATGGGGTTGGGGTTGATGAACCTGATCACGGCCGGCATGGAAGAAGGATCGGCGTTGAAAGAACATCTCATTGAATCTGCCGCGCACATGCGGCTTTTGACCATGGGTCTGGTGCTGCTTCTGGTGCTCAGGTTCTCCCCCCGCGGATTGATCCCCGAAAAGTAGGGTGCGCATTCACTGCGCACCACCACACCAGATTCCCAGACCATCGGTGCGCAGTGAACCTGCGGCCGACGTGCCTTGTCAGCGCCCCTTGAACAACCCACCCAGAATGCCGCGCACAATCCGGCGGCCCGTGGTGCCTTTGAGCTCCTTGATCACAACCTGCGCCACGGCCTGACCAAACCCTTCCTGCGATTTGCGCCGGGGTGCGCGGGAGGATGACCGTGCCACCCCCTTGCCTGCATAGCGACGCGCATTGTTGAACTCCCGCAGGGAGGGTGTCGCGGCTTCCTCTGCTTCTTCCTCTGCCTTGGCGGCGTCGGCGGCGGCCTTGTCGGCACGGGCGCGCAGCATCTCGAAGGCGGAGTTGCGGTCCAGCCGTTGATCGTATTTCCCGGCCATCGGCGATTGTGCCATCAGGGCGGCACGTTCGTCCGTGCTGATCGGGCCCAGTTGGGAGGATGGCGGCCGGATCAGCGTGCGCTCCACAATGCCCGGCACCCCATTCTTTTGCAGGAAAGAGGTCACCGCCTCCCCCACGCCGACTTCGCGGATCGCCTCTTCGGTCTCGAACCGGGGGTTTTCGCGATAGGTCTCGGCGGCCATGCGCAGTTCCTTGCGGTCCTTGGCCGTGAAGGCGCGCAGGGCGTGCTGGACGCGGTTGCCCAATTGGCCAAGGATGTCTTCGGGCACGTCAGCCGGGTTTTGGGTGATGAAATAGACCCCAACCCCCTTGGAGCGGATCAGCCGCGCAACCTGTTCCACCTTGTCGACCAGCGCCTTGGGGGCGTCATCAAACAACAGGTGCGCTTCGTCAAAGAAGAAGACCAGCTTGGGTTTGTCCGGGTCGCCCACCTCGGGCAGTTCTTCGAAAAGCTCCGACAGCAGCCATAGAAGGAAAGTTGCATAGAGCTTGGGCGCGCCCATCAGTTGGTCGGCGGCAAGGATGTTGATCGAACCGCGCCCGTCCGCATCCGTCCGCATCAGGTCCGCAAGCGCCAGCGCAGGCTCCCCGAACAGATCCGCAGCCCCCTGATTTTCCAACACCAGCAAACGTCGCTGGATCGCACCAACAGAGGCGGAGGAGACATTGCCGTAGCGCAGCGCGAGTTGTTTGGCGTTCTCACCGATCCAGACCAGCAGCGCTTGCAGGTCCTTGAGGTCCAGGAGCGGCAAACCATCTTCGTCGGCGACACGGAACGCAATGTTCAGGATACCCTCCTGCGCCTCCGTCAACCCCAGAAGTTGCGCCAGCAGCAGCGGGCCCATTTCGGATACGGTGGTGCGTACCGGATGTCCCTGCTTGCCGTAAAGATCCCAGAAGGTGACCGGAAAGGCATCATAGGTATAGTCGGTGAAGCCGATCTTGGTCGCGCGGCTTGTGAAGGCATCGTGCAGCTTGTGTTCCGCACTGCCCGATTTCGCCAGGCCGCTGAGGTCCCCTTTCACATCCGACAGGAACACCGGCACGCCTTGGGCAGAAAACCCTTCGGCCAGGATCTGCAAGGTGACCGTCTTTCCCGTACCGGTGGCCCCGGCAACCAAACCATGACGGTTTGCGTAACCGATGTTCAGAAACTGCTGCGTGGCATATGCTTCGCCGCCGCCGCCAATAAAGATGTCTTTTGTCACGTAAAAACCCCCTGTTGCGGCATTGCTTGCCGCATGTTCGCGGTGAGCATACTTAATTAACCTCTACGCGCCATAGTGATTGTGTCGCCTGCCAACATGTCCTTTAGGCGGGCGGCACTTCCTCCCTGTCAGACTGGCCGCGCCTTCGGGCGCGGCACTTTTCGCCTTTGGCGGGAGCGGAACGGTGCTCTTCCCTCCACGCGCGTCACAATCCTGTTATTTAGTGGACTTTCGTCACATATTTCCGGTTGACCGTTCAATGTCGCTCTCGTAACGTTGCGTCATAAGTCGGCCCAGTCCGATGGGGAGAACCAAATCGAGGAAGGAGTTGCTTTGCAGCTCCTTTTTCTTTCCTGCGTGGCAGCCAGCCTAATCCCGCCTGATCCGGTCGATTTTCGCCGCCAACCCACTGACATTCCTGTACCATCATGCTAGACCCCCAAAAAACGAGAGTAGGTGTGGAAAACAACATGAGCATGACCCTGAAATCCCTTTCCCTTGCGGCGGCATTTGCCGTGCTGACCCCCATTTCCGTCCTGGCGCAAAGCACGGACGCAGAAGCGGATACCGATGCAACCAATGACATTGAATCGCAATTGCCTCTTGGTGAGGACGCCGACAAGGATCCCGATCTGGGCAAACCCTATACGGCTGAAGTGATTGGTTCGTGGGAACTGCGCTGTATCAAGACAGAAGCCGAAGATCCCTGCCAGATGTATCAGCTTCTGGATGATGGTGAGGGGGCTCCGGTTGCGGAAGTGTCCTTGTTCCGGCTGCCCGAAGGCGGCAAGGCCGAAGCGGGCGGCACGATCATCGTACCGCTTGAGACGTCGCTGACCGACCAGATGACGATCTCTATTGATGGGGCCAAAGGCCGCCGGTATCCGTTTGCGTTCTGCAATCCTGTCGGTTGCTACGCCCGCATGGGGCTTACGCCTGCGGATGTGACGGCTTTCAAACGCGGCAACGAAGCGGTCATCACAATTGTTCCTGCCTTGGCACCAGATCAGAAAGTTCAGCTGAAACTGTCGCTGACTGGCTTTACTGCCAGCTATGACAAAGTGTCTGTCATTCAGCCGTAATCACCAACGCGATCACATGATCATATGGCCGCGCCTTCGGGTGCGGCCTTTTTTCATGGGTCAGATGCGGCGCAGTGCCAGAACGGCGTTCATGCCACCAAAAGCAAAAGCGTTGCTGAGCGCCACAGACACCTTCGCCTCACGCGCCTCATTCGGGACCACGTCCAGCGCGCATTCGGGGTCGGGTTCTTCGTAGCCGATGGTGGGCGCGATCACGCCGTCGCGCAGGGCCATGATGCAGGCCAACAGCTCCACCGCGCCGGTGCCGCCAATAAGATGCCCGTGCATCGATTTGGTCGAAGAGATCATCAACCGATCCGCATGCGGGCCAAAGACATCCGCGACCGCAGCGCATTCGGTCTTGTCATTGGCAGCGGTCCCGGTGCCATGGGCGTTGATATAGCCCACCTCTTCGCCATTGATGCCAGCGTCCTGCAACGCGCCGGCCATGGCCCGCGCCGCCCCATTCTTTGACGGCATCACGATGTCGCTGGCATCCGAGGACATGGCAAAACCCGCGACTTCACACAGGATATCCGCGCCGCGGGCACGGGCGTGGTCATAGTCCTCAAAGACGAACACCCCTGCCCCTTCGCCCTGCACCATCCCGTTGCGGTTGGCCGAAAACGGACGACAGGCATCGCGGCTCATCACCCGCAGGCCTTCCCAGGCCTTCACACCGCCAAAGCAGAGCATGGATTCGGACCCACCTGTGACCATCACCGGCGCCATGCCGGACCGGACCATCGAAAACGCCTGCGCCATCGCGTGGTTCGAGGACGCACAAGCAGTGGAGACCGTGAACGACGGCCCCTTGAGGTTCCATTCCATGCTCACATGGCTGGCGGCGGCGTTGTTCATCAGCTTGGGCACCACAAAGGGATGCACCCGGTTTTTGCCCTCTTCATAGACCGCGCGGTAATTGTCGTCCCAGGTCGACACCCCGCCGCCCGCCGTGCCCAGCACAACACCGGACCGCGCGGCCAGATCGCCGGAGAACGTCAGCCCCGACTGTTCAATCGCTTCTCTGGCGGCAGCCAGCGTGAATTGCGTGAACCGGTCATAAAGCGAAATCTGCTGGCGGTTATAGCGCCCTTCGGCTTCAAACCCGCGCACCTGCCCGCCGATCTGGATCGACAGACGATCGGTGTCGCGGAAATCCAACGGGCCAATCCCGCAGACCCCTTCGCGCATCGCGGCCAGGGTGTCAGCCACGGAATGACCAAGCGCGTTGATCGTGCCGGCACCTGTGATGACAACACGGTGCACCACTCAGGCCTGCTCGGCTTTCAGCCGTTCAATGCCCGTGATGATGCTGGCGACCGAGGAGATGTCAAAATCGGACTCCTGCGGCGCATTCGCGTTGAAGGGCACGGAAATGTCGAAGGCTTCTTCAATGGCGAAGATGCTTTCCACCAGCCCGAGGCTGTCTATTCCGAGATCCTCCAGCGTACTGTCCAGCGTGACATCCTCGGGTTCCAGCACAGCCTGTTCGGCAATGATCGCGATGACCTGATCCTGAATGCTCATGACGTTTCCTTGGTATTGGCCTTCGGGGCTGATTTAGTCATCGTCACCCGGTTTGAAAACCGCCTTTCTGAGGTCCGCGACATCACGCAGCAAGCGCGGCAAGCGCCGGATCGCTTTGTACATGTCCACCTGTTTGTCCATCTGCGTGGCGGGATAGCCCAGCATGGTGCGTCCCGCAGGCACGTTTGACATCAACTTGGTGCCGCCCCCGGCAATCACGCCGTCGCCCACGAAGATGTTGTCATTCACCCCGCATTGGCCCGCCATCACCACGTTGTTGCCAATCACGGCCGATCCCGCGATGCCGACCTGCCCGCAGATCAGGCAGTTTTCGCCGATGGTCACGTTGTGGCCTATGTGCACCTGATTATCGAGCTTGGTGTTATTACCTATTTTCGTATCCCGGATGGTGCCGCAATCAATGGTGCAGCCCATGCCAATCTCAACATCATCGCCCAACGTCACACTGCCCAGCGAATGGATGCGGATCCACGGCTGCGCTTCGGCTTTGCCCTGATCGCCCAGCGTCTTGCGGGCGGATTCGACTGTCGAAGGCTCTGCGGTGACAAAGGAAAACCCGTCCCCGCCAATGCGTGCGCCGGGCTGGATGATCACCCGGTCGCCGATGGTCACACGCGCACCGATGCTGACATGTTCGCGCAAGTAGGCATCCGCCCCCAGCGTCACATCCACGCCAATGAAGCAATGCGGCCCGATCACCGCGTTGTCGCCAATCACCGCCCCGGCAGAGATCACGGCGAGCGGCCCCACACTGATGTCCCGGCCCAGCTTTGCTGCGGGATCAACCACGGCGGAGGGGTGAATGCCCGGCTGAAACCCCTGCCCTGCATCCAGCATCCGCGTCATGCCGGACATCGCAAACCGGGGCCGGTTTGGCAGGATGGCGGCCTTGAGCCCCATGGCCTGCCAATCCGCATCGGGCCACAGCATGGCGGCACGCGCAGCACCCTCCGGCAGGCTTTCGGCATACTTCGGGCTCATCGCGAGGGCCAGATCATCCGGACCCGCCGTTGCAGGCTCCGCCGCGCGGGCGATGGTCAGGGTGGTATCCCCGACCGCCTGCGCGCCGATGGCATCCGCTATTTCCGCGATAGAATGTGGCATGGGGCACCCCGCTTCGGAATTGCCCCGAGGCTTATCCCTGAACGCCGCCCAAGACCACCCCTGCCTTTGACAGCGCATCCCAGATCCGCGCATCGCGGCCATAGATGTCTGCGCGGTACTCGGTATGGCCCCGCGCGTTTGTCACCGCCGTGCGGTAGATGATGTGCACGGGCACAGGTTGATCCAGCAGCACTTTCGTCTCCCGACCGGATTTCAGCACGCGCTGGAAGTACCCTTTGGGATCGTCCTCCTGTGCGGCCAGCAGCGTGTAGGCAAAATCAAACGGATCATTCAGACGCACACACCCATGGCTGAACGCCCGCACATCACGCGAAAACAGGCTCTTCTGCGGCGTGTCGTGCAGGTAAATGTTGTGCTTGTTGGGGAACATGAATTTCACCAGACCCAGCGCATTGCGCGGGCCCGGAGGCTGGCGCATGGCATAGGGGAAATTGCGCGCGGAATACTTGCTGAAATTCGCCGCCCCCCGGTTCACAACCCGCCCGCGACGGTCCGTGATCTGGATATGACGCACCGCATTGGGGTTGCGGCGCAGCGCAGGCAGGTATTCCTTCGTGACGATGGAGCGGGGCACATACCAGCTTGGGTTGATCACCATATGCTCCATCACATCGGAGAATTCCGGCGTCGGCCGATCCTCCGTGCGTGCCCCCACCACGGAGCGTGTCTGGAAGGTGACCTTGCCATCGTCGACCACCTTGGCCGTGAAATCGGGGATGTTCACAAGGATATGCCGCTTGCCGCGTTCGGTGTTGAACCACCGCTCCCGCTCAAGTGCGACAAAGACCGATTGCAGGCGTTTGGCGACGGTTGTGTTGATCTGCGCCATGGTGGCGGCACCGGCCACACCATCCGCGTTCAGCCCATGGGCAACCTGAAATTCATGCACTGCGTCCGTGATGGCCTTGTCATAGGTCTGGGTGTT
>Ga0160419_100548_pt1 | contig 23107 bp, 22 predicted proteins | sample CelAP2metagpilot_2_FD_108196 | JGI IMG/M metagenome (GOLD analysis project Ga0160419, IMG submission 108196) | Phycosphere-associated microbial communities from Cellana algal ponds in Kailua-Kona, Hawaii, USA - Cellana AP2-4-25 metagenome pilot ... | reverse complement strand
GCGGAGAACGCGGTCGCAGACCGGGTCAAGGTCGTGCCAAGTATCAAGTCAGGAAAACAATGAACACGCGCAATTTGCTGGTCGGTCCGTTCAACCGGGTTGAGGGCGATCTCGAAATTCGGCTGGAGGTCGAGGACGGAAAGGTCACCAGCGCCTATGCCAATTCACCGATGTTTCGTGGGTTTGAGCCGATGATGCTGGGCAAGGCCCCGATTGATGCGCTGACCATCACGCCCCGCATTTGCGGGATTTGTTCGATCAGCCAATCCTCGGCGGCAGCCGCAGCGCTTGGGTCGGCGGCAGGCCTCGCGCCCGCGCCGCAGGGCGCTCTGGTCGCGGCAATCATGCACGGGATCGAAAATGTCTGTGACCATCTCACGCATTTCAACCTGTTCTTTTGTGCTGATTTCGCACGTCCGGCCTATGCTGGGCGCGAATGGCATGACCGGGCCGTGACGCGGTTCACGGCGATGGAAGGCTCCGCCGTGCGGTCCTGCATCGAGGCGCGCGCGCAGTTGTTGCACATCGTTGGATTACTGGGGGGCAAGTGGCCACATACGTTGGCGATCCAGCCCGGCGGCGTCACCCGCGCGCCAACGGTGCGCGACCGCATCCGCATGAGCTCGACCCTTGCAGCGTTTCGGCGCTATCTGGAAACGGTATTGTTTGGCGCACCTGTTGAGGCGTTCGCAGCGCTGTCGACGGCGGAGGCGATCACCGGTTGGTCACGCGGCGATGCGGGGCTGTTCATGGAAATCGCCTCTGACCTGCGCTTGAGCGAGACGGGGTATGGGCCGGGGCGGTATCTGTCGTTTGGGGCTTATCCGCTGCCTGAAGGGCGCAGCTTTGGTCCCGGTGTGTGGGAAAACGGTACGCTGTCACCGGTGGATACCGACCGCATCCGCGAGGACCTCAGCCACGCGTGGATGCTGGGGGACGACGCCCATCCGCGCCACGGGCAGACGACACCAGATGAAGACATGCGCGACCCCGCCTATAGCTGGTGCAAGGCCCCGCGCATGGCGGGGCAGACGATGGAAACGGGTGCCTTTGCGCGCCAGGTCGTGGATGGGCATCCGGCGGCTTTGGATCTGGCGGTAGACGGGTCTAATGTCTTGGCACGGGTGGCGGGGCGGCTGTTGGAAGTGGCGCGCACTCAGATGATGATGGAAGAGTGGGTGGCCCAGATCAGGCCAGAGGCCTCTTTCATGGATGACGTGCCGGTGCCACGTGAAGGCCAAGGTGAAGGGCTGGTCGAGGCGGCGCGCGGATCCTTGGGGCATTGGATCCGCATTGAGGCGGGCAAGATCGCGAGCTATCAGATCATCGCGCCAACCACATGGAATTTCAGCCCGCGCGACGCCCATGGAACCCCCGGCCCGGTGGAAGCCGCCTTGGTCGGAGCCGAGGTCAGCGCGGAGGAAGACACCCCGCTGAGCGTGCAACACATCGTGCGCAGTTTTGATCCCTGCATGGTCTGCACAGTCCATTGAACAAGGGCCTGCGCATTCGGGTGCGCGGTCAGGTGCAGGGCGTGGGGTTCCGCCCGTTTATCTGGCAGTTGGCACAGCGGTTTGACGCCGTCGGTGAGGTGCTGAACGATCCAGAAGGCGTGTTGATCCATGCTTTGATTGCTCATCCTGATCCCTTTGTTGCGTCGATACGGGATGAGGCACCACCGCTTGCGCGGGTGGATGCAGTGGAGGTTGAGCCGTTCGTCTTTGACACCCTGCCGACGGGTTTTGAGATTGTACAAAGCCAGGGTCGTGGCGCCGAGACACGCGTGACACCAGACGCGGCGACCTGTGATGCCTGTCTTGCAGATATCCGGGGCGATGATCCGCGTAGACGGGGGTATGCGTTTACGAATTGCACCCATTGCGGGCCACGCTTCACGATCCTGCACGGGCTGCCCTATGACCGGGCGCAGACGACGATGGCCGGTTTTGAGATGTGCCCGGCCTGCGCCGCAGAATATGCCGACCCGGCAGATCGCCGGTTTCATGCGCAGCCGGTGGCCTGTGCCACCTGCGGTCCGCAGGTTTGGTTCGAAAGCGCTGGGGCGCGGCGTGAGGATGCCATCGCTGAGGCGGCAGCTTGTGTTCGGCAGGGGGGCATTCTGGCGATCAAAGGCTTGGGCGGTTTCCACCTGTGTTGTGACGCGACAAATGCGGAGGCCATTGACGTGTTGCGCGCGCGTAAGCATCGGCCCGGCAAGCCGCTCGCCTTGATGGGCACCGTCGCACAGGTGGAGAAATTTGCCGCGCCCAGCGAGGCGGATTGGGAGTCGCTGCGCGCGGCGGCAGCCCCCATTGTGCTTTTGCAAAAGCGCGCGGCGCTCCCTGAAGCCCTGGCACCGGGGCAGGCGCGTTTGGGGTGGATGCTGCCCTATACGCCGCTGAACCATCTTGTGCTCGATGCGATGGACCGGCCTTTGGTGATGACATCCGGGAACCTGTCTGGTGAGCCGCAGGTGATCGGCAATGATGAGGCGCGGGAGAAATTGGCTCCGCTTGTGGATGGCTATCTCATGCACGACCGTGACATTGCGCGCCGGTTGGACGATAGCGTGATGCGCAACACGGATCACGGGCCCATAGTCCTGCGCCGCGCGCGGGGACAGGTGCCTGAAACACTGCCGCTGCCCACTGGGTTCGAAGATGCGCCACAGGTTCTGGCCTTTGGCGCGCATCTGAAGTCTGCGATCTGCCTGATCAAGAACGGGCAGGCGCTGCTGTCGCATCATCTCGGCGATCTGGACGATGCGTTGACCTGGGATGAGTTTATCAAGGCGGACGCGGATTATGCGGGGTTGTTTGATCATGCGCCCGAGGTTTTTGCCTGTGATCTGCATGAGGGGTATCGGTCGTCCGAACATGCGCGATCCCGTGCGATAGAGGGTCAGCTTATCGAAGTGCAGCATCACCACGCGCATCTGGCGGCCTGTCTGGCCGAGAACAATTGGGCGCGCGATGAGGGGCCGGTGGCGGGCATCATTCTGGATGGTTTGGGCCTCGGGTCCGATGGGACGATCTGGGGCGGGGAGCTGCTGCTTGGGAGCTATGTCGGATATGAGCGGGTGGCGCATCTGGAGGCCGCTCCTTTGGTCGGCGGGGATGCGGCACAGCGCGAACCGTGGCGCAATGCCGTCGCGCGGCTGGATCTCGCGGGATTGTCTGCGGTTGCGGATCACCTTTTTGCGGACCAACCGGTCGGGATCCTGCGTCAGGCCGCGCAGGCGGGGATCAACACCGTGGCGTCTTCCTCGGCAGGGCGTTTGTTTGATGCGGTGGCGGCGGTCATTGGGGTGCAAGCGGGCGCGCAGAGTTTCGAGGGCGAGGCGGCAATGCGGATGGAAGCAATGGCGTCCGGTCCGTTTGACGATCCCTATCCTTTTGGTGCAGACCTGAGCACCGCGCCCTTGTTTCAGGCGATTGCGGCGGACGTCGCGGCGGGGCGTGATCCAGCGATTATGTCCGCGCGGTTTCATGCGGGGGTGGCAGAAGCGTTTGCGGCGCCTGCACGTGCTTTGGTCGAAAGCGGTTCGGCCAAATCGGTTGCGCTGTCAGGCGGGTGTTTTCAGAACGCTTTGCTGTTGGATTTCACGATCCGGGCGTTGGGTGATGTGCCGGTCTTGATCCATCAAAAGGTGCCTGCAAACGATGGTGGATTGGCCTTGGGACAGGCCGTGATTGCCGCAGCACAAGCGTTAGCGGACCGGTAAGCGACTGGCCACCTTGCCGTGCCAACGGTCAATTGGCAGTCAGTTGATCGGTTCTGCGATGGCGCAATAACGCATTTAGTGCGTTGATTTATATGCTGAAAAATTAGAACTCCTGAATGCGCCCTATTCCTTGGCGCTCCCACAACATCTCTTCGCATACTGCGGTGGACAACCTCCGTCGTGCCGTTGACCGGTGTGACACTGGCAAGAAGGGAGCTGGCCTTGGCTGACATAGAAACATTTTACGACGTGATGCGGTCGCAGGGGATCACCCGCCGCAGTTTCATGAAATACTGTTCGCTGACGGCGTCGGCACTGGGCCTTGGCCCGGCCTTCGTGCCGCAGATTGCCCATGCGATGGAGACCAAGCCACGCACGCCGGTGATCTGGGTGCATGGCCTTGAGTGCACCTGTTGTTCGGAAAGCTTCATCCGCTCCGCGCATCCGCTGGCCAAGGATGTTGTGCTGTCGATGATCAGTCTGGATTACGACGACACGCTGATGGCGGCCGCCGGGCACGCGGCCGAAGCCGCGATGATGGAGACGATTGAGAAATACAAAGGACAGTACATTCTGGCCGTTGAAGGCAACCCGCCGCTGAACGAGGACGGCATGTTCTGTATTTCGGGTGGCAAGCCCTTTGTCGAAAAGCTCAAGATGGCGGCAAAGGATGCAAAAGCTGTGATCAGTTGGGGCGCCTGCGCGTCCTATGGATGTGTGCAGGCGGCCAAGCCGAACCCAACGCAGGCGACACCGGTGCACAAAGTCATCACCGACAAGCCGATCATCAAGGTGCCCGGCTGTCCGCCGATTGCCGAAGTGATGACGGGGGTGATCACCTACATGCTGACGTTTGACCGTATGCCGGAGCTGGACCGTCAGGGCCGCCCCGCGATGTTCTATGGGCAGCGCATTCACGACAAATGCTACCGCCGTCCGCACTTTGATGCAGGCCAGTTTGTTGAGGAATGGGACGATGACGGCGCGCGCAAGGGCTATTGCCTTTACAAAATGGGCTGCAAAGGGCCGACCACCTACAACGCCTGTTCCACGATCCGCTGGAATGAGGGCGTCAGTTTCCCCATTCAATCCGGTCACGGCTGCATCGGCTGTTCCGAAGACGGGTTCTGGGATCAGGGCACCTTCTATGACCGGGTGACGGACCTGACCCAATTCGGGGTGGAGGCGAACGCGGATCAGATCGGGTTTGCCGCTGCCGGCGTTGTCGGGGCAGGCGTGGCCGCTCACGCAGCCGTCTCCGCTCTCAAATCTGCTCAGAACAAAGCTCAAAAGAAACCAACCCCGACAAATGAGGAGGCCTGATAATGGTTGTCCAGACACCCAACGGCTTCAATCTTGACGACACGGGACAGCGCATCGTCGTTGACCCGGTGACCCGGATCGAAGGCCACATGCGCTGCGAAGTGAATGTCGATGAAGACGGCTATATCCGCAATGCTGTGTCAACTGGCACAATGTGGCGCGGGCTTGAAGTCATCCTCAAGGGGCGCGACCCACGCGATGCTTGGGCCTTTACCGAACGCATTTGCGGCGTTTGCACCGGGACACACGCGCTGACCTCTGTGCGCGCGGTTGAAGATGCGCTCGGCATCACGATTCCCGACAACGCGAATTCCATCCGCAACATGATGCAGCTGAACCTCGAAATTCATGACCATGTTGTGCATTTCTACCACCTACATGCGCTGGATTGGGTGAACCCGATCAACGCGCTGCGTGCCGATCCGAAAGCCACGAGCGAGTTGCAGCAATCGGTATCGCCAAGTCATCCGCTGTCTTCACCGGGATACTTCCGGGACGTCCAGAACCGGCTTAAACAGTTTGTGGAAAGTGGTCAGCTGGGGCTGTTCAAGAACGGCTATTGGGACAATCCCGCCTATCTGTTGCCGCCCGAAGCGGATCTGATGGCGACGACCCACTACCTTGAGGCGCTCGATCTGCAAAAGGAGATCGTCAAGGTTCACACGATCTTTGGCGGCAAGAACCCGCACCCAAACTGGCTGGTGGGCGGCGTGCCGTGCCCCATCAACGTGCATTCGACCGGTGCCACCGGCGCGATCAACATGGAGCGGCTGAACCTTGTCAGCTCCATCATCGACAAGACAGCGGAGTTCAACCGCAACGTCTATCTGCCGGATGTGATTGCGATTGGCGGGTTCTACAAGAACTGGCTTTATGGCGGCGGGTTGTCATCGCAGGCGTGCCTTGCCTATGGCGATATCCCTGAGAACCCCAACGATTTCTCGCCCGAGCAGATGTATCTGCCGCGTGGTGCGATCGTGAATGGGGATATGACGACTGTTCACGATGTGGACGTCCGCGATCCTGAGCAGATTCAGGAATTTGTCGATCACTCTTGGTATGAATACGCCGAAAAGGGCAAAGGTCTGCATCCTTGGGATGGAGAAACAGAAGCCAAGTTTGAACTGGGCCCGAACCTCAAAGGCACGCGCACCAACATCAAACAGATTGATGAAGGGGCGAAATACAGCTGGATCAAGGCACCACGTTGGAAGGGTCACGCGATGGAGGTGGGTCCACTGGCCCGTTACATCGTGGGCTACGCCAAGGGGCATGAAGAGATCAAGGATCAGGTCGATGGATTGCTCCGCACGATGGATCTGCCGGTAGAAGCGCTGTTCTCTACGTTGGGCCGCACGGCGGCACGGGCGTTGGAAAGCGAGTATTGCGGGCGGTTGCAAAAGCACTTCTTTGACAAGCTGATGACCAACATCAAAAACGGCGATGAGAGCACCGCGAATGTTGCCAAATGGGACCCCAAGACCTGGCCGAAGGAAGCCAAAGGTGTTGGCATGACTGAAGCACCGCGCGGCGCGCTGGGGCACTGGGTCCGGATCAAGGACGGACGCATTGAGAACTACCAATGCGTCGTGCCGACCACCTGGAACGGGTCACCGCGCGACAGTCAGGGCAACATCGGCGCCTTCGAGGCAAGCCTGATGAACACCAAGATGGAGCGCCCGGAAGAGCCGGTCGAGATCCTGCGCACGTTGCACAGTTTCGATCCCTGTCTGGCTTGCTCCACTCATGTAATGTCACCAGACGGTGACGAACTGACCACTGTCAAAGTCCGCTGAGAAAGGGAAAAACATGAAAAAGATCGCAACACTTTTGGCACTTCTCCCGAGTATGAGCCTGGCCCACGGTGGTCATGCTCCAACCCCTGAAAGCCTGCACGCGGTGAGCCACACAGGCCCTCTTCTGGGGCTCGCGTTGATCTGTGTCGTGCTTGGTGCGGTGCTCTATCAGCGGTGGGCCTCGTGAGCACGGTCGATCCTGACGCTGCATCCGGGCCGTCGCTGACCGGCGATGCCACGGACGCGGACCTGGCGACGATCACACGCAATTCGTCGGTTTATGTCTATGAAGCCCCTGTGCGGCTGTGGCACTGGATCAATGCGCTGGCGATTTTGGTGCTTTGTGTCACGGGTTACCTGATCGGATCGCCGCCGCCCACGATGATCATTGCGGAGGCCACGCATCAGTTTGTGTTCGGCTACATCCGCTTTGCCCATTTCGCGGCAGGGATGATCATGACGGTTGGCTTTTTTGGCCGGATTTATTGGGCATTCGTTGGCAATTCACATGCGCGCCAGATGTTCAAACTGCCGCTATTGAATGGGAAGTGGTGGCGCGAAGTCTGGGGCGAGGCGAAGTGGTACATGTTTATGGAAAAGAAACCCAAGAAGTACGTCGGGCACAATCCGCTCGCGCAGATCGCGATGTTCTTTTTCATGACCGTGGGCATGAGCTTTATGATCGTGACCGGTTTCGCGCTCTATTCCGAAGGGGTCGGGCGGGACGGCATTCTCGATACGATATTCGGGCCAGCGCTTGATTTTGTCGGCGGCAGTCAAGCGATGCATTCGATCCATCATCTTGGCATGTGGGCGATTGTAGTGTTCATCATCATCCACATCTACGCCGCCGTGCGCGAGGATATCATGTCGCGTCAGTCGGTGGTGTCGACGATGATCTCGGGGACCCGAACGTTCAAGGATGACGATCCGAACTGATCACAGGCTTCAGAGACTTGAGGAAAAGCGGGTGCAATGCGCCCGCTTTTTCTGTTGGATGGCTGCTTTCCATTCTTAGGGTTAAGCGGCAAGTTGTTGATCAGCGGGATGCGTATAGCATACTACGGTATTCAATAATAAGTAATGAAAACAACGATATAAACGATTAATGAAAAAGCGCACAAAATTCTGCCTTTGTACGAATTGCCAAGATAACCTCGTTTTCAGAGCGGATTGGAAGCCAAATAACCGCTCTTTAGGGAGGGGTATCAATGTCGGATAGGGTGCTGGTCCTTGGGATCGGGAATGTCCTGTGGGCGGACGAAGGATTTGGCGTCCGTTGTGTGGAGCAACTGGCGCAGACCTGGGCGCTGCCGGAAGGTGTCACGCTTTTGGATGGTGGGACGCAGGGGCTCTACCTGCTGCCGTTCTTGGAAGAAGCAGATATTCTTGTGGTCTTTGACGCCGTTGATTACGGGCTTACCCCCGGCACCATGAAGATTGTCGAAGGCGATGAGGTGCCGCGTTTCATGGGGGCCAAGAAGATGTCCCTACACCAAACCGGATTTCAGGACGTGATCGCGACTGCGCAGCTGATGGGCTACTGTCCTGAGACTTTGCTGCTGATCGGATGCCAGCCGGAGGAGTTGGAAGACTACGGTGGCGGCCTGCGCGATGTGGTTGCAGCTCAGATCGAGCCGGCGATCAAAGTGGCGATCACCAAGCTGGCGCAGATGGGCGTTGTGGCCAAACCGGGCCGGACCCATAGCGAATTTCTGGCCGACGCATCCATCATGCACCATGCGTATGAAGCTGGACGTCCGTCAGAAGAAGACGCCTGCCGCACCGGTGATGATCGTTTCTTTCCGGCGGCGGAATAGGCCATGTGCGTCGGTATCCCCATGCAGATCACGGGCATTGATGGCATCGCGGCGACGACGACCAACGGTCGGCATGTCGAACTGATTGATCTGTCGCTTACTCCCGATGCTGAAGTCGGCGACTGGCTGCTCACGTTTCTTGGTGCAGCGCGTGAGATCATCACAGCGGATGAGGCGCAAAAGATCGGTGCTGCACTTGCGGGACTGCAGTCTCTGATGGAGGGCGGCGATCTGGGCGACGCCTTTGCCGATCTCGAAAACGCCGGGCCGCAGTTGCCCGCCCATTTGCAAGCGGCCCTCGATGCCGGTGCGACAACAGGTTGAGGACTGACATGACACATCCATTGATCACCCGTTTGACGACGGAATTTGGCTACCGCGAGTTGCACACCATGTGCGATGTCGCCGCGTTTACAGAAGGGGCCGGATATCACGCGATCTTTGTCCCCGGCGACATTGCCCGCAACCTTGAGACGCCTGATGTGGCGGTTATTCTCCCTGAGCTGCGTCAGGCGTTTCAAGGTCGGTTTGATTGCGCTGTCGCATCGGACAGTGTCGAAGAAGAGCTGCGTGAGACAACCAAGGTGCGCAAAACGCCGAGTGTCATTTTCTACCACGAGGGGGAGATGATCGGCGGCATTCCAAAGGTGCGTGACTGGTCAGAATACATCGAACGCATCACACAAATCCTCGCCCTGCCGATGGCGGCTGAATAAGGACCTTGACCATGACCAACCCTTTTATGATGCCCCCCACGGGCTTTGGCCCCGGTTCACAACCGCTCGATACCAATGACGAAAAGCTGGAATACATGCCGCTGCCGCAGGATATGCGTACATATTCACCCCGGCTGCCAGAAGTGGACGATCTTGATCAGACGGAGATTGCGCCTGCATTGGCTTTACTGAGCGAAGTCGCTGCGGCGGCACAAGAGATCGCGAAGAGTGGCGGAACGCGCCAGTTTGATCTGGGGACGCTCGATAAGACGAACCGTGATCTGATTGCCGAGACACTGGGCAGTGGAGAGGTCGCCGCAAAAGTGCGCAGCATTCCCGCCGTTGCTGTGCAGGAAAGCGTGTTCGCCGGCATCTGGACCCTGAACAGCAGCGCGGGTGAACTGATCGAAGTGGCCGAAATCCCGGCGTGCGTGTCCCAAGACGCCTTTGCCCCCAAGCGCGCCGCGATGGGGGAGACGGCTCCATTGATGCCGGGTGTGATCAATGCGCCCCCGATGCTGATCGAGTTGCGCGATAAATCCGCTGACTTTGACCCCGCCGCGCCGTTGCATGTGATCAACCTGTCGCTCCTGCCTCATACCGAAGAGGACCTTGTCTGGCTCGATCAGGCCGTGGGCGAGGGGGCTGTGACGATCCTGTCGCGTGGCTATGGCAACTGCCGGATCACCGCGACGGCCATGCCCCATGTCTGGCGCGTGCAGTTCTTTAACTCCATGGACACGCTGATCCTCGACACCTTCGAAGTGACCACCGTGCCCGAAGTTGCCATCGCCGCGCGCGAGGATTTGGCCGACAGCGGCAAGCGCTTGCTGAGCGTGCTGGAGGCGATCCGATGAACGAGGTGACAAACCGCTTTGAAGGCAGCTTTCTGGGGGCGACTGACAAAATCAGCGCACAGGCCATTATGGAATGCAAGATCTGCTGGTCGCCCTATGATCCGGCGGAGGGGGATGACTATCGCCAGGTTGAGCCGGGCACCGCGTTCATGGACCTGCCGCACGATTGGTCCTGCCCCAATTGCAGCGCGCCCAAAGAACAATTCATGGTGCTTGAGGATCCGGGTTCCACCGCCGCAGTCGAGGCGGCAGAAATTGAAGATGTTACCGCGCGGCTGGTCGCGGATTTCCGGGAAATCTGGCATTCCAAGATGCGCGATGTGCCGATGGTCAACAAACTGCTGACGGTTGAGGCGGTCGGGTTTGAGATGATTGATGGCCGCCCTTTGGGTGTTCTGATCTCGCCTTGGTTCATGAACTTGGTACAGTTGCCCGCTGCGGACGAGGATTGGTCAGCGCTTGAACCCGGGGCCAAGGAGTTGATTGCCTTTCCGTCTGGGGAGTACGAGTTCATTCACAACACGCGCGAGATGATTGGCGGCTACAAAGCCTGTTCGCTGTTTTCGCCGATGGGTGAATTTAAGTCGCAGATGCAGGCACAAGAAGTTGCCGCCGCTGTGATGGTCGCACTTTTTGATGCGGAAAATCAGGCGGAGACCGACCGCGCGGCAGACATTAAAGCCGCACGAGAAGCGGCGCTTGCACCGCCAGAGCCTGAGCCGCCAGCCCTGTCGGATGCACCATCGCGCCGCGCCGTGATCACCGCTGGCTTGGCAGAGCAGGACTAAAGCGATGGCGTCTGCGCGCATATCCTCAGATCTTAGGGCGCTCCCGGTTGAAGGTTTGCCCGTGGCACAGATGGTCATAGGCCAACCGGCTGAGGAGGCCGCAGCGCTTTTGCCGCGCCTGTTCAACCTGTGCCGTGTGGCTCAGGGGATCGCCGCCCGCGCGGCATTCGGTGTCGCGCAAGAGGACGGGTGGCAGGATGCGCTGTGCCTTGAGATCCTCAAGGAGCACGTGTTGAAGCTGTGTCTCCGGTGGCCGGGTCAGGTGTCCGTGCTGCCGGTGACCTTGCCACGTGACTGGAGCGCGGGTGGCCCGAACCTGCGCGAAGCCTTGTTTGGGTCACAGGGCGAGATGCCGGTATCGTTTGAAGCATTCAGCGCCTTTCTACGCTCTGACAGCGGTATCGCACCGGTTCTACGGGCGATCAGCCAATCCTTTGGCCCCTTTGAGGCGGTGCGCCCGGCGATGCCGCTGGTGACCGCGCAGACGATGTTCGACGCCGCACCGCAGGAAAACTCGGTCGCGGCGCGTCACGCGCAGCATCCTGTGATGGTCGGCATTGAACAGGTCTGGGGCCGTGGTCCACTGTGGTCGGCGGTGGGTGTGGCCTGCGATATAGACGCCTGTCTGGATCACCGCTTGCCCGCGCCAGACTTTAGCGCGGGCCGTGCTGTGGTCCCTGCGGCGCGCGGGTTTTACGGGGTCAAGGCGCAGGTCGAAAATGGTGTTGTGACCGCGTTTGACCGCATCACACCTACGGATCATTTGCTGATGCCAAACGGCGTGCTGGATCACGCATTAGCGTCTCTGCCCGGAGCACATTCGGGTACGCACGCGTCCGTGCTTCTGTCTATTCTTGATCCCTGTTTTCCGGTTACGCTCGCCTCATTGGGCAGGGAGGAGGCCGCACATGCATGAGATGTCGCTTTGCGAAGGGATGCGCGGTGTGATCGAGGATCAGGCCCGCCAGCACAACGTCAGCCGGATCAAACGGGTGCGCGTCGAAGTGGGCCGCTTTGCCGGGGTTGAGATCAATGCGCTGCATTTCGCGTTTGATGTGGTCATGCGCGGCTCGCCCGCTGAAGGGGCCGAACTGGTGACGCTGGAACTGCCCGGTCGGGCGCTGTGCTACGACTGTATGAAAGAGGTGGAGATCGCCGACAGGCTGGATCCCTGTCCGACCTGTGGTGGTGGCAAGCTGATGCCGCAAGGCGGCGATGAAATGAGAATCAAAGACTTGGAGGTCGCTTAAAATGTGTACTGTTTGTGGATGTAGCGATGGTGAAACCAAAGTGCATGGCGCGGGCCACAGCCATGGTCATGCACACCATCATGACCACCACCATCATGGCGTTGATGGGCATCACCATTACGGCCACGGACCCGCAGGCGTCGAGGTGCCTGGCATGTCACAAGAGCGGTTGATCGAGATTGAAACCGACATCCTCAGCAAGAACGACAGCTATGCCCATGCCAACCGCGCGGTGCTGGCAGGGAAAGGGGTATTTGCGGTCAACCTCGTATCCTCCCCCGGATCAGGCAAAACGACGCTGCTGTGCAAAACCATTGAGGCTTTGGGTGATATGCCGCTTGGCGTGATCGAAGGGGACCAACAGACCGAAAATGACGCTGACCGCATTCGGGCGACGGGTGCACCAGCGGTACAGGTGAATACCGGCAAAGGGTGTCATCTGGATGGTCACATGGTGGGCCACGCGATGGAGCATCTTGATCTTCCGGATGGCGCGATGCTGTTCATCGAAAATGTGGGCAATCTGGTGTGTCCTGCCGCCTTTGATCTGGGCGAAGATGGCAAAGTCGCGATCCTGTCCGTCACAGAAGGGGAGGACAAGCCGCTGAAATACCCCGATATGTTCACTGCCGCGTGTCTGGCGATCCTGAACAAGATCGATCTGGCGCCGCATTGCGACGTCGATCTGGATCTCTATGAAGCCAACCTGCGCCGGGTCAATCCGGGCATTGAGATCATCCGCCTGTCCGCGCGCACTGGTGAGGGGATGGCCGATTGGCTCGCTTGGCTCCGCGCGCATCTTGCCGACAAGGTGGTGCCAGAGGCGGCACAATGACCCACCTTCCAACGCTTTTGCTGGTTGATGACGAGGAACATTCCCTCGCCGCGATGCGCATGGCGCTGGAGGATGACTTTGATTGTCTGACCGCGCTCAACGCGGATGAGGCGATGCGCCTGATGGAGGAAAACTACGTTCAGGCGATCTTTTGCGATCATCGCATGCCGGGGCGCACGGGTGTTGAGTTTTTGGCCGATGTGCGTGCCCGCTGGCCTGAAACGGTACGGATCATTATCACCGGTTACACTGAAGCCAACGATATGATTGCCGCGATCAACGATGCGGGCATCTATCAGTTTGTGACCAAGCCCTGGCACCCGGATCAATTGGTGATTGCCGCCAAGAATGCAGCACAGTTGTTTCAACTGAGCCGTGATCACGACCGGCTTTCGCTGGAAATGCGTTTCATGGGCAAGACGGCAGAGAACAAGGTGGAGGCCCGCCGCCGCACGCTGCGCGAAGGTTTTGGGTTTGAGAAAATTCTGAGGGCGGCAAATTCTCCGATGAACGCCACGGTCGAACTGGCACGTCAGTTTGCGAGCTTTGATGTGCCCGTCCTGATCTCGGGCGAGGCCGGGACAGGTAAGGACGCGATGGCGCGCGCCATGCATTATGCGTCGCTGCGGTCGGAACATTCGTTTTACGAATTGAATTGTGCGGGCCTGCCGGATGACCTTTTGAAGATAGAGCTGTTGGGGGCCAAAAAGGGCGTTATCCCCGGCACGCGCAACAACAAGATTGGATTGCTGCAAAAGGCATCGCGCGGCACCGTGTTCCTGAACGGGATTGATACGCTCAGCCCGCAGATGCAATTGACGTTGCTGCGGGTCGCCACCGAAGGCAGTTTTGAACCGGTCGGTGGGTCAGAGACATTGACCACAAATGTGCGCCTGATGACCGGCAGCCACAGTGATCTGGCCGCCGTCGTGGCGGCTGGGGACTTTCGTCAAGATCTCTACTACGCGCTTGCCACAACAGAACTGACCCTGCATCCCCTGCACGCCCGTGTGGAGGACCTGGCCATCCTCGCAAATCATCGGCTCAGCGCGCTGGCCGAAGAACACAGCAAACCCATCGAGGGCCTGACCGACCTCGCGCTGGAGTTTCTGGGCAACTACGATTGGCCCGGGAATCTGCCGGAACTTTCGAATGAGCTGACCCGGATGTTGATCCGTTCAAAGGACGCGCGTCTGGGACCAGAGCTGATTTCCCGTCACATCTTGCAGGCGGATCCGTCCGTCAGCGCGCGGCCCGATCCGGCGGCTGCGGACGTGATGGCCGCCGAAGGCACCCTGAAAGACCGTATCGAGGTGATGGAAGCGCGGATCCTGCGCGAGACACTCACGCGGCTGAAATGGAACAAGAGCCGTGCCGCGGAGGAACTTGGTCTCAGCCGCGTGGGGCTGCGTTCAAAACTCGACCGTTACGGCGTCGAACAACCAAGCAAACAAAACAATTCGCAGGAGGAGTAAACCATGTGTCTGGGCATACCGGGACAGATTGTCGAAATCACGGACGCGGACCGTCTGATGGCCATGGCCGATGTTTCAGGCGTGCGGCGCGAGGTGTCCGTGGCCTGTGTAGCCCCAGCAGCATTGTCTGATCTGGTCGGTGAGTGGGCGCTGATTCATGTGGGTTTTGCAATGAGCATTATCGACGCAGATGAGGCGGAAAAAACGCTGGAAGCGCTGCGCGGGTTGGGCGAGGCGCAGGAAACGCTGGAGGCGATGGCGCAGGGCGATGCCGCGCTTGCTGAAAGCCCCGTAACAGAGGTGATGTCATGAGATATGTAGAAGAATTTCGCGATCCGGTTGCCGCGCAAGATGTGCTGCGCGCGATCAAGGATGTTGTCACCGAGATTGGGGCGACCAAGGAGAAACCGGTACACATCATGGAGATCTGCGGCGGGCACACACATGCGATCTTTCGTTATGGCCTCGACCGGCTGACACCTGATGGGATCGAGTTTATCCACGGCCCCGGCTGTCCGGTCTGTGTCCTGCCCATGAGCCGGATCGACGAATGTGTCGAGATTGCTGAACGGTCAGAGGTGATCTTTGCGACCTTTGGCGATGCCATGCGCGTGCCGGGAACGCGCAAGTCGCTGATGCAGGCGAAGGCCGATGGGGCGGATATTCGCATGGTCTATTCCCCGCTGGATGCGCTGGAGCTGGCACGCCGCAATCCTGAGCGCGAAGTGGTGTTCTTTGGCTTGGGGTTTGAGACGACGACCCCGTCCACAGCGCTGTCGATTCAGCAGGCAGCACGAGAGAAACTGGGGAATTTCAGTGTCTTTTGCAATCACATCAGGGTGCCGCCGCCGATCAAGGCGCTGTTGGATGACCCTTACATGATACTCGACGGCTTTGTGGGGCCGGGCCATGTGTCAATGGTGATCGGCACGCATCCCTATGATTTCATCGCCGACGATTATTGCAAGCCCATCGTCGTTGCCGGTTTTGAGCCGCTGGATTTGCTGCAATCGGTGCTGATGGTGCTGCGTCAGATCCGCGATGGCCGGGCGGAGGTCGAAAACCAGTATGCCCGCGTGGTGCCGGAGCATGGCAATCCGATTTCCATTGCAGCGATTGAAGATGTTTATGAGCCACGCCCGACGTTTGAATGGCGCGGGCTGGGGGAAATTGACGCCAGTGGTCTGCGCATCCGCCACGCGTACCAAGCCTATGATGCGGAGGAGAAATTCTCTGTTGGCTATGGTGCCGGTCCGCGTCTGGTGACAGAGCCGGAAGGCTGTGCTTGCGGTCAGGTCATGACGGGCCGCATCAAACCTTTGCAATGCCCTCAGTACGGCACCGGGTGCACGCCGGAAATGCCACTTGGTGCGCTGATGGTCAGCTCCGAAGGGGCCTGTGCGGCGTATTATCAATACAGCGCGGCCGATGACGTGTTGGAGGCGGCGGAATGAACATGACAGCACCCATCAAAGCCACGCGCCTGCGCGGCGAACGGGTCACCCTCGCGCATGGTGGCGGTGGCAAGGCCATGCGCGATCTGATTGAAGAGATCTTTACGGATGTGTTTCAGCCTGCGGGTGATGAGGATCAGGCGCGGCTGACGTCGGATGCGTTGCGCGAGGCAGGTGCGCAACTCGCCTTCACCACGGACAGCTTTGTGGTCTCCCCGCCGGTGTTTCCGGGCGGTGACATTGGCAAGATCGCGGTCTGCGGCACGGTCAATGATCTCGCCGTGGGCGGTGCCAAACCCCTTTGGCTCTCGGCGGCGTTCATCATTGAGGAAGGGTGCGAATTTGACCTGCTGCGTCAGGTTGTAGCCTCCATGCAGGCGGAAGCGGACAAAGCAGGCGTGCGCATTGTGACCGGCGATACCAAGGTGGTTGAGCGCGGTGCGGCGGACAAGGTTTTTGTGACGACCTCGGGTGTTGGTGTCATCCCCGCGGACCGCCATCTGGCCGCAGATCAAATCCGGCCCGGTGATGTCGCCATCGTCAACGGTGTACTTGGGGATCATGGGGCCACGATCTTGGCGGCACGCGGGGATATGGCGTTGAATACGGACATTATCTCGGATTGTCAGAGCTTGAATGGTTTGATGGAAGCGGTGCTGGCTGTCGCACCAAATGCCCGTGCTGCCCGCGACGCTACACGGGGTGGTGTCGCGTCTTGTTTGAACGAGATGGCAGCGGCAGCAAAGGTCGGGATTGTGATCGAAGAAACCGCCTTGCCATTGCGTGCGGAAGTTAAAGGTGTTTGCGAGGTGCTGGGCCTTGATCCGCTTTACCTTGCCAACGAAGGCACGCTTGTGATGTTCGTGCCAGAAGACGAGGTCGATGCGGCGTTGGCTGCTATGCGGGCCATGCCGGAGGGATGTGATGCAACCGTGATCGGGCGCGCGACCTCAGGACCACCAGCGCGGGTGATCATGAAAACTCTCTTTGGCGGCCAGCGTTTGGTGGATACCTTGGTGGGAGAACAGCTACCGCGTATCTGTTGACAGCGGTCTTACCATGAGCAAGGCATATCCATTTGAAGTGGTGTTCCTTTAAGAGAATTGTTTCGCCTACGGTGGCGGGAAAAGACTTAGCGGTCAGGACCCATTGATCTCGTACCACTGGTTTGACAGATTTTCATCGTGACAAGGTATATGCGTGCAGGAATTCTCGTTGAATTTCAAGCGGATGTAACGCCCCCTATCGGGACAATGCTGCGCAATACCCTGCGGGGCAGTGGATCACGGGGGAAATCCGTCAAATCCCCTCTCACAAATGCCCTGCGTGTGTTGCCGGGCAAGGAAAGGACGTCAAAACCGCTTCATTTCAATGGCGTGAGCCATTTGCAATGAACCCGTTCGTCGCTGCATGCCTCAAACCATTGAACTTTTGCGGTTTTGACGCCTGCGGTACGAGATTGATGGGGCCTGACCCTTCTGTATCTGAGATCTGCCAGGAACGACCGCAGGTTTCACCGGACAGCATTGGGCGGCAGTCGTTTTGAAGAAGCGATGAGAGCTTTGAGTAGTCTAAGCTGTTCCCCGCCGCCCGCATCAACATGCAAGAATTGCGGCGTGCGTTCCAACTCCGTCACAACCGCAACTCGCTTTCTTCCACCCCAAACACGGACTTCAGATCGCAAAATACATGCGTCTGCTTCCCGAATGCCCGGAGACGTGCAGCACCACCGGCGCGGAATTCGTCATGCGCCACGGCAAGCACAACGCCGTCGTAGGACCCTTCTGAAGGCGCATCCACCAGCGCCAGCCCGTAGGCGTCCTGCGCCTCTGCTGCATCAACCCAAGGGTCGTGCACATCCACCTGCACGCCGTACTCCTGCAACTCAGCCACCACATCCACCACGCGGGTGTTGCGCAGGTCGGGGCAGTTCTCCTTGAACGCCAGCCCCAGCACCAGAATGCGCGTGCCTGCGACCTCGATCCGGTGGCGCAGCATCGTCTTGATCATCTGCCCGGCCACATAGGCGCCCATGCCGTCATTGATCCGCCGCCCGGCGAGGATGACCTGCGGGTTGTAGCCCATCGCCTCGGCCTTGTGGGTCAGGTAGTAGGGATCCACACCGATGCAGTGACCGCCCACCAGACCGGGGCGGAAGGGCAGGAAGTTCCACTTGGTGCCTGCCGCGTCCAGCACGGCTTGCGTGTCGATATCCATCTTGTTGAAGATGATCGCCAGCTCGTTGATCAGCGCGATGTTGAGATCGCGCTGGGTGTTCTCGATCACTTTGGCGGCCTCAGCCACGCGGATGCTTTGCGCCTTGTAGGTGCCCGCGGTGATGATCTGCGCATAAAGCGCATCAACCTGAGCCGCGATGTCTGGCGTGGAGCCGGACGTGACCTTGAGGATATTCGGCAACCGGTGCGCGGTATCGCCGGGATTGATCCGCTCCGGGCTGTAGCCACAGAAGAAGTCGGTGTTGAACCTGAGGCCCGAGGCGCGCTCCAGCACCGGCACGCAATCGTCTTCCGTGGCGCCGGGATAGACGGTGCTTTCATAGATGACGATATCGCCCTGCTTCAGCACCGCACCCACGGTCTCTGACGCCTTGAGCAGTGGCGTCAGGTCCGGACGTTTGTAGGCGTCGATGGGCGTGGGGACCGTGACGATGTAGATGGTGCAATCGGCGATGTCAGCCAGGTCGGTCGTATAGCTGAGATGCGTGGCCTCCGCCAGTTCGGCCGCTGTGGTCTCCTGCGTACGGTCCGCGCCCTCTTGCAGCTCTGCAATGCGGGCCGCGCTGATGTCAAAGCCCACGGTCGTGCGTTGCTTGCCAAATTCAACAGCCAGCGGCAGGCCCACATACCCCAGCCCGATGATGGCGATCTTCCCTTTGAGAGCGGACAGGGTCATTTCCGATAATACTCCCGGAACCACGCAACAAACCGTTCAATCCCGTCTTTGAAGTCGGTCTGGGGCCGGTAGCCTGTCAATTCCTGCAACAGCGTCGCATTCGCCCATGTGGCAGGTACATCGCCCATCTGCATCTCCATGTAGTTGCGATCTGCTTTTTTGCCCAACGCGTCTTCAATCGCATCGACAAAATCCAGCAGCCGCACCTTGTCGGAATTGCCGATGTTCACCACCCGGTAGGGTGCGGCGGGAGAAAGGCTGTCCCATTCGGGGATATCCTCGGGCGCGGCAGGCCGCTCCGGCACCGCGTCAATCAGCAACCGGATGCCGCGCACCAGATCGTCCACATAGGTAAAATCGCGGTACATGTCGCCGTGGTTGTAGATGTCGATAGGACGGTCATCGAGGATCGCATCGACGAACTTGTAAAGCGCGAGATCAGGCCGCCCCCAGGTGCCGTAGACCGTGAAGAAGCGGAACATCGTGGTGGGCAGGTGCCACAGATGGGCATAGGCATGGGCCATGCTCTCGTTCGCCTTCTTGGTGGCGGCGTAGATGGTCAGCTGGGTGTCGGCTTTGTCCTGTTCGCTGAACGGCATATCGGTGTTGGCGCCATAGACGGAGGAAGTGGAAGCCATCAGCAGGTGTTTGACCTCAAGCCGCCGGGCGGCTTCCATGACGTTGAAGGTGCCGATGACGTTGGAATCCAGATAAGCACGTGGATTTTCAAGGCTGTAGCGGACACCGGCCTGTCCTGCCAGATGCACGATGACCTCCGGTTTGAAGTCATCCATCAGCCGGTCGAGCTGTTCCTGATCCTCCAGCATCCCTTCTTCGGCTGAGAAGTTGGGGTCTTGCAGCAACATCGCATGGCGGCGCTGTTTCAGCGTGACGTCGTAGTAGTCCGTCATGCCGTCATAGCCCTGCACGCGGAACCCTTCAGCGAGCAGGAGCTTGGCCAGATGGAAACCGATGAAACCAGCGGTGCCGGTGATCAGGACGCGGGGGAGGGGAGTGGTCATGGTGCGGAAGGTATGCTGCACGTGCGACAGGTGCAAATGGTGTTTCAGGCGGCTCCAGGTCTTGTGAACCGCGATAACGGCGCTGCACCTTCACCAGAAACACTCTGTTTCCACCGATTTGTGGGCGTGACCCCGCTGCAATCGCAAAAAACCTTGCGCCAATTCGCCCCGTTGCTACCATTGCGTGCATATTTTTAAGCGATTTTCCATGGAGGCATGCAATGAAGCAAGCCGTTGTGATCTTGCATGGCATGGGGGAACAGATCCCCATGCAGACCCTGAATTCCTTTGTCACCTCTGTCTGGACCACGGACACCAGCCTGATTGACCCGGCCAGACCAGACCCCAATACCGGCGGGGCGCGACAGGGGAATGTGTCCTGGGCCAAACCCGACAGCCGCAATTCCTCAACCGAACTCCGGCGCATCACCACGGAGCGGGACAACGCCGGGAACTACACGGATTTCTACGAATACTACTGGGCCCACATGATGGAAGGCACCGCTTGGGAGCATGTGCAGACCTGGATCAAGGATCTGCTGTTTCGCAATCCAGCGACACGGGTGCCGAAGCGGGTGTTTCATGCCTGGGTGGTGTTGTGGATCCTGACGCTGGTGATCGGGGGCCTGACGCTTTGGGGGCTGTGGCCGAAGGCAGAGGATCCCAAGCCGTGGGTTGCGGTTGTTTCTGCGCTGTTGGGGGCGGCGGCCTCCGCTTTTGTGTCGGCGGTTCTGATCCGGCGGTTCGGGGATGTTGCGCGCTATGTCAAAGCGCTGCCGCCGAATGTGGAAAAGAGGCATAGGATACGGCAGACCGGTGTTGATCTGATGGACCGGCTGATCACATCCGGCGATTACGAGCGCATCGTCGTCGTGGCGCATTCGCTGGGGACCATCGTGGCCTATGACATCCTTGCGATGCTCTATGCGCAGCACAACCGTGTGCTGGATGACGGCACGCCCAAGGACATGCGCCAGCCGGAACGCCATGCGCTGGAGGAGATGATCCGCGCAGCCGCCGCAGGTGGAGGAGGCCTTGATCTGGACGCGTATCAGGCGCAGCAGGGCAAGGCGTTGGCCGAAGCGAAATCGCAGGGCAGCACGTGGATCATCAGCGATTTTGTCACCCTCGGCGCGCCGCTGGCTCATGCGGAATTCCTGACCGCCGAAAGCCACGACGACCTGCGCGCGCGGCAGGAGGCCCGTCTACTGCCGACCTGCCCTCCGGTGCTGGAATACGACGGGACCACCAAGCTGCGGCATTTCACCTACGCGGGGCACAAGGACCGCACGCCCGAAGAGCGCCGCGTGCCGCATCATGCAGCGCTCTTTGCCTATACGCGCTGGACGAACCTGTACTCCGAGGAGAAAGCGATTCTGACCGGGGATCTGATCTCAGGCCCGGTGGCGGATGTGTTCGGGCTGGAAATGGATGGCACGACCCTGCAAGGGGTGCGCGACATTGCGGTCCTGCCCAAGCTGGACGGGCAGGGCGGGGTCGCCGCAGGGCACAAGCGCAGCTTCTTTTCACACAACAATTATTGGGCGATGGACAAGGGCACGGAAACGGGCCGCGTGGAGGTGCCGCATCATATCTCAGAGCTGCGCCGGGCGTTGCGGATTTTGCAGTAGGGGGCGGGGATGAGGTTTATTGAACGTGAGGCTTTGACACCGCCGGAAATCCTGTTTGGTGACCGTGCGGAGCAGGCGCGGATGGATGTGCAGGCCTTCATTGAGCAGACCTACTCCAAAGGCGGCACACGCCGCGCCCCGGAGCCCTATTGGCTGGATGACGACGCCGAATTTCAGCAGGCGATGGCCGCGCAGTTTCATCATCAATGTGCCTATTGCGAAAGTGAGGCGCCGTTTGACCCGGACGGCTCTGGCGGGGTGATTGGCCGGCACCGGCCGCAGGCCCTGGCGCAGGATGAGAAAGGGAACACGGAACTGCTGGCCTATGCCTGGCTGATGTATGATTGGGAGAACCTGCTGTGGCTCTGCCCGGAGTGCGCGCGCCGCAAGGGCAACCTCTTTTACGTTGAGAACACGCGCGGGGAACCCTCAATGCCAGTCGCGGTTCTGCGCGAGACCGAAGGCGAGCTGATGCTGGACCCGTGTTTCTATCACCCGCAGCAGCATCTGATTTTCAATGTTGGCGGCGCGATCTCGTGGAAGACAAGCAGCGGGCGCGCGACGATGGATACGCTTGAGCTGAACCGGAGCGAGCTTTTCTATCGGCGGCGTGATGCGGTCAGGGATGTGGCCCAACAGCTTGCTGATCTGACGTCGTGGCACGGAGAAAGTGATACGCTGGCTGGGGCGCTGAGGGATCCGGATACACCGGACCCATTGCCGCCGCACTCAGGGGCCGCAACATGGGCTATTTTCGAATTCGCTGCCAACCGGTCCATGGTTTTTGATGGAGTTGTGGGGTTCCTGACAGCCTTTGAAGCGCTTGGTACGGACGGACGAACCGCCTTCGTCAACGATCTGAAGGATCAAACGATCCTCTGGACGCCTCACGATGACAGTGAAGCAAGTGCTCCAGCACCGGCGTCCTCCGCACCGGTAAGGCCTGTGGCAAAACGGGCGCGAAAGCTGACAAAAACAGCAATCCCATCGCGCACCCCAAACGTCCAAACCCTGCCCAACGCGCTCAAACCCATCACGCGGGTCAAGATCGACAACTTCAAGGCCCTGCGCAGCATTGCCTTTGCTTTGCCTGACAAGGTGCCGGATACAGAGCAGTCTCCCTGCATGTTGCTGCTGGGGGAAAACGCCATGGGCAAGTCATCTGTGCTGGAGGCGATGGCGCTGGCCGTGATTGGCGCGCGGGAAGCCGGAGAACTTGATCAGGCGTTGAAGGACGAGGATATCTCGCCCATGGGGCTGATCCACCGGCCTGATCCCTATTTCTGGGACCAGACAGCGGACAGCATGTGTGTTCAGCTTGGGTTTCTGGATTCGACGGCTGATGTCAGCCTCGACGCCAATGCGGGTGATGCGGCTTTTTCAGGCAGTCAGGACTGCGCCAAGGTTGTGCTGGCCTACGGTCCGCGCCGTTATTTCACCTCACGCAAGACCCGCCGTCTGCGCGCGCCCGCCTACAGGGTGCGGTCCCTGTTTGATCCGATG
>Ga0160419_100546_pt1 | contig 23195 bp, 36 predicted proteins | sample CelAP2metagpilot_2_FD_108196 | JGI IMG/M metagenome (GOLD analysis project Ga0160419, IMG submission 108196) | Phycosphere-associated microbial communities from Cellana algal ponds in Kailua-Kona, Hawaii, USA - Cellana AP2-4-25 metagenome pilot ... | reverse complement strand
GGAGGGGCCCATGGTCGCTTGTTGCAGCAAAGTAAGCGATTGCGACTGGATGGGGTGTATATATCGGCTTAAAAGTGATCACAGGGCCAAGCGTTTCGCTTTTCTCGCGAGCTTGAGTAGCAAGTGAGTGTCAAGAAGAACAGTGCGAGCCGGTAAGCCAGTTAACAATATGTTTGCAGTTTTGCTTGACACCCCCTGCGTTCAACCGGCTCAAACCTGATTTCTCGTTTGCGCTCGGTCACATGAGAGACCGACGCTTTCCCTTGTGTCACATGCGCCTTGTTAGGCGGCTGACCAACGGTGCTTTCTGCCATGGTTGGTGTGAGACTCGTAGTCACGACAGGGTAGTATGCGGGAAAAGGTAGCGAAGGGAAGAGGAGGCGCAATACAAGGGGCTTTACCATCTGCTTCCCCATTGCTCCTCCCTCCGTCGCCCTCCCGTCGCTACGGTGTGGTGCTCTGTTGCTTAGGCTAACGGTCAGCACTCACAGAGCTCTTCTCCACCATTTTTATTCTCATTTATATATACAGAGACTGTTGGTTGTAACGTGGTGGTTTGATTGGGTGTCCACAGCGCCTCAAATCGATAGATGGATGGCATGTGAGTTTCAAAAATAAGGAGGCCGAGCAAGGAAGCCAGTAAATAATATGGTTGCAATGTTGCTGGCCACCCCAGCGCTCAACCGGCTAACTAAAACCTGGTTTCTCGTTTGCGCTCGGTCACATGGAAATCAAACGCTTTGACTTAAGGAGGATAACTTGTGGCCTATGCGCCTTGTCACGCGGCTGACCGACAGGCCAGCATAAGTTTGACGCCCTCGTCCTGAGCTGCTGCCAGGGACTCAAACGTACGGCTCGGCGGAGAGGACCATCGAACGGAAGAAGTGTGATCTATCTCTGACTTCTGTGGAGATTCTCAAGGTCCTGGCGCTGGAGGTGGTGAAGGCGCAGCGGGGGATCGGATTCATGACGCCGGAAATTCTTCTAGGCATAGGGGCTAGCAAAATGGGCGATCATGACTACGTGCTGGTACTGCGCCAGGCTGGCTTGGACTCCTTCGCCCCCCGGCACTGGCAAACGACAATCGGCCACCTGAGTGGGGCATCGTCTTTCCGAGGTGCGACCCGCAAAGAGAAAGGCTTGGCGTACGGTACCCGGAAGCGGCTGGTGCTAGGACGGCGAGAAATGGGGGGAGTAGCTGCTCCCGAAGAAGGCTGCCGTCACGTTCAAGGTGCCGCAGTTGCGGCAGGCCAAGCGCATGGCAAAGGCGCGTGAGCGCAAAGGCCGCGAGGAGGAGAAGCCGTCGGGATCGAGCGAGGACTCGAGCGGGGAGGACACGAAGATGGAGGGGAGAAAAAGGACGAAGAAGGTGAGAAGGGGGATGGGGAGGGATGAATGCGTGCAATGCAGGAGAAGAACGATGGGGCGGAGGAGGAAGAGCAGGAGCAGCAGCACCAGCAGGAGCCGGAGGAAAAAGGAGACGAGTGAGAGAGCTTGACCTTGAGCAGGGCGGACATGGGCAGCGACGGCGGCAGTGACATCATGGCCAAGAAGGCAGAGAAATAGACGCGGCAGTGGTAAGAGGTGGCAGATGGCTATGAGCAGGTTCGCCCCTTCGATGATGATGCGGCACCGCACTGAGGGTATGTGGCGCCAGAGTCGCCTGAGAAGGAGGTAGCGGCCCCGGGCTGTGGGATGGCAAAGGACGATGAGGAAGTGTCGGTTGCGCGGCCTGATAAGGGCGCGGTGGCTGCGGTTAGAGCGGTGGCCTGGAAGAAGAGGATCAAGAAGACAAAGCGCTACAGCTTGTGCCGCAAGGGGGTGAGTCAGGTGGTTGAGAGCATGGTCGAGTGTGAGGGATGCAGGGGGTGGTTCCATGTGACGTGCATTTTCAACAATGGAGGGAATGGCGTACTTGTCCACTGCGCGTCGGCAAGGAGGGGTCGCTGGGTACATTGATCGCGCCTGGAAAGCGAGAAAGGCCATCTCGTCAGACTAGAAGGCCATGCAAGCGTGGGGAAGGGTGGTATAGTGAAGCAAGCGATGATGTGGTGAACGAATAGGAGGGAAAGAGTGAAAAATTGTGGACATTGAAGCTCCTTGTGCCGCGTTTTGAAAATATTAGAGGGTGTTTTGTTAGTGAGACTTGCAGGAAGGATGGGGGAGTTTGAGGTTGCGAGCTGTCTAAACCGAGGGGGAGGACAGATGCCTTGACGCGGGAGGTAGACATTCCTGGAATAATGAACAAATGGAAGACAAGAAATGAACGAAAGAGAGACAGGAGAAATCAAACGTGGATAGTCACTACTTGTCTTGTTTTATCTTATTTATTCAGAGTGTAGCCCCAGGAGCTGTATCGACACTTGCGGAGACCTTGAAACTAATCTTTCCACTCTTACTTGATCCCCCAAAATATATGGTGGTTGACGCTTTGTCCAACCCCAAAAAATGGATGCTGATAGTTTAGAAACAAAAAACAAACGAACAGCCCCTTTCGGCCACGTTATCGCGAGGTTTATCGACGGCGGCTGAGTCGCCATTCTCTGAGTGTCGTGCACGTAAAATATATATGTATTACATATATATATATATTTACAAGACCAAGAACGCGTTAGATCATCTTGGCTACTCGGAGGTACATCGAAGTTCTAATTTCTATTTGTCTCCATGAATTAATATTACGGGCGGTACAAGATATGTCTCCTCATGGACTTTTTTTAGCTTGCTGCCAGTATCAACCTCCTCTGGCCCATATGCAAAGATTAGCAAACCAGGGCAACAGTGATATCGTCTTGACGTATTCTTTTCTGTGCAGGATCCAGGCCTGTAGCTTTTGCGACGATGATGTTTAAATCCTGATCTATTTGTACGCTGATCGTGGGATTATATTGCGCCTTGAGCTGACAGTAATTTTGCCTTACAAATAAGACGCGGAAAGAAGCGAAGGAATGTCAAATACTTCAAGTCAACGGCGTTAAGCCAACGGCATTCTGAGCGGGAGTAGAAGAGATCGATCGACTCTCATATTCGTGTGTTTTCTCTCCATTATGCCCACAGTGTCTATAAGCCTACATCACCTGTCACTTTTTACCATTCTCCATTTCCGCTGACAGACCTTTTTACTTACGACAACGCTTCCGTCTCCTCTTTCGCGGGGATCCACAAGCATAGTCGTCGCACTCTTCACCCTGCATCCACTGCATCCACCACCGGCACCAGTACGGAAACAACACAACAAACACGAAGAGACTGCTGTATTTTTTATCATTGCTGCCCATGTCTGATCCACAAGCAACCACCGCCGCCCTCTCTTCGCTCAATTTCGATGAGGAAGCCGCTGCCCTCGAGCCCGCCATGGCGGCTGTTCTCCCCTCCTCCTCCGAGATTTTTGTCTCCGGCCAGACCGCCTTTGAAGACATGACTGACAAAATGAGAGACGTTTTATTGCAGCAGCAGCAAAAGTTGCTTGACCGTGAAAACATAGGCGTCACCCTTGATCCTTCTTCATGGCCCATTGTGCATGGCACTCGTGACTCCGCTGACCACACCATCCTCAAGCAGCCCCACGGCGACCCGACTCAGGGCTTCTATCTTTTCAATACACAACTCATCCAAGAAGAAGAGGAGACCAACAGCTTGTGGATGGGTCAGCTGCTTATGCAAAATGTGGGCGGACCCTTGGGCAGCCGGGCAGAGGGGGGGGCAGGGCCAAGTTTTTTTGATGAGGCAGGGGCAATGGTTGGCTTTAAGAAGGACGATGCCAACGCTGTCTCGGTAATAACCGAGCGTGTGTCGGACACGGAGACGCGCCTTTGGACGTCAACGATTGGGAACGTGGTGGTCTATAGGCAGCTGCGGGGGGCAAGGGGGCTGCAGCGACTGGCGACGCTGAATCATGGACGGAACACGCGCTTCCACGGATCATACGCTTTTGTGGCATCGAACGGAACAGAAAATGCCTTTTACACGACGATGGAAGATCAGGTCCTTCGATTTGTTTTGCGAGGCAACGACATGGAGGGGTGGCATATCGTGCAGGCGGGTGAGGTGGCCTTGCCAGCGCCCATGCCGTCCCTCACCGGAGGCAAAAACGAGGTTGGGGACGACCACCTGGTAGGTTTGACCTTGTTGGACGATGGCACTATCATCTCCAGCTCTAAAAAGGGAGAAGTTATGGCAGTGCGCCTGGATTCGCAGGGGAAGCTGATTCACAAAGACCATCTGGCCCTGAACCCATTTGCGCGAGGCGGGCCCTCCTGGGTCTCCAACTCCATCTCCTCTACGGGGCAATCCATATTTGTCGTCACTCACCGCGAGCTCATACGCGTCGACTACGACCCGACGACGCACAAGCTATCCTTCAAGTGGACGGCGCTTTATCAGCCTGACGCTGCCGCCACAGCCAGCTGGTTCGTTGGTCGACTCGGAGCCGGCTCAGGCTCCACGCCCTCGATCACAACATGCGATGGCCGGAAACTTGTGGTTATTACGGATGGAGTTTTACCCATGCATTTGCTTTGGTATGATGCGGCTACAGGGGAGCTGGTTGCCAAACGCAAGGTCCAGTTTGGATCTGACGCGGACGGTGACGTCCCCACCACAAGCGAGCAGTCCGTGGCCGTGGCTGGATGCAAGGCTTTCGTGGTGCAGAACTATATGGGTACGGATCGTCTTAACGATGACATAATGTGTGCATCAGCCCCGCGGCCTGAGAGTAGCCTTCGACGTCGGCTGGCAGACTATTGTTTATCGCGCAGGGATGCGAAGAATCCCCAAGACCTTTTCCCCACCAAGACCTGCCCGGTCATCTTTGGCTGCTCTGCGTTTGGCGCTGCCGTATACGAGGTTATAGGACCGGACCAAAAGGATGTGGCGCGTGTGTGGGCCCGCGATGACATCAGCTGCGGGACTTCGATTCCCCTCATCTCCACGCATAACAATAGCCGAATGACGTATTGTGTGGGCTTGAAGAAAGGCAGCACTCAATGGGCGTTGTTGGGCATGGATCTGGAAACGGGAGAGGATCGCACCAATCTCCAATTTTACGATCGAAATTTAGCATTGAATGCGTTGGCAAATCCTTTTTATGCGGGCGTAGAGGCTACAGGGGACAACATTGTTACCGTTGGCGCGATTGGTGGCGTGCTGCATCTCTCGCCCGAAGGTGAAAGTCATGTTGCAGGACTCTCTATTCTCTCCGCTGATAAGCAAGGACAAGAAACGGCAGAGTTTATCGAAGACATCGGAGTGGGGGTGCTGCGTTTGATTAAAAATAGGGAGGGAACGACTGTGGCCGCGGAGGGCACGATGACATCCAAGCTGCAGCGGGCAATTAAAGGCACCTCGGTAGAGGCAAAAATCATTTCCGCTGTGCTCTTCGGTGTGGTAGTACTTGCTGTCGCATTCAGGTTGCATAAGAAGCGTACACTGCCATCCCCGCGCATACCCCGGTAAAAAAAAAAGTGTACTAAGTAAGAGGGTGAGCAATAAAAATATTATGCATGTGGTTGATATTTGAAATGGTTAAAAAATACGTGTGGAATTATGCCTCCTGCAAAGATAATGTTGCAAGAATCTCATTTGTTTCATAGAAGTGCGTCTTTTGCGTGTCGATTATTTATGGTGTACGCCCTTGTCCACTTCTGCCCTTGCAATCCCAGATTTATTAGAAGCTCGGATTTATCACTCCCTTTCTTACTCTTCCGCAATATTTCTGTGATGATACAACGATAGATCAGTAATATTTGGAAAGGAACGTGCTGCAGCGTGTTGTAATTGTGTAACAGACAGTCCAGTGCCTCCAATTACTCAACTAAGGACACTTTTGAGAACTTATAAGGTTAAGCAGACACACAAAATCAATGTGGGACCTCCACTCTCCTCTTCTTGAAGTCTTGGAATAAGGGCGTAGTGTTTCGCTGCCTGATTCAGTTTATGCCGGCGAGTAATGCCTTCGCAATTATCTTTTTTAAGGGCTTTGATTAGTTAATTGGTTGATTTGATTAATTTGTGAGATCGACTATGACTTGTCAAGCCTCTTGGTATATCGAAATAGTTAATATGGTCTTTGTATCCATCGACTTGTCTGGTGGGGTATTAGTCAGGAGAAAAAAGTGGAGAGCTTTCGGGTCGAAAACCTCCCCGTCAGGTCGGAGTCTCAGTGTCAAAATATTACCCGGTTCATTCCTGGCATTCGACATCACCACGACGCACACACACACACGCGCACACAAACACACGCCGACGCCAATACAGAGGTGCCCGACATCACATAGACACAAGCATGGGCTGGTTAATCGCACGAGTACATTAAAGTGAACTTGTGCTCCTTCTTGGCTTGACTGCGCTGCTTTGTCGATCCAAGCTCGCTCCAGCAAACTGGGTGACGCGGTTTTTCCTTTCAGTGGTCAAGTCACCGAAAGTGAGGAAGGGTCTACGACATCTAAGGGCAGGAATTTTGTCTCAAGACACCCGTGGAGACTGCTGGTGACTTTGCAAACACTTTCATTAAGTCTTCGGAAGGACCCGGAATCCCCACGACCATTCCCTCATTCACGCCACATCACACCGCACCAACACAGCCACCGACCATGGTGCGTCGCAGTGGTAGCAGCAGCGCCTTTTCTGGGGATGAAAACGGGGATTCCCTACCGCTAACACGTGCCGATGGTCACCGTGGAAGCTATCAATCTATTCCCACGACCACTACCCCTCTCGCAGCTAACAACTGTGCCAGCAGCAGCAGCAGCAGCATTGGGCATCAGCAGGAGCACCAGCACGACGACGACAATCTGCCTACGGTGACCTACACCCGAGGCACCCTGAATAACAGCGCTCCCTCTGCCTCTTCTTTCTCCCCTTCATCGATCATTTCCCCCACCTCCCGGCTCTGGCGTCTGACCGCGGGAGAACATCGTGGCTTCCACCTGCTGCAAAGCGGTGCTGTGTTGGCAGTGGCTGCATTATGTCTCGGTGTGGGTGTGCTGATCGGCCAATCGCAAACCCAAGTATCGCTGAACAGCAGCTATGATATCAACCCTTTCTCCCACCAGCAGTTGCAGGATGCTCAGGCCGAGTGGCCTGCACAGCCCTTGCTTGGGAATGCATGGACTCCTCAAGATGTCCAGTCGGTGTTCACGGCCTATCACTTCACCGATGCGCATATTGAACCGCTTTATGGTGCGTTTATATATGTGTGAACGAGGGGGGAACCGTTGCTTCCAGCGGGAAGTTTCGCCGGGAGTTCTTTTTGAGTTTCACACCCTTCCCTTTCATCTTTCCCCTCCCCTCTGTCACATGCATTTAAACGTGCCTCCCTCCCTCCTTCCCACCCTATTTCCCCTCCTCCCTCCCTTCCTCCCCCGTTTAGACAAGGACCAAGTCCGTAAGGGCACCTGCCGCAACCCCGACTGCTGTAAGAAGGGCAAAAACCTCTGCGAGGCCTTCACCTACAACGAGCTGGAGCTCCCTACCCTGGGCTGCGACCCTCCCGTCTCCCTCCTGGAGGGAGTGTTGGAAGCCATGAAGGCTGTCGACCCGGACGTGTCCTACGTGCTCTTCACAGGCGACATGAATGCCCACCGTAAGTCCCGCCCTCCCTCCCCCTTTCCTTCCCCAACCCCCTCGAAAACACAAGCCATCATCCTCTTCTTCTCTCTCCTTCCCTCCTCCTCTCGCTATTATCATCCTCTCCTTCCTCCCCTCCCTCCACCCTTCCCTCTCAACTTCTTAGATCTGTGCACCGAAGACCTGGTCCGGACAACCCAAGAGGAATTCATGCGCCGCGTAAATCGGGCTCTGCCCAACGTCCCATTCGTTTACGCGATTGGCAACGTAAGGCCATCCCTCCCTCCCTCCCGTCCTTCCCCCCTCAGTGTATCGAGGCAACCGAGCTCTACCCAACATCCCCTTTTCCTTGGAGCCTTCCCTCCCTCCCTCCCTTCCTCCCTCCCTCCCTCCCTCCAGCCCCCCTCAATTCCTCACGCCCATTTGCATGCATTATCCATCACCCTTACACGATCGCTCGCTTCTCTCAATTCCTCCCTCCCTCCCTCTCTCCCTCCCTCTCCTTTCCCTCAGAACGACCTCTGGCCGAACAACAAGAATTCAGAGCATAATTTCGAGGCCCTTTATCAGCTTCAGCTTAAGCATTGTCCTCAGTGTGCGCTCTTTCAAGGTAAAAAAAGAAGGGAAGAAGGGATGGAGAGAGAGAGTGATGGATAAGAGGAAAGGCTACCTGTGGATCCATTTAATTGAAATCCACCGCCTTTTCTTACCTTCCCACCTTCCCTCCCGCCCTCCCAACCTCCCTCCCGCCCTTATTCCTTTCCCAGGTCCCAAAGAAGAAAGGGAAGAGAATGCCCTTCTCTTTCGTTCCGCGGGTTTTTATCGTCTCCGAGATCCAGCCAAGAACCTACGCCTGTTGGTTCTTAATAGCGGGCTATGGTCCCCGCGGTACGACAACGCCGACTTGCCCCGCTCTTTGCCGGACGATCACATGGTATGTGCGTGATGGTTGGTCGGTTGCTGGGTCTCTGGTTTGTTCGTTTGTGCTTGATTTTGCGTTGTTTGCTTGGATTGTGCGTGGTTTTTCGTGGTTTGCTTTCCCTTTTCTCCTTTCTTCTTGCCATTTATTTCGTGCGCCCCGAGGGTGTGCGGGGGCTGCTGCAAGATGAGTGTCAATACGGGCCTCGCTCACTCTTTTCCAAAGGAAGCGCACATGGCATCTGGCATTATCGACCTTGCCTTGTATGTCGTCGTGTCTGGACGAGAAACACCTGTTTCTTTCCCTCTGTCTTTTCGTTTCAGGCATCCGGTACCTTTCGTATCTTTCCTCGAGCTGTCGCAGGCTCTCCCTTTTTCTCTGTCTTCTTTTCGGCCTTTCACTCCTCTTCCTTCCGCTACCGCTGCTGCTGCTGCCGCTGCTTCATACTCTTTTTGGTCTTAATGCTCGCGCACCTCATCCTTTTTCTTCCCTTCCCTCCTCCCTTTCTACCTCCTCTCTCTCCAGGACTGGGTTGAAGCCGAGCTGCAGGCCGCGAAAGAGGGAGGGGAGAAGGTCGTCATGATCTCCCACATCCCTCCCGGGCACGTCCGACATTCGGAGGATTGGAGTGAGAGGTACCTCGACCGGTACATCACCCTCTGCACGTAAGGAGGGAGGGAAGGAGGGAGTGATGGAGGGAGATAGGGCGGGCGGGCGGGAGGAGGGTTGGGGTTGGCCTCGTGGACATGCCGTTCGTATTTCACTTTCATATGGTTACCTAGGCTCCTTACACCTTGCCCTGCCTCCCTTTCTCCCTCCCCCCCTCCCTTCCTCCCTTCCTTCCTCTCTCCCCCTCAGTCGGTATGTAGGCACGATTGCGGCCCAATTCTACGGGCATCATAGCAAGGAGTACATCCGCTCCTTCTCGCCCGAGGTGGGCGTGTTGTGCTCCGCAGGTGTCACCCCCCTCGGCGGAGGCTCCTTGGCTTTCCCTGGAGAAAAAGATGCGGCGAATCCCACGTTCCGCCATTTGGTATTCACTGAGAAAGGTATAGCGGCTGGGCTTTGGGGCCGGTGCCCTCCCTTCCTCCCTCCCATTCTGCCTCTCTCTTTCACACACATCCTTCCTACATCCTGGTGGAGGTGTTTACGGGAGAGGATATAGACATTCCTCCCAACAAATATACACTTGTATGTGCGTTTTACAAGAGGCGGTATCAACGTCGGGTTGCGGGTTTCCCGATCGCTCGCTCCTCATACGCATGTCCCTCCTTCCTTCCCTCCCCCTCCCTCCTTCCTCCCTCCTTCCCTCCCTAGGCCTTTACGACATGTGGTCATTTTACCTGGACCTGTCGAGCGGCGAGAACGACCACCTGGCTGTCCCAGGGAAGAGGTCCGGGGAGAAAGAGAAAGACAAGAAGAATTTGGCCGTCCTCCCGCGTGGTGAAGAAACAGGGGAGGAAGGGAAGGAGAGAGGGGTGTTTCTCCCCTCGTCGAGTCGAAAGGACAAGGACCGGGCAGCGTTTGTGGCGTCGTTGGAAAGGCGTGCAGGGACAGCGAGAGGGGTCTCGACCAAGTTTATCTCGGCCATTAAGGCTGCGAATAGCAGGGGATGGGTGCGTTGCTGGAGAATGAGAGAGAAAGAGAGGAAGGGAGGGAGGGAAAGAGGGAGGCAGATAGGGACGAAATATCAGAAAAACGCAGAAGCTTTTCGAAAGATCGTTTCATCCACGGTTCTTAAAGAGTTCAATTTTTTATGTACCCGTGACTTACCATACCCGTCCCTCCGCCCCTCCCTCCCCTCTTCTCTCCCTTCCACCCTCCCCTTGGAACAGGACCTCATGTACTCCTTCCGGGAGACCTACAAGTGTCCTGACGTTTCGCCTGCCTCCATCCACCTGGCTGCCCAGCGCATCGTCCGTGATTCCCACTACACTTCTCGGTATGAGATGTATCTGGGCGGGTTGCACTCACCCTACCGACTCATCACCTGCGACGTGCATACCCGGACGTGGGACTCCCAGGAGGTGGAGGAGTGCTTTGACAGCCTGTGTGTGTATGACGTGAGCCAGGAATGCTCCGACTTTGATGGGCGGAAGAAATACCGGCAGTTGTTTTAGAGACCTGAGGCCTTTGTTCGAGACCTCGGTTTCCTCGGTGGGACGATAAGGAGAAGGGTGGTGATGAGAGGATCATAAAGACGAAGACAAGGATGAAAGGGACGGGAGGAAAAGGAGGAAAGAAAACGAATAAGAGAGTCTGATGGGTGAGAAGTAAGAGGGGATGTCAAGTACGTATATGTAAAGAGAGAGACGGAGGGGAAATGAGGTATGGAAATAGATGGAAGGCGTGCACGAGACATTTAACGAGGAACGAGGTAAGAAGCAGGGAAGCAGGGAAGATAGGAGGGAAATAGGGAAGGAAGGAAGGAGGACTGTGCAGTCAAACAACGATTGAAAATGGGGTAGAAGAGGAAGGTGGAAGAAGGGAAATCTGAAGACGCTTGAAACTCTGGTGGGGGATCTGCTACATTCGCGAGTCGAAGACAATTGTAATGCGCGAAGAAGTTAGAGGCAGCAACGGAGGGAAATGAGAGAGCAAATTAGAGATCTCTGCGAGATTATCTTCGACGTTTTGGGATGAACTGGGTTTTGGTTGATTCGAAGGACTTGTAAGGAGGTTTTACATGGTCATGATCGCACGAACATCACTGGTAGGTCCAAAGCATTCATTTATCAACGTGCTCTCTATTTTTGCTGGTACACGGTTATCTGACAAACAGACAGCCATTCATTCAAGGATCCCCAATGCCTCCTGGGGACCCTGAACTATAGTGTAGACAAACAAAATACAAGCCATGCCAAGCTTTAGTAAAAGAATGAAAACACACGTGCGTACGAAATGAATGCCTGCTCCTGCTCCCATTTTGCCTTGATAGACACTTTCTGCCCTGCTGGCTTTCGGCATTAACCTCCCCACTCACAACGAGTTCGAAAGCGAAACACCCCTAATGTAGGAAAGGGGCAGCGTTCGCTACACAACAAGCTACTTGGGAGTTTTTTGCGTTTTGAGGGATTTGTCGATGTGTGTTCGATGCTTTTTGAGGGGTTTGGGAAACAGATAAAAGCCTCTAAAAAGCAAAAAGCAAATGAAGCACACCCATATGAACCTTTACCAAGCCTTGCCGAGGCCCATGGGCACTGTCTAGAGTGAGAAAGGGTCCGACATCGCATCTGTCTGTGGTCATCCACGTGTCGGCGCAGATTTTTGGGGCAACGCAAAGTGGCCCATCGTTCCCCCCTACCACCCATTGGCCCATAATGCAACCACAAATCAAATTAATACACACTTACCACGCATTTGTTTGCATATGAAAAGCTCCTCGCCACCGCCTTGTTACTCACCAAGGCACAAACAAAGACGCAGCGTCGTTGTGATGGGGCCTGTTCAGGCCCAGGGGCTCTGTTTGGTCAGTGGGAAGTCTCCAAAATGCTGACAGAAAGACGACGCCGCCTTTTGAGGTTACTTACTGTAGCCTTACTCATCCATCCTCGAGGGCGAGGGCACCGACACCAAGACCGAAGCGTCCCAGGACGTTGCAAGAGGTCTTTGACGTGTTTTCTGACGACATTTTCCTGAAGCTGCACCGATTTACCAAGGAGCAAAAGCTCTACATAATTCCCAGGCTCCACCTCGAGGTCACCGCCTAAGTCAAAGGGTAAGCACGCGGGCGCATTTAGTGCATGGCTTCCTCTCACATGCCCCTGCTACTTGATGGGCACGGTATTAACACCTGCCGCTCCAGGAGAGAGTAACGCCTACCTTGCAATCGATGGGGTGAGCATTTAAGGCCTTTTCTATACACCACTTCAAGAACACCGTCTTTCTGGGGCCTCCCGTAAAAATAATTCATTGATCCACTCCTCTTCACTCACTTACCACGGCAGGAGAGTTTCTTAGCCTTCCTGCTACCAGGAACGGTACTACAACGCCAAGTACCACTATCATGGGATTAATTTACAGGGGATGGTGTCCCCCGTAGGCATACTCGAGTCAGTCTTTGGCCCTCTTCCTGGTATCCGTAACGACGCCGCCATGTGGTCTCTCGCCCGGGATTATAGTCCAATGGATCGCATCAGTACCGCGATCGGGCGGCACTGCTTTGCCCTGTATGACCCGTCTTACAGTGGTCACAATATTCAAAATTATATTGCCACGTCCTTCTCCCGCTTTCAACAGGGGGACTGACAAGAGAGAAAACCGCCCACCATGGAAGCTGGAGCGGCAGGTGTTAATACCGTGCCCATCAAGTAGCAGTACTCGTTCATCTTCTCTGCGAGGCGCGTTTCGTTCAGTTTTTTTTGTCGATGTGTGTTCGATGCTTTTTGAGGGGTTGGGAAGCAGAGCAAAACCCTGTAAAAAGCGAAAGGTACAAGAAACACACCCATCTGCACCTTTACGAAAAGGGAGGGAAGAATCGCTTTTTCAGGGGTTGCGAAAACAGCCCCAAATATTGTAATACATGCCTCGCAAACTATGAAACCATGATGCTGTACATGAAAAAAGTCCCCTTTCCATGGATAAGTAAAGGCACATTCAAAACGAAAGGAGAAATGGATCCTCAAAGTCTTTGCTTGTGCGGCGGAAGACTGCCACGTACCGCCTTCAACATGCACTCGACTTCTTGTTGCTTCGGTTGACTGCGTCTACCTCTCTTTCTCTCTTTTTTGTGTGACTTCATTTGAATACTTCCAACCGTATACGTGCCCACGACTATCCTCATCTTTATTTCTACTTGCAGGTCCTTTCGTGCGTGGTCTCCTTTCATGCTGGATTGGCAACTTTCTGTCTTTATCAAACATGGGCAGCAACGAGTCTCGCGCCAGCATCACCTCTCCTGCTCCCGCGACATCTACGACTATCTCATCTTCCCCCGCCTTTGACAAGGGCAGAGATCTGTATGGTGGGGCGATAGAGCTGCAGCGGGACTTGCTTGCCCTCCTTTCGCGCCTAAGCAATACTCGGGAGGACGACGGCGGAAGAAGAGATGATGAAAGTGACAGCAAAGCAATGAAAAATGTAGTAAGAACGAAAGAGAAAGAGACACACATCCGCTCGCAACACATCTTGCAGCAAGCCAGTTGGGACTGTGGTGTTGCCTGTCTTCAAATGATACTCGCCTACGCCGCCACTTCCGGAGCTGCTCGCTCCTCATCCTCCCCTTCCTTCCCCCCTCCCACTCGCGACGCCCTTGTGGCTCAAGTAGGGACTGATTCCATATGGACGGTCGACTTGCTCTTCCTCCTCCAACAGTACGTCAACAGAACGCAACGTGAGGTCTTCTTCACCACCATCACTCCCGGGGTCTGCTCCCATTATTCGACCCTTGCCTATTATAACAAAGGTGGGCAGTTCGCGAGTGATCGGGACAGAGTCCTTCGCCTCTTTTGCGCGGCTAAGAACAAAGGCCTTAGGATCTATGAGGGGAGAATCTCTTGGGAATCTTTGCGAGACTTGCTATGCACAGGAAGAGTGTTAATTATCTTGCTGGTGAATCAAAAGGCACTCCCTTCTTCCCTCCCTCCTCCCCCTTCTACGGTCCTGCAGTCGCAGCAGCAGCAGCCGCCGCCACCGGTAGCAGCTCCTACATCAATTACACCCACATTTGACACCAGCAGCGATACGGGAGTGACAACTATGATGGCCACTATACCAGCTGCTGCTGCTGCACCTCTTCTGTCGTCCTCCCTCTCCACGACCTACTGCGGCCATTACATCCTCCTCACAGGCTTTCGCCCTGCATCGTCCTCCTCCCCATCCTCCTCATCTTCCTTCTTTGAAGGTTTCTTCATCTACAAAGACCCAGCGAAGCCTCCATCCTCACCAAGCTCACCCAAGGGGGAGAGAGGGAGGAAGGACAGGAGGGAAGACGGGAGGGAGGACGATTTGGGGGGGGACTTTCTGATAAGTGTGGCGGCGTTGGAGGAGGCGAGGAAGGCGGAAGGTACGGATGAGGATGTGTTGGTGGTGGAGGTGTGAGAGAGGGAGGGAGGGAGGGAGGAAGGGAGAGGTGTTCATTCTCAATGTCAACATAGCAACGTAGAACAGGGAGGAACGACAAGAAGAGAATCGTAGCAGCAGCGGCAGCAGCGACAACAACAGCATCAACAGCAGCGGTTTGTAAGCATGTCACAAGAGAAAGAAGGCCGGCGAAGTACATTATAATATGGTCGTGGACCTAAATGCAATCTGAAATTTTGAAAATTTCAATTTTTCGTTCGTTTCCGCCTTTAATTTAGACGTTGCTATTCACGCGTGCATGTCCGCCCCTCCATTCTCCTTGTCCCTCTCTCTAGCGCCGCACTTTCTTTCTTCCACTTCTCCTCTTTGTTTTCTTCTTCCTTTTCACAGCCAGCGCTCGCCGCTTCGTGCTTCCAACACACTTTCTTCCTCCCCTCCTGCCTCCACCATCACCTATGCCGCCTCCCCTTCCTCCTTCCCTTCCTCCTTCCCTTCTTCCTCCTTCTCCTCCTTGGATGCAGACTTCTCCAAAGAAGAAAAAGGAGGGTCATTCAATTTCTTCATCTCCTGCGTGGTCATGGACACCTTCAGCAGCTCTCGCAACAACATAGTCGCATACGTAGAGGGAGGCAAGGTAAAACTTACAATGAGCGCCCTCGACATTTCATCTCCCGCTTCCTCCCCCTCACCCTCCTTCTCCCTCCTCAACTCCTTTGCAAACCTCTTCCAGTACACAGGCAGACTGTCCTTTCCTCCCTCCCTCCCTCCCTCCCTCCCTCCCTCCTTCCCTCCTTCCTCCTCCTTCCTGACCAACACATCCACGTCACTCTCCACCAGTCTCTCACTCCGCTCTCGGTCATAGACACGTACCCTCCACTCAAACCCCCCCGGCTTCTCAACCACCTTCCTATAATCGCCTCCTAGCGTATACTCCGACTGAGCCTTGTTTCGAAAGCCTTCTAGGGTCACCCCTCGGGCTTCGCACCTGAGCTTATATTGCCCCCCGCACTCGTTGGAGGGATATGTCACATTCACTCCCGGCATGGGGAGGACGACTCTGGTGATGGACACCGAGCCCTTCCTCCCTTCCTCTTCCGTCACCAGCCTCACTTCCTTCTCGAACGACCGCTCCTGTCCTTCCTTCTCTCCCTCACTCCCTCCCTCGTCCTCGTGGACATAGACCAGATCCCCGGCCACGGCGTGGGAGAGTCCGTAGCGTTGCACCCGGAAAGTGGCGACGAAATTCCATATTTCGCTTTGAAATGCGTGCAGGTACATGAGCTGGATATTCTTAGGAATGGCCTGGAGGGAGGGAGAGAGGGAAGGAAGGAGTGAGGGGAGGAAGGAGGGAGGGAGGGAAGGAGGGAGGAAGGGAAGGAGGGAGGGAAAGGGAAAGAAGGAGGGAGGGAGGGAGGGAAGGAGGGAGGGAAGGGGAGCATATGAATCACTTGTAAGACAGGAAGAAAAGCACTTCATCGTGATAAAAGTTTGCGATTATTTACATCCTCCCTCCTTCCCTCCCTCCCTCCCTCCCTCCTTCACCTGAATCGCATTCAAATGAGCGTCAATTCCATTCCTCTCATACGCTTTCAACATGGACACCTCTATCCCCATCCCTCGGGGCATCCGCGCCAACGCCCCCTTCGCATCTTTTTTCTCCACCCACCATACCCGGGCCTCCCTCGCTCCCTCCCCCTCCCCCTCCCTCGGCCGCAACACCTTTTCCGCTGCCCCTGTCCAGTCACGCTGTAGGAGACAAGCCCCTATAGATGACGTCGATGTCCCTCCCCCATAAGACCCAAATCTTTGGGCGCCAAAGTAATTGATGAACCCGCTCTCCGCCAGCTTCTTGCAAGCCTCCCCGACCAGGGAGGGAGGGAGGGAGGGAGGGAGGGAGCGGAGGACGATAGTGAAACGATTGCCACCCAAGCCGCCAAGACGGAGTTGCTCTGGACCCTCTTCAGGGTTTCCAACCAGGAGACGCGTGTAGGCGGAGGAATGGTTGGCGCGGAGGAGCTCACCAGGAGAGATACGGAAGCCACACACCTAGTGGAAGGAGGGAGGGAGGGAGGGAGGGGGGAAGGGAGGGAGGACGAGAGGGAAATTGAGGAAAGAGCGAGAAACACTGGCTGAGCCAGCCTGGAAAGGAAACAGGAGGAATGGAAGAAGGGATGGAGGGAGGGATGGAAGAGATAGTGGTTCAATCCACACCTGCTGGGTAGTCAGCCCTCGCTTGTCCTTCATCCCGGCGATGGAGAAACGGTTTTCCTTGACCCGGAGCGTCTTGGCCAAGGCGGCAATCGCCGAGGTGGTGGTGTGGTTCTCTTTGTACAACGCAAAGTACAGATACTTGGGTCGGTATTCCTCCCTCCCGTACGAAGAGCCTTCCCCGCCGTCCCGTCCTCCGTCCCGCCCTCGTTTTTGGGGGCCGTAGGAGGAGGTCGAGGAGGATGACGAGGTAGCGCCCACGTAGCCTTTCCAGCACCCTGTCCGCTTCCCTTCCCCTACCTTCACGATCCGGACACATTTCATCCCACCTGCTGCCCCTCTCTCCTCCTTCCCTCCCTCCTTCTCCATCGCCGTAAGCGTCGGGTCTACCGTATCCCCCTCCACCACCCCTCGAAAATGCTCTTTGAAGTATTGGTGTTGCCGCCGCCGTAACGCCTTGTCAGCCGTTGGAGGGAACACGACCTGACGTGGTGTCCCCCTCATCGCACTCTTTCTCCTTCTAAACCTCTCTTCTCCCTCTTTCTCCTTCTTTGTCACGACTGCCTCTTCATCCTTCTCCTTCCCATCCTCCTCCACCTCCTTCCCAAGCAACAACGCCGTCAATTCGATAACTAATCGTTGTCGTATATCTTCAGGCCAATGCCCCGCATCTCCTAGCTCTGCAATAGCTTTGGCTGCTTTTGTAGGAGTGTCGTTTTCCCTCGCTGCTGTCGCTGCTGCTTCTGGTTCGGTAGTACCCGCTCCGGCTTCCACCTCTTCTGCCATTGCTCTCCCCTCCTCGGTCCTTATCCTCTTCTTCCCCTCCTCCCCCTGCTCCTTCTCCTGCACTTCATTCCCTTTCTTATCTACATGCAGTTTTGTGAGCCGCACCACCTTTCCCTCCTTAGTTACCTCATTAACGATAAAATCAGAGTAGCGCTGCTTCAATACAGCCGTGAAACCAGGGGCGTCATTTGCGTAGACCAACATCCCCATGGCCTCTTCTGTCAGGATGTCGTCATCTCCTGTATTAGGAGCAGCGATAGTAAGAGGGATGTCTGATGTTGCAGTCGGTTGGGTAGGAGAAGCAGTAGGAGGGGCGGCGATGGCGGTGGGGGAGACGGTAGTCGGAGGGGAGGTTGTCTTTGGAGATACCATACTCGTTGTTGATGCGCAGACCTGAGCCCAAAAAAAGTGAGCGAGAGCGAGGATGATTGAGTACGTTGTGATGATAACGATACAGGCACCGATCACGCCAAAGGACGGGAGGAGTGATGGGTGGGGTTCTGTGTCGGTGGGTGGGAGCGAGATGAGCAAGACAGCTGCTGTTCGTCACAACGTTCAGTTCACAATTCGTCTCTTTGCTTTTTCAGAAAGCGTCTCCTTTTATTTCTTGTGTGATGGTTTTCTTTTGTAGAAACGTGCCTTCTGAGGTCATTATGACATTGTAATGGATGCCATTGTAATGGATGCCAATGCACAGCACAGCCTTTCAGTATTCACTTTATCCTTCTCATCCTTCTCCTGTCCGTATTTTAGGACCTCAGCCTCCCGCTCTACATTTTTCATCTCCGGCTCTTCATTTCTCAATTCTGACATGATCACTCGTCCAACTAGGTCGTGACCGAGTGGACCACCTTCCCATCGTGGAGGCTTACTGGAACGATGGAGTCGGAGAGCAAAGGTGTTCATCACCTTTCCCCTTCCCCCCAATAATATAAAACCAAAAATGAGGACTGGAACATGACATTACAATCAACACGAAAACCGATTTATTTTTCTTTCCTTCTCTCCGTATCTTGCCTTTCAATCCATCACCTCAAACTTAGACCATGCGTCATGCCTCCGACCTTCTTTATCACTCTCAGGCCCACCTACAGCCGTCGACTCCTGGCTCCACTTTCCCTTTCTATTCCTCTCCCCTCCCTTCTTCCCGACCTGGCTCACATATCACCACGCCACTCGAATCATACCCTGCATATACCCCCTCCACCCGTCCCTCCCCTCCCTCTCTTCCTTCCTCCCCCCCCACCTCGAACAAGGGCACCAACACCGGCTGCAACAAGTCCCCTTTCGTCCCTTCACACGGACATGCATAATGTGCCTGCCTCTTCTGATTCCTCCCCCATCCATACACCCACCCTCCCTCCCTCCCTCCCTCCCCCTCTTTCTCTCCTGTTAAGAGCAGGCAGTGGTCGCGCCCAACAGCCACTTGCAAAATAGGCGCACGGGAAGGGAAGGCGACCTAAGGGAGGGAGGGAGGAAGGGAGGCAGGGAAGGATATATCCTGAATGACTCAGAAACAGACAAGAAGAACGCTCAATAATCACTCCTTCCCCTCCCAGCCTCCCAGCCTCCCTCCCTTCTTTCCTACGTACCTGCAACGGGCCTCCTGCGTGAACTCGTTGATTCGTCCCCAGCTGGCCCCACTGCCCATGCCCCGCCGCCAACAGCTTCTGCCCTTTCCCTCCCTCCCGCCCTCCTTCTCCCTGGAGGAGGAAGAGGGAGTGATCCCCCCCCGCTGCCAGAGATTGCAGTGTCAGTGTAGAGGAAGAGGGGGAGAGAGGGAGGGAGAAGAGGGTGTGGAGTTGTTGGGGCCGGAAGCAGAGGGGGCCGCCACGAGATGCCCAGGCTTCGCCTGTGAGGAAGGAGGGAGGAGGGAGGGAGGGATGAAGTGAAGAAGAGAATGAGAAGGAGGGAGAGAGGGAGGGAGAAAAGGCCCATCGGGACGTACCAAGACCCAGCTGCAACCACCGGTCGCATCCAAAGCCATAAATGACCTTCCTTTCCTCCACCTCCTTCCCGCCCTCCCTTCCTCCCTCCCTCATGCACACCACAAAGGAGTGAGCATGCCCGGCCACGACGCGGACGGGACGGAGGGAGGGAGGGAGAGAGGGAGGGAGGAAGAAGGGGAGCTCGCGTGGTTCTTCAAGAGTGACCCTGCTGAAGGAGGAAGGGAGACCTAGTTGGCCTTGACCGTTGCTGCCCACCCCCAGTCTAGAGGGAGGGAGGGAGGGTTGAGACAGGAGGAGGCATTGTAAAGTACCGAGAAGGGAGGGAGGGAGGGAGAGAGGGGTCAAGCATACGTACACTGTTCCTTCGGCAGTCGTCATGAGAACATGCTGATGTCCGGCTGAGAGAGAGGTGATGACAACATGCGAATTGATTGTGGAGGAGGAGGAGGAGTTGGAGAAGGCGGCTAAGCTCGCATATTCAGAAGGAGGTACAGGAGAGGGTGAGGACAAAGGGGAGGAGGAGGAGGAGGAGGAGACTGTTCGACGGATAAGTCGAGTGATGGACCAAAAAAAGACACGACCAGACGATGTGAGCACGTAAATCTTGTGGGGGGAGGAGGAGGAAAGAAGGAAGGGAGGAAGGATAATAGAGAAAGAGAGAGAGGAGTGGAGCAGGGAATGATTGAGCAGAAAATTAGAGAATGGCAAAGATCACTGGGGTCTTAGGTCGAGACGCCGAAAGTCCTTCTACGTCATAACCAATGGATGTAACAACCCAACGACATCTTACCTTTTCGGATGTACATTCCACTTTTACTGCTCGCTCTCCGCGAGGCAAGGCCAAGGGCATAAATTTCTCGGTTTGGGCGCTCTTCCATTGTACGCTCCCGTCCTGTAGAAGAGCAGCGGCAAATGAAGGGCCGAAGGCAAGCGCGCGGACGTTAGTGAAAGGGAGTGGGAGGGGGGTGGTGGTAATGGCATTGGTGCAGGAAGAATAGGAGGGGGAGGAAGAGGAGGATGGAACTTGGAGCCAGCGGATATCTCCCCAGACATAGGCTTTGTGCTGTTGTTGTCCTCGTTTCTTGGCGGGGAGGGTGGTGACGGTGGTGGCGATGGTGGTGTGGGTGTCCGTTGCAGAGGCAGACGAAGAGGCAGCAGGGGGGTTGCAGACCACCAGCACGGCTGCGGTGGCAGCAGCAGCGACTATGGCCCTACCAATACTCTGCTGGTGGTCTTCTAGGAAGGCGGCGGAGTGATGACATAGTAAGCAAGGTCGATGATTTCCTTTGAAGGGATGTGGCCCATCATCATGACACGTACACGACTTACCTGTGTTGCAACCGAAGAGGACACGTCCAAGGCGAGGTCCAGATGCTGCAGAGGCCTTCCGACAGGAGTTAATGGTTAGACGAAGCATCGTCTATGTGCTGTTTGTTTGTGTGTGAGAGAAGGGATGAGCATGTGATTATGATGGGGATTCGCGATAGGCAAAAAGTGAGGCGGAGAAACAACACGTGAGAGATAGAGGCTTACAAGGGCAGACTTGCCTAGTCGAACCCTAACAGAATGATTGACGTATGCACTCTTTCAATGCCCTCGAGCCATACCAAACACCACTATATACCTCGACACATACATGCAGGGCCGGCTTTTTGCCTCTCTCTGGCTCGCTTGTGTCTGTTGCTAGGGCAAGAAGCAAGCAGTCAAGAGGAGATCCTCTTCTTCACTAGACCCGACTCACAGCTCCAAGCATGGCCAGCACTCGCTTCCTTTCTCGAAGGGGCCTCAGTGGCGTTGCGGCTGGGCAGCTCGAGAAGGGTTTCAAGGATTTTGGTCCCGGGGGACGCTCGTCAGTGGCGGGCATCACAGCCTCTTTGTTTGGAGGGTGAGTAAGATGAGGCGAGGGCAAGGATGATTGATGATGATGGAGGGGGAGGGCAAGGAAAAGCGGGAACTTAGGACAGGCTAGCAAGTGTGCCAGTGGCCAGTGCATGGATGAGAGGGGAAGCGATGATGCTCTGAAGCATGGCCGGGCTTCGACTTTCCCATCCTTTCACTCCCTCGCTCACCATCTTGCCTGCGCCCTCCCTCCCTCCCTCCCTTCCTTCCTCACTCTTTCCCTCCCACTCATCAAACGCAGCACCGGCTTCCTGGGTAAATACCTGCAGTTCGAAATGGGCAAAGTGGGCTACCGCCTCTATCTTGCGAACCGTGGGGATGAGCAGGACGTGCGCCCCTTCAAGGTGGCCTTTGACTTGGGCCAGGTAGGGAGGGAGAGAGGGAGGGAGGAAGGGACAGAGGGGAGGAAGACTAGAGTGTTGAAGAGGATGTATCGTACACCTATATGTGGAAGAAGTAAGATGGGTGATGATGGAAGATCACCTTATGGCTGGTTGACGCACCACTACCCTTGGAGCCATTCGATTGAAAGAAGCAGGACATAAACCGACCACCAACCTCGCCCTCCCTCCCTCCCTCCCTCCCTCCCTCTTATCCGACCCAGTGGGCCTCCATTCCGTACAGTATCAGGGACGAGGACTCTATCAAGCGGGTACTGGAGGGAAGCGACGTGGCGATCAACTGCATCGGTAGGGAGGGAGGGAAGGAGGGAGGGAGAGAAGATAGGAAGGATGGGAGCAATACAATTCGAGTCGAGTGTTTAACCGCATAACCATCTATGTATTTATTGTACAGATAATATATGTATGTATATACTGTATAGATATATATGATACTCACTCACTCTCATTCCTCTAAGCGTGCTTGTTGAAAAGCTGAAGCCGAAGCTCAATGGAAGGATTTGTGTCGGGAATTGTGGATTATCTCACCCTCATTCCTACACTCTGTGTGTGCTTATGCTGCCAGCTTCAGCGAACCCCACGTCAAGACTGGAGTGATTTACGTTTCCCTCCCTCCCTCCCTCCCTCCCATCCCCCATCCCCTTTCCGCAGGTAAATATTATGACACGAAGCACATGATTCCGTATCACCGCAACCGCGGGGGCAAGCTGTCCAATGTCAACTTTCCCTTGGAAGAGATCCACATCGAGGCGCCGGCCAGGGTAAGAAGGGAGGGAGGGATTAAGGGAGGCAGGGAGGGAGGGTAGCTCTGTTTCGTATCTCATTTCATTCCGCCAACTCATTCACGTTTTCTTTTTCCCCCTCCCTCCCCCCCTCATTTCCTCCCTCCCTCCCTCCCTCCCCTCTCCCCTCGCAGCTCGCGGAGGTGGCCAAGTCGGTGGGTGTAGAGCATTTCCTCCACGTGTCGGCTCTCGGGGCAGACCCGGAATCAAACGTCCGGTGGCTGGCGACCAAGGGCAAGGTGAGGGAGGGAGGGAGGGGATGGTCGGGTGCGTGTCACTACTTAAACACACTAGTTCATCAATGTACCAATACACTCACTCACCCACGCACCGCCATACTGCCCCCTCCCCCTCCCCCTCCCCCTCCCTTTTCCTCTCCTTTCCCTTTCCATACTGCCCCCTCCCCCTCCCCCTCCCCCTCCCTTTCCCTCTCCTTCCAGGGGGAGGAGGCTCTGAAGAGTGTGTTTCCCACGGCCACCATCGTCCGCCCTGGACGACTTTTTGGGCCGGAAGACCGGCTCCTGAACTGGTTTGCGCAGGTAGGGAGGGAGGGAGGGAGGGGGGGAGGGAGGGAGCAAGGAAAGAGAAAGAGGGCAGAGGGACGAAAAGCATGAAGGAATGTTGAGACTGTGACGGACACGCGCGAACAATAATAAATTATTAT
>Ga0160419_100544_pt1 | contig 23306 bp, 43 predicted proteins | sample CelAP2metagpilot_2_FD_108196 | JGI IMG/M metagenome (GOLD analysis project Ga0160419, IMG submission 108196) | Phycosphere-associated microbial communities from Cellana algal ponds in Kailua-Kona, Hawaii, USA - Cellana AP2-4-25 metagenome pilot ... | reverse complement strand
GTGAAAGCTGGCGAAGGCGGGTGGGGTGCGAGGGGGGGGGGGGAGGACGGAGGGGGGGGCACGCACCGGTTGAAGACGTCGACGACCATGAGCTTGAGCTCCTTCTCCGCCGGGTCCTCGTCCGGTAATATCTCCATCTCTGCCAGGATCAGCTCGGCCTGAGGGAGGGAGGGAAAGAAGAGGAGGGGATTGTAAAGAGGGAGGAAGGGAGGGAGGGAGGGAGGGAGGGAGGGAGGGTTGAGTCAAGAGGGAGGTTAGATGGGAGGGAGGGAAAGAAGAAAAGGATCGTAAGTTAAGAGGGAAGGAGGGAGGGAGGGAGGCAGGGAAGGAAGGAGTGAAAGTAGATGTCGAGAGAAAGAGGGAGGAAGGGAGGGAGGGTGACGGACCTCGTTGTCATGCTCCACGTCAAAGTCTCCACGGAGGGGCATGTAGCCTGGGATTACCGACTCGGAGGGAAGGGGGTTGGCCGCGGGGCCTGAGGAGGGAGGGAGGGAGGGAGGGTCAGAGAGGGGGAGCGCAACGACGATGAGGACACCACAGGAGAGGAAGAAAGCTCAAGACGGGCCGAGAAACACCACACCACTCATTTCGCTTCCCCGCCCTCTTTCCCTCCATAATCCCCTTCTCACCTCCCTCCTTAGCCTGACTACCCTCCTTCCCCTCGCCCCTGCCGCTGCTCGCCTCCCCCCCCTCCCTCCCACCCTCCCTTTTCTCCTTCCCTCCCTTTTCGCGCGAGTAGGGCGTGCCGTGAGGAGGGGGGGGGGGGGCGCCCTTCAGGTGCAGGGCCTCCGGGTACGTTTCCATGTCGAGGGGGCCCATCACGTACTCCTACGGGGGAGGGAGGGAGGGAGGGAGAGTCACTGAGCAAAAGAAAGAGGCGTGATATCCAAATCGAGCTTCTCGATCCTTTTTCTCCCTCCTTCCCTCCCTCCCTCCCTCCCTCCCTCCTTTCTCGCCTTGCGCTGCTCCTCGGTCAGGAGGTCGTGGGTCTTGCCGTAACCCACTGTGTCTTTGGGCAAGATGCTCCCGTACGAGTGCAAGTAGAGGTCAAGGTAGTGCTCCATACAGGCCTTCTCCGTCTTATCCTGGGAGGAAGGGAGGGAAGGAGAGGTCGGTGAGGAAAGAAGGACGGGAGGGAGGGAGGGAAGGAGGGAGGGAGGGAGGACGTGCCTTGGAATTGAGGACCTCGGCGACCTTGCCCCAATTCCCCATCCCGTGGGCTTCCAGGGCTGATCCAGGAAAGCGAGTCAAGAAGGGGAGTAGAGTGAGGGGGAGGAAACGGAGAAGGCGAAGAAGGAGTGAGTGGTTGTCCCACGACTACGACGACTACCGGTCGTCCTCGGTGGAAATCATGCACGAGTACGATTAATCACACGTCTATCGACGACTATTGACGACTATCGTAATAGTCAGTCGTTTAGGCCATTTTTGCAGAATAATCGTACAACGTGTGGGTTGTCCGCAAGCCCTCAATCCGCCCGCCCTCCCTCCGTCCCTTCCTCCCTCCCTCCCTTTCTCGGCCTACCCGACAGCATCAATAGCTCCTCCGTGGCCGTCCAGTCGGGGGCGAAGATGGGGTAGGCCGTGTTGTCTACGACGCGGTAGGGCTAATAGGAGGGAGGGAGGAGGGGAAGAGGGTCAGCTCCAACAAGACGACAGGGCAACGCATAGAGATAAGAGTCGGTCACTTCAGCTACACTAAGAGAAACAAGACAGAGACGAGGCATTGCTGCTTCCTCCATTATTTTATCGTGTGCCTCTCCCAATGCACGTAGCTCCTCTTTCATTTCCTTCCTTCCCTCGCTCCCTCCTTCCCTCCGCTTATTTAGGGTTACATCTCCTTCTCTCAATCCAAAATTAACGTACATGATCATTCTTATGCTTCCCCAGCTCCACGCCCGCACCAAAGCAGTCCACACAGAGATCCCAGTCGGGGCAGGTGGACGTCTCGGCGCCTGAGGGTGGGGGGAAGAGAGGGAGGGCGATAAGGAGGTAGGGAACGGGAGAGGGAGGGAGGGAGGGAGGAAATGAGATAATACTGATTTCAGTGACCAGAAAATGTAAGGATGTATAACACATACAAAATTCAACGTCCCTTAACTTAAATTAATTAAAACCACTTGCCCGTCGCAGTGCTGCCAAACCCATCACGGCCTCAAGTCTATTCCCCCCTTGCACCCTCCCTCCCTCTACACGTACACTTTATGCGTATGGTGTTGCTGATGTCGCGCATGCAATAATTGCAATGGAACAAGCCGGGCTTCCCACCTACCAGCAGCATGTCTGAGCGAAACTGCAATGACCCGCCTGGGACTGGCGCTGGTGCTGAAGGAGGGGCAGTCGCAGCGGCGGCGGCTGCGTCGGCTGCTGCTTCCCGTGCTGCGGCGCGCGCGCCAGAGTCCTCCTTCTCCTTGGCGGCAGCAGTCGCATCGGCCGCTTGCTTCACCATTGCAGGGTGGTTGTCCTTAACTGCGGCGTTGCTGGTGGCAGGAGAAGACATGCCTGTGTGTGCCAAGGTAGGGAGAGAGGCGTGAGCTGCGATATGTTCTATATGTGTGCTGGCTTGCCAAGTGGGGTTTTGCTCCTGTCGTGTGAAAACCTACGCGGCACTCGACCACGCACAGCCACCTTGAGCCAAGGCAACGTTTACCTGAGCTTTCCTATTGGTAGTATTAAGGTGTGCCAGAGATCGTCGGGGAGAGGGAGGGTGATTTCTTTCTGCCTCCTTGCCTTGGCCCTTGCAAGTGCCCGCGGCTGAGGTCTTTCTCATCATATCATCACAGGCGTCATCGAGGCTGGGGGGCGATGCTTCCTTTGAATTAAGAAACCACACTCCTACGTGACCACACCATCACACAAACTACGTACATAGAAGGATTTCCAGTACACTAGCCTTTGGATCCGGGTCTTGTCTACTCTCTCTCCTTCGTCCTTCTTCCCCTCGTCATCATGGCCCAAACGCACTTCTTCAGCGATGGGCTCCCTTCCTTGCCTGCATACACCCCACTCATCCACACACATCTACCCCCTAATTGCACAGCACTCACCATGGCGGAACCGGACGATCTCTACACGCTGCGTCAGGAATTTTACGTGGGCAACTTCCAGGTTCGAAAAAAGGGTGGGAGGACAGGGAGGAGCATGGAGTATAGGGGATGACTTTCTGAGGCTCGAGCGGGAGTCTTTGCCGCACTTTTGTCTTAGCAATCCCTCGCTTCGTCTTTGTTAGAGAATGTGTGCGGCATTACCATTCTTCTGAATCCGCGCCTTCTTTTCCTGGCTTTGCCGTACAATAGACCGAGAACCCTCCCTCCATCCCTCCCGCCCTCCCTCCCTCCCTCGTTTCCCGCTTCCCTCTTATGCAGGCGGCCATCAACGAAGGTAGTGCCTTGGGCCGCGTCAACCCCGACTTGGAGACGGAACGAGCCGAATTTGTCTATCGGTACGTTGGGAAAAGAGCAAAAAGGAGTGAGAGTCTGAAGGAGGAGATGGCCACTGGCACCTACGTCTTTTTGAGACGAACATTTCCGCCGTGTGATGCTCACCGTTGTTCTCCCTCCCTCCCTCCCTCCCTCCCTCCCTCCCTCCCTCCCTCCCATCCTTCCTTTCTTTTCCTTCCCTTGTATATAGAGCCCACCTGGGCCTCAAGGAGTACGACGTGGTCCTTCGTGAGGTGAAGGAAGGCGGGGACACCCCTATAGGCAAGGGAGGGAGGAAGGGAGGGAGGGAGGGAGGGAAGGACGAGAGGGCATGCAAGCGGTATAACTGTCTGGGATAGTCCCTGTAACCTTGCATTCACCTTTCCCTCCATTCCCCCCACTCCCTGTCCTCCCCTCATTCCCTGCAGCCCTCCAGGCCGTTCGCCTGCTAGCCGTCTACGAGTCTCGCCCCGAGCAGCGTGAGGCGGTCTTGGCCACGTTGCAGGTAGGGAGGGAGGAAGGAGGAGGAGGAGGAGCGTAGGCAGGCAGGGAGGAAGGAAAGCAGTCAGGAAAAGGGGGTGAAAAGCAGGGGAAATTGGGCACCGGCGTAGAGGAAGGAAGGAAGGAAAGGAGGGACGGAGGAAGGGAGGCAGGGAGGGACCACCTGTCCCTTTGGAGAGATGTGATACACACACATCAATCCTCTGCGGCCGTGAGCCTCATCCGGGTGGCGTCGCTTGACATTTTCCTCCTTTGCCCTCCCTCCTTCCCTCCAGGCCCTCCTCAACGATGCCGCGACTGCGTCATCCCCGTCGCTGCAGACCATGGCAGCCACCATCTACCTCAAAGAAGGCTCGGTCAAGGAAGCGCTGCGGGCCGTGCACCTGGGCATGACCCTGGAGCAGTAAGCAGGGAGGGGGGGAAGGAGGGAGGGGGCGAGGGGGTGACAACAACATGTGTGTGTCAGCATATAACATCTATTCCCCCCCCCCCACCCACAGGCGTGCGCTCATGACCGCCATCTACCTGCGCCTCGACCGCCTCGACCACGTACGTCGCCCTCCCTCCCTCCCTCCCTCCCTCCCACCTCAAATCCATCCGTCCTTGCCCACCCTCCCTCCCTCCCTCCCTCCTGCAGGCCCAGAGGCAGCTCAAGCAAATGCAAGCCGCGGACGAGGACGCGACCCTCACCCAAATGACGGGCGCGTGGGTGGACTTGGCACAGGTAGGGACCAAGGGAGGAAGGGAGGGAGGGAGGGAGGGAGGGAGGGAAGGAAGGAGGACGATCGAAAACAGATGGATATCCTTGTCGGCTACTCCTTTCTTCCAAGCATCCACCTATATCCTCCCCCCTTCCCTCCTTCCCTCCCTCCCTCCCTCCCTCCTTCCCTCCCTCCCCCCCCCTACCTCTTAGGGCGGCACCGGCTACCGTGACGCCCAGCTGCTTTTTCAGGAGCTTATTGCCAAGTACGGAAGCAGCGCCTTGCTCCTCAACGGTAGGAAGGGAGGGAGGGAGGGAGGGAGGGAGGGACATGCGAACCTCTCAATACTGAGCGATTTCTAGGTCTGTGGTTTTTACTCATTATGAGCACTGCTCCCTCCCTCCATCCCTCTAGGGCTGGGCGTGGCCCTCATCCACCAGGGTCAGTACGAGGAGGCGGACAAACACCTCATGCAGGCCCTGCGCGAGGTGAGTGAAGGTGGGGGGGAAAGAAATAGAGAGGGAGGGATCTAAAGTACAACGGAGCGAATGGAAGGCGAAAGTGCGCTTATGGACTCGGAAGCAGATGTCAATAATCGTTTCCCTCCCTTCTTCCCTCCCTCCTTTCTTCCCTCCATCCCTCCTTCCATCCCTCCCTCCATCCCTTTCTCCATCCCTCCCTCCATCCCTCCCTTCATCCCTCCCTTCATCCCTCCCTCCATCCCTCCCTCCATCCCTCCCTCCCTAGGACCCCGACAAGAGCAACGCGGACACGCTGGTGAATCTGGTGGCCACAGCCCAGCACCTGCACAAGCCCCAAGAGACGGTGGCGAAGCTGTTAAGGTAGATGACAGAGAGGAAAGGGAGGGACTATCCGGGAGACTTGTCCTGATAATGATTAATGATCCCACCCGATTTCCCTCTATCCCCTCCTACCTTCCTTCCTCTCTTTCTTCCTTTTCTTTGCAGCCAACTGCAGAAGTGCGCGCCCACCCACCCCTACGTCACCATGCTCTCCACCTTAGACACTGCATTTGACAGGCTGCAGGCGCAGTTTGCGTCGCACATCGTGCATGCATAAAGAGGGAGGAAGGGAGGGAAAGGAGGGAGGGGTGGAGGGAGGGCACGGGGTACTGCAGAAGAAACAAGAGGCGAACAAAGAAGAAGAAGAAAAAAAAGGTATAGACTCTCCTGAAATACAAAAACGCTACCAGAAGAATGAAAGGTGTAATTGTGGTCGGTGATAATTTTCTATTCCCGATTTTTATTTGGTATTGTTGTACGTAAGTGCTTCAATTTAATGAGGGAGCTTTGACAGAGAAGGTAGGAGCTTCCGAGGTAAGGGTGGAGGTAGGGCGGTGGGAAGGAGGTTCCCTCCCTGTCTGCGACTGTCAAGTGGAGAGAGGAGGAAGGAAGGTGGAGAGGGTGGAAGGGAAGGAGGAGGGGTGGTGGAAAGCGCTTGACAGTGTTGGGGCGGCGATGTGGGCCGCTGTGGGAGTGTAATGCTTGGCTTCGTGGTCGACCGCGAGCTGACGTCGCTTTGTAATGTTAACATTGTTAAATTTGGGTCCTTTCCTAATGCGTCTGCTGTGTCTTCTTCTTGTGAGACGTCTTTTACTTTTGGTGCCGTCCTTTGCCTTGTCCTCCTGTCCACCGCCTCTTGCTGCTTTTGGTCGAGGCGAGCCCTGGCCCGTGCGATTGTACCCAGAACCTCACTTGCCCATGCATCTTCATAAAAATCATCGTCTTGGTTGTTGTTGTTTGTCCTGCGTGCGGTCGCAGCCGCTGGCGATGCGAACATTTTGCTCGTGGTACTTTAGGGCCTTGGAGCGTACGCAAGCGCACGATGTCGCTTGTGGTGTGAAAAATGCGCTGTCTAAAGGTGGCTAAATGAGTGTAAGAAGTGATTTTGGTCGTCAATATACTCTATTTGTACCCTTGTAATTGTTTTGCTGCTGAAGAGACGTCCATAGCATGCGAAAATGTCGAGCAATGCCATTGAAAATCAAGGTGAAGAGGCAAAAGTTGACAACGGCTCTTTTCGACCTCCCCTACTCCCTCATATAAACCATCAAACAGATATCAAGACCCATCATCACCACGCGACGCCTCACATACATTTCGTGCATGCATATACCCCCCCACAGGCGTAGGGGAAGCTATCAGCGCCAAAGCTGGGGGCAGCAGCACCAGTAGCAGCAGCATCACCACCAGAGCAATGGCAACGACGGGAGGAGGGTCTACGGCAGGAGGAGGAGGAGGAGGCGGCGGAGGGGGAGAGGGTGTGATCCTGCTGAGAGACGAGTTTTTATCGTTATGCCTTAACCATGCCGAGGTAAGAAGGCGGAGGTAGGGAGGGGTAGGGTGTGTGTGCGCTTGTTTCTACAGCTTGGCTCTAGCGTTCACCCCCCTTCCTGTCCCTCCCTCCTTCCCAATCTCCTGTGCTCCACTATCCACCAGGGACTGCGCGACGAGCAACTACGAAAACATTTTGCTGAGCGATACTTGCAGCTGGTGCCGATCATTAACAGTTGTCTTGCCGAGGTAAGGAGGCAGGAGGAAAGAAGATAAGGGATAGGGATAGTGGTGAGGTAGGCAGGAGAGGTAGAGCTTGCATGGTGTTGAAGGGCTTGCCAGTCAAGTTCGAAGGAGTTGCAAAAAGAGGTAAACGGCCCTCCTCATACACTCAAACCCACTCGTTTGGCTTTCTCTCCCCCCCCCCCCCAGAACCGCATCCGCTGCATGAAGACAGAGCGGAACGAATTGGTCTACCAAGCCATGGACCCCAACCTGGCCGAGAAGATGAAAAACCTAGGGTAAGCGGATCCCGGAGGGAGGGAAGGATGGCAAAAGCAAGATCCTAGCGTCTTCCTCGACGGCCATGTCACTGGCTTGTTGTCTCACCGTCCGCCCGCCCCTCATTTCCTCCCTCTCTTCCTTCCCCTCCCCCCCTTCATCCTTCGTCTCCATTCCTTAGCGCGGAGCAGCTGTTGGTGTATCAGGTGGTGGAAAAGGCGGGCAACAAGGGGATCTGGCACAAAGACATCCGGTCCCAGACGTCGTTACAACAGCCGGTGAGAAAGACAGGCAGGGAGGCAGGGAGGGAGGAGGCAGGGAGAGAGGGAGGGAGGGTGAGGGTGAGAGGGTAGGGGAGTGTAGTTAGGCAGGTGGGCAAAGATGGCATCATTTCTGTTTTTTCTCGTCCCGTACATTTATCCCGCTATCTCCAATGTTCTCTCTTTCCCTCCCTGTCTTCCTTCCTCCCTCCTCGCCACAGGCCCTGAAGAAGATTCTGAAGAATTTGGAGTCGCGGCAGCTGATCAAGAGCACCTCGTCCATCAGCAGCAAGACTCGGAAGCTCTACCTCCTCTTCGACCTCGAACCCGCCAAGGAAATCACCGGCGGGCCATGGTATGCAGACAGACAGACAGACAGACAGACAGACAGACAGACAGGGAGGGAGGGAGGGTGTGATTTTGGCCACGTGAGCAATAGGAAACGCACAATCCTCTCACTTCTCACGTTTTCCTCTCCCTCCCTCCCTCCCTCCCTCGCTCCCTCCCTCCCTCCCTCCCTCCAGGTACACGGAGCACGAGTTTGACCACGAGTTTATCGAGGAGCTCTCTCGGGCTATCTACATGTTCATCAAGCAGCAGCGCAAGCCCCCCTCCCTCGCAGCCATTAGTGACTACGTCCGCACATCCGGAGTCTCGAAGGTAGGGAGGCAGGGAGGCAGGAAGGGAGGGATGGAGGGAGGGAGGGCGGGCGGTCAGGAGGGAGTGTGTATGTGCGGAGCATCGATGCTTTTTGTTCTTACCCTCCCTCCCTCCCTTCCTGCCCCGACCTGACAGGTGGAGCTCGCCGCAGAGGAAGTGCAGCTGATCATTAACAGCCTGGTCTACGACATGAAAATAGAGCCCGTCCGCAGCGGCGTTTTGGGTGCCCTCCACGTACGTGTCTCTTCGCCGTCTTTTCCTCCCTTCCTCCCTCCCCCATTCGGCGTCGTCTTCGCCTTCTCCGTTTCCTCTCCAGTCCTCCTCCTTCTCTCCCTCCCCCTCTCTCGGTGCCTACCATCCTCCCCACACATTCTTTCTTTCCCCCTCCCCCCCCCTCCCTTACAGACCCCCGACGGCGGCCCCTGCTATAAGGTCTCACGGCACGTGACGCCCTTGAATCACTTCACCGACTTTCCCTGTGGCCGATGCCCTGTCCAAGCGCAGTGTGAGGAGGGCGGAGAGATCTCGCCCGCGGCTTGTCGGTATTTCAATCGCTGGCTTGAGCTCAAGGACGGAGGGGGAGTGGGAGGAGGCACCGTGGGAGGAGGGATGATAGAATTTTGATACATTAGGATATACATAAGAAGTGAAAAAAAGAATTTAGACAAAATGTGAAGAAGGAGTAGAAGGGGGACAAGCAATGATTTAAAATTTGGATCGTCGAGTTTGATTTGATCATTTCCTTGGGTTCTTGGACTTTGTATATCACTCCATTACTACATCATCTTATCACAACCAAACACGATACACCACCACCTCACTACATCAATATATATTTCTATGCCCATGTATCAAGATATCAATACCTTACTAGATCAGTATTTGGGTTGACTGACTTCAATATCTTACAAGATTAACATCTTGCTGATATCTCGCGTTTTCAATTTGTTTTAAGATCCATGCCAATGTTGGTACCTTATCTCGTTTGTGTGCCATCACTCCCTCTCCCTCTCACCTTCCCTCCCTCCCAAACGGACTCGCCCACACACCTCTACCACCACCCCCTCTCACTTCATCGTACTTCTTTCCAATGTTAATCTTGTCGTCATTCTTCCTGGATCTGGCAGTAAGCGAGGCTCGCCTCCCCCTCAGTCAATAAATACACTCGCACATGCAGTGCCTTGGCCTCCTCCAAAGGGTGGGGGAAAGCGCCCGGCAACACCACACACGCCTTCACCGCCCCATCTTCCTCCTCTTCCTCCTCCTCCAGCTTCCCTTCCCTCCCCCTCACTCCCTCCTTCCCTACGGTAGGATCAGAAGAAAAAGAAGAAGAGCGCGAAAAGTCAATCAAGCCTTCGTCATCCCTCAACGGCTTCCTCAATTTCTTCTCTTTCATGGACATTTCCTCGCACATTTGTAATATCCTCGATTCAATATCGGGATAAGGCTGTGTGATCCGCGCAAAGGAAAGGCTGCGCTGGATGATCTCGCGTTGGGACTGGTTGGAGAGGGACAGAGACAGAGGGAAGGATGCTAAGGGATCACATGAATCACCCACAATTTGACGGAAAGGGGGAATAAAAACCGCCCCTCCCTCGCTTCCTCGCTCCCTCCCTCGCTCCCTCTCTCCCTCCTTCCCTCGCTCCCTACCTTGTGCCGCTTCTCCTTGACGAAGCAGTACCCGGACTTCCTCCCCTTCTCCCTCACCATGATGTCCAGCAGGCGCCGATACTGGACTGCGGCCACTGGCTGCTCGTTCCGAAGGACCAAGCCGCCGCTGGTGACCCGCTTCTCCATTCGAAAACGCGTCGGGCGGGCAGGCAAAGGCAAGGGGGTAGGAATGGAGGAGGAAAGGGAGGACGAGGCAGGGCCCCCACCCGTCGCTTCCTTGAGACCTGGCTCGAACTCCTCCTCCTCGCCCCCGCGGCCCGTGCTATTTCTTCTTTCTTCCTCCCCCCTTCCCTCCGTTCCTACCCTCTCCTTGCTTCTTCCCCTCCTCCCTCCCCATGCCCCCCACCTCAACTTCCTTGGCAACCTCCTCCTTCCTCCGCCACCCCCTTCCTCATACCCTTCTTCCCCCTCGACCATTTCGTCACTTTTTTTCCTCCTCTCCCTCTCCAGCTCCTCCTCAAGCTGTGAACTCAAATGAGTGATGAAAAACGATGTGATACACTGTTGGGGGAGGGAGGGGAGGAAGGAGGGAGGGAGGAAGAGAACGAGGGCGGAAGGGGATGAGGGTTCGTACAGAGTGAGAGGAGATATCGAGCAAGCGAAAGGAGGAGGGAGGGAGGGAGGGAGGGAGGGAGGGAGGGCAGACGTACCGACAGAGCAACCGTTACCATGAGCACTTGGAAGGCCATAAAATACACGTAAGCCGCCGGGTGCGTCACCGCTACGAACTGCTCCGAGATTAGATTCCAATTATTCACGACCATCTGTCTCAACAAACAACCGAGAGAGCAGGAGAGTGAGTAAAGTGAAAATGGCTGTCTTGCTCCCTTCCTCTCCCCCTCCATCTCCTCCTTCCCTCCCTTTCTCCTTTTCTCCCTCTCCCATCCATCCCTCCTTCCGTCCTTCCCTCGCTCATCTCCTCCCTCCCTTTCCCAGGCGTACCAACATGAAGAGTGTGAGCATCCCCTCCCGATAGGTGTTGAAATTGAGGAGGTAATATAGTGAGGCAGGAACTGGTAATGCGGCCCAATGAGCTTGGCTGGCCTCGATCCGCCCCCCGAAGAAATACATGCCGAGGTAGCAAAAGACGTGCATGAGGGTGAAAATGACTGTGGCTTGGCCTAGGAAGGCGGGAACGAGGAGGTCTTTGAACACCTGAGGGGGGAGGAGCAGGGAAGAAGGGAGGGAGATCAAGAACAGGTGGTTGGGTGGTTTTCAAAAAACTAGAGTTAGGCTCCACCTATATCTCCCTCGCTCCCTCCTTCCCTCCGTCCCTCACCTTCAAGAGAGCCGCGTATTCGGAGATGCGATTGGCCAGGCAAAACACATCGAAACTGCTGGCCAAAAGCAAGAAGAGAGAAGCCACCTTCTTGCTGGTGCTCTGCTCCGCCTCCAAGGTCGCAACGTCACCGTCCTCACTCAAGAGGGCGAACACCGCGCTGCCCATCGCGACCAAGAAGCAGGTCAAGGCTAGGAGCTTGCACTTGTGAGTGTTGCTCTGCGAGAAAGAGAGGGGAGGGATGAGGGAGAGAATGAGGGAGGGTAAAGGAGGAAATGACAGGGCGGCTTGAGGGAAGGAAGAGAGCGAAGACCTTTGACAGCAGCAGATGTGATGTGGTTGGCGCTGATTTCGAATTTTCCAGTGTTTTTCTATCCCCGTTTTCCTCCCTCCCTCCCTCCCTCCCTCTCTCTTTCCTTACCCTCACGTAGTACTTAAGGCTCTCCACCTGCCTTACACCATAAACCATATCCAAGATGAAGGTGAGACGGAAGACGCTCATGGCACCCCAGAACCAGACACTGTAGAAATAGTGCCAGTACTGACGAGGGAGGAAGAGAAGGAGGGAAAGAAGGGGGGAGGAGAAGAGGAGACGAAAAGAGAGCTGTGAGTGATATGCTCACGCCATGGCGGGAATACAGAAGAGGATGAAAGCAGAATTTCCAAGGGGAATATGAGGCTGAGGGAGGGAGGGAATCGCAGGCGAACCTGAATGATGATGCCAACAGCAAGCACGAACTCCGACACCGCCAGAAAATCCAACAGCTGCTGCGTGCGCCCTGTCAAAACCCAGCCCAACAGAGTAGTGGTGTAGGTGATAGCAGTATATGAGCGTTTTACTTCCTCGTCCTCCTTCTCACCATCCCTCCCTCCCTTTCCTTAAATCTCCCCTGCGTCTCACGTGAGTATGAGGCCGTCGCCCGCACAGTGTGAAGTCTGTCGTCCCCGACGGCCGTCATGAGCAGGGAGAAGCGTTCCAAGTCATAGCAAGCGCTGTCACCACCCTCAGCCATGTGCTGGAAGGGAGGGGGAAGGCGGGATGGGAAGGAGAGTGAGAAGTGGATGACGAATACATTATGCAAGGAAATGAAGAAGAGCAAGGACAAAGATGCTTCGGAGTCTGCACTCTCGTTCTTATCCTCCCTCCCTCCCTCCCTCCCTTCCTCCCTCCCTTCCTCCCTCCCTTCTGACCCGGTCCACGTAGTCCATCAAGGCCGCATTCTTCTCGCGGCTGTACCACGGCAAGAGCTGCTGCAGAATGTAGGCCACCAGCTCCCTGCTGATGGTGCCGGTCTGACCGTCTTTCCCCTGGAGGAATTGGAAAGCAAGGACGAGGGCGGTCTGAAGGAGGGAAGGAGAGAATGAGATTTCTTAAATGCGTGTTGTGATATCGTTCACAAATTGAGATTACGGAAACGAACGCGGTGATACCGAGCTTGAAATCGAAAGCCAGGGAGGAAGGAGGAAGGAGGAAGGAGGGGAGGGAGGGAGGCAATGAAACAAGGAGGACATACGTCGCGGTACTCATTTCGCTTGAGTGCCGTTTCCTTGAGCTTGAAGGAGTAGATCTGAAAAACGCGGGCGAGGATGATGTTATGGAGGAGGAAGAAGGAGAGAACGAGGAAGACCACGAACAGAGCGACGTTCCAGGTGTGCAGGTGATAGTAGGGCTTGGGAGAGGAAGGGAAGGAGGGAAGGAAGGAAGGAAGAAAGGAGGGAGGAAAAAAAGTTTTAAAATATGTACCATTCATGTGTGGTCCACCTGCCCTCCCTCCCCCTGCCTCCCTCCCTCCCTCCTCCCTTCAGCACGGCCACGGTACATATCAAAATTGGAATATGTGTTTTGTCAGCGAAATTATAACCTTCATCCTTGACGAGCGGTAAGTAAGCATCCCTCTCTTCTCTCCTCTCTCCTTCCCTCCCTGCCGCTCCCCATCCCTCATCACTCACGAGGTAGACGTCCGGGTCATTCACCGTCAGTGACAGGGCATAGAGCGAGATGAAGGCCTTCTTGAAGGATAAGAACGCGTCCTGCCCACTGATCCCTTGCTGGTCGATGTTGGCGAACAAGACAACCCCGAAGCAGGCGAAGACCAGGATGGTCACGTACTCCACGGCAATCCACTGAAGGATGGAGGGGACGGTACGGAGGTAGTCCAGGGTGGCGTTGCGGGCTAGTAGGAGAAAGGGGGGGTGAGGGAAGGGAAGGGACGGTTAGCATCGTCTTGAATGCGTGAAAGTCTGTTGGTCGAAGTCAACCCTCGTGACAGCTCGCCCTTTTCCCCTCCCTCCCCACACCTTTTCTGCTGAAATAGACAATAGGAAAACACCGCACGATGCCCGAGACTATCAACACCCTCGCCACAGGCCAGAGCATACCCATCACATCAAACGCCAACAACAGCACAAACAACCTCGTCCACTTATACCGAAAGGTCTTCCACACCCCCACACCCTTGCAGTGCACCCACAGGTCCACCAGAAAGAACGAGATGCACACCATGGCCAAGGCCAGCTCACACCACGTCTTCGCCCCACATTCTCTGCCCCCCTCCCTGCTCAGACCATAGGCCCTGAGGTCAGGAGCCTCCATGAGAGATGTGGAGAGATAGAGCACACAGGACACAAAGACACAGATTTGGTAGGGACGACTTTGTCTTAAATAGTAGAAGCGCATGGCAGTAGGGTCATCCCGAAAGTGGGACCGTTCTTTCCTTCCTCCGTCCAGCAGGTAGAGAAGGGCACGAAAGATATCCACATTTCTGCTCGGCGTTGAATGAGGTCCCTGCGTGGGATCGGGGAAGTAGGCCGGGTTTGTGTTGTGCTGCTGGCAAGGATGGCAGGAGACAAAAGGGCAGCAAGGGAGAAGGGAAAGAGAGGAGGGAAGAACAGCTGCAGATGAGCGAAGAAGAGGCTTGCGGATGGTGGTGGATGTATCATTTATTTTCTTGGTGATGAAGGGATGACCAAGCTCCGGGTCCGAGGGATGGTGGGAAGAAAGTGGAGTTGGGAGCGGCGATATAGGACGAGAATTGGTTTCCTCGTCAACGACGAAGATGTTCGCTGCAGCTGTATGGGTTTAGGTACGGGAAACGGCATTAAAAGGGTAAACGAAAAGGTCGATTTGTCACAGCGGTCAACGAGGTGAGATATGGAGGACTTTTGGCTGTCGTCCAGAGTGTAGCTGGGGGTGGACAGATAGCCTCAAGGTGGGAATACATAGGCGATGTTTAAGCGCAGTGTTTCCTGAGAGTTCCCTCATACCACTGCCAATTGCACCTAACATCATATACCACTACATTTGTGGCACTCAAGGCATGCGGGACTGGGCCCTTTCTTGCAAGCAAGACGTAAAGCAGCCACTGGTTTCATAAGATGATAATGACTCCACAGACTCACCGTGAGACCCAGAAGTCGTTCCATAATCACTCGAATGGCTAACATCGAGAGCCTGCCCCCGGACTGTGTCGCCGTCGTCCATGTTTGCTTTTGATGTGGGTGGGTGCAATTGTCAGAACGTAGTATGGGGAAATGCCCGCCTACCAGTTGTTGACGTCTAAAACGGCTTGGAGAAGGAACAACACGTTGTGACGTTTAAAGGCGGCTTTCCTGCAGTCACCTAGACACGACCTTGCCGCACGTTCTTACCGCTGACTTCTAAATGCATGATATGATTCATCTTTGATGTCAAGGCATGCGCCAGAGGTTTGAATAAGTTCTCAAGCCATCCTCCCACGGGCAGCTTCTCAGAGCACTCACCCGATCCCTGCTTCAATTCTTACCTCCCATTTCCAGCAGGTCACCCAGCATGTTCCACGACGTCTACCGTAGGAATTACATGACGCCGCCGATAAACAGACCCCTCACTACTGCCGCTATATATAACAAAAGGAATGCCTGCCCTATCTGTTTGGAGCTCTTGCCTCCCAAGCCTCGCCTGGGCTTCTTATCTTTCTCGCGGACCAAGCAGGGGCCAAGCGTGGGCGGCGGGCAAGTCTCATGCACCTCGGGGCACGCCTACTGCACTGCTTGCCTAGCGACCTACGTGGATGTGTCCATCATTGAGGGAAAGACCAGTCATGGCACCCTTCGGTGCCCCGCTGAGAGATGCACGACGCCCCTGTCTGAAACCCTGCTGCGGACGTTGGCCTCGCACAAGGCGTGGAAGAAGCATCTACGATTCGTGAAGGAGGCCAAGGTCGGTAGAAATCCTCTATTGCGATGGTGTCCTCAACCCAATTGTGCGGGAGTGGCGCGGCTGACCCGTGCTCCGCGGCGAGGCCATGATGGACACTATGTAGCGGCATCGTGCCCCGTCTGTACACATATATTCTGCGGTAACTGCGGCGAAGGCCCTCATGGGGAGGATGGTTGTGACAAGGCTGGCGATCAGGCTTATGCCATGTGGAAGAAGCGAAAAGGTGAGACTGTCAAATCCTGTCCTGGATGCGGACACCATGTGGAGAAAACGGGTGGTTGCAATGCCCTCGTCTGCAGCCGCTGTCGAACGAAATTTTGTTGGTTATGTGGTTTAAAGGCAGGGAAGTGCAAGTGTTTAAATATGCGCTTTGCGGTGTGGCATGATGATCTCCAGCCCGTGCCTCCATTTCGCACATTGGTGAATCTTCTGATTATCATAATTGCTGGGGCATGGGCCTTGGCTTTTGTATTAGTGTGGATTTTTGTCTTGTTGCTCTATGGACCAGATGAAATGATGCGCCGCATTTTGTTTCACCGCCACATACTGTACCAGACGTGTATAATCATCTCACAGGATTTGAGGGACCTAATGGAGTGGATTTTGATGCAATTCAGCAGGTAGTTAGAACGGGGATGAAAGATGAAAGGAATAGGGACAACTTGTGTGAGACTGGTACCATGTGTCTTCCCCCTCGTAAGGGCAAAGTGATCTATCAGAGGACGGCTGAACAGCATTTCTATGGCGATCGTGGAAGTGGAAGATAGCATTTTGGGCCAACCTGCATCACAACACTGTGATCAATACCAGGGGCAGACGAGCCATGCGGTCTTCCTGCGCTGCCCCAAGAGTCTTGATTATCTTTTGTCGCTAGTGTTAGTGCTTGGCACCTACGTGATCATGGCTATCAGTGAATACTGTATGAGCTACGAAACGTCCTAATGTTAATTTTCGAGGCAGTCATTGAGTCCCTGACGTCCTGGTCTCTCCAATAGGAGAAGTGGTACATGGTCCGACATCCCTTCCTGCGCTTTTGCTCGCGGCTGAAAAGCTGGGGAAAGGTGGATTCTGAGAGAATGTAGGACTGCTCTCAGCAAGAAGAAATTTGGAAGTGTGAGTTATCTGCCCGAAACGAAAGAGCGTTTGGTTCTCTTCATGTTCTTCCACTCTCTTTAAATAGAATTCTCTTTGAATATAATCTCACATGGAAGGATTAAAAAGTGGTTATTACTTTCTTAGATTCATTTGTCTGGCTTCATAAATATCAAGACCTCTTTAGAACTCTCCTCTCCTTGAGCTCGACACTCGCTGCCTGCTTACCAAATCCTGGCTTTTCCTTTCCGATACCTCCCCAGAGAATCGGGTATTTGTTGTTCTTCATGGTCGCTCTTCTCTTCACTTTATTTTGGTTTCTTAATTCCAGCCCACGACTCCCTCCTCGGACTGCCCGCCCGCCTCCATCTCTTTCCACTAACTCCCCCCCTCTTCCTTCTCCATCTGTTTCTAAATTTCGTGCCTTTTCTGCTCCCTCACAATTCCAACCAACGCTTTGCGGGTAGTGAGTACGTGTACACAACTCTCTTTCCTTTGGTCTCTCAATTCACACTAGTGTCCCTCTCCAAAATTACAACCTCCCATAATCCGTCGCCAACCATAAAGAGGCCCTCTCTCCCTCACTCCCTCTTCATTCCATTCCTCTTTCAAGCTATTGCTACCTTAAAAACAGTCGGCCAAACATATTTGTGGATGCAGTCTCATTCCTCCCACTCATCGGCGACCCTGTCACGGCAATCTTAGAGACAACATTCCTTCCCCCCCCTCCTTCATCCCTCATTCCCTCTCCGCCTCCAGTTGCCCCCCCGGAGCCCACCCCTACGCGAAGCACCTCCTTCATACTGCTAGCCCCGCCACCTGTTCGTGTGCAAGATAACAGAAAACAGTGTGAGGATGATGGGATGGGATCAGGGAGGGGAGGGAGGGAGGGAAGGAAGGAAAAAGGGGCGCGTACCTCCCCCTGCCGGCGCCTCCCCGATGTAAGCACCCAGCGTCTCATCGCTCATCCAGTCTCGGGCCACCGTCATGCGCGATTGCAACTCCCGGCGGCCGGCTGCGAGGGCTGGAGAGGGGGAGGGAGGGAAGGAAAAGAGGAGAGAAGTTGAGCGCTCGACGGTCCCGAAATATCACGTACAGCATACCGCAATGCCAGCGTCTGTCTACCGGCCCTTGCAACCAACCGTATCCTCCGCACGCAACCCGCCCGAACAAGACTTTGCGGGCGAATGGTGCGTACAACGACGAAAGACATGAACAAGTCCAGGGAGGAAGGAGAAAGGGAGGGAGGGGTAAAACCTACCGGCTAGAGCCGCTTGGTCCTGCTCGCACTCCCAGGGCAGCTTCTCCGAGGCTACCTTGACGGCGCGCAGGTTGGTAGGCACGTCCTCCTTGATGCGCCACTCGAGGGCCCCCACAGGCACCGGGCCTTTGGGCTTCACATTCACCATGTAGAAGAGCTTGGTGCTGGGAGAAGAGCGGGGGAGGGAAGGAGGGTGGGAGGGAGGGAAGGAGGGAGCGTTGAGAGACTGTAACGACCAATGTCGGTCGAGTCCTGGTCCACGCGCCTCCGAAGCATATGGCCTCTACTGTGGCCTGTGGCTTCCCCACACACACTTCCTGCCCCTTGCTCGGACCATACCGCCGTGGTTTGTTTCGTACCTGTACGTCCACTCCTCATTCTCGCACGCCGTGCGCATCCTCGAGTAGTACTGCAGCCGCCACTCGCCTGGGAAGAAGGAGGGAGAGAGGAAGGGAGGAGATGAAAAGGAGATGAGAAATTCCGCGTTCCTCCTTCCTTGATGACTGGAACACCCTCCTGACAACCGTCACGACAAAGAGCTGGTGGGCCATCGGGCTGGTGGGCCATCGGGCCATCCAGTGCACCACCTGCTTGTCAAGCAGAGCCAAAACCGAGCCCACTTTCCAGATAAACGACAAAGAAGAGTGGGAGAAAAGACAAGGAGGGAAGGAAGAAGGAAAGGAGGGAGGGGTGGGTCTCCGCCGGGTGCCTACCGGAGAAGTCGGAGAACATGGCTGAGTCCACCAGGCGGAACTTGATGCGGCGCTGACCGAGCTTCTCATCCACGTCCTCAAACACCTCCTCCATGTCCATCGTCAGCGACGCCTGGGGGGAGGGAGGGAGGGAGTAAGAAAGGAAGGGAGAGAGGGGGTGAGAGGAGTGTCTGTCCTTCGTTTCGGTGGCGGGCTTGGCGGAAACAGGGCCGTGGGGCCACGGGGGGGAAGAGGTAGCCCGTGACTTGACTGACATGACGGGAAAGGTACCTTAAAGTTGAAGCCAATGATGGTCTGTGCGCCCTCTTGGAAGAGGCGCACCTCCTTGTTCTTGCTCCGAGGCTGCCACCCCGCGGGAGTGTTTACTAGACGGGATTGCGTCAGGTTCGGGACGTACTCCGCAAGGCTGAAGGGAGGAGGGAGGGAGGGATGGATGGAGGGCCAAAGTGAGTGATAACGTTTGAGAACACGGACGATCTATTAATCACTCACCACCACCACCACCCCTCTTCCTATCCCCTCCCCCCCCCCCTCCCTACTTGTCGTAGTCCGTCAGAATTCTCCACACGTCTTGCACAGGCCTGTTTATCACGATCGAGGATGAGATCCGCCTGACGTTGGCCGAGGGGGATTCGATGTTCACCAGCACCTCCTCCCCGTCCTCGCTCTTGCCACCACGCCACCTGTAGGAGGAGGACAAGGGAAAGGACAGGCAGGGGAAGGAAGGGGAGGGAGGGAGAAAAAGCTTGAGGATGGGCATGTGTGACTCTCACCTCATCTCTCGGAATTGTATGTATCTGTCAGTTAATTATCGTCTGTTTGCCTTTAAAGTGCCTTTCCGATTTCGCAACAACCATCTTTCTACCACCTTATATCCCCCTCTTCCTGGGGCCCTCCAAGCCCACCCACCTGAACATGCTGCTGATCATCTGCAAGCCTCCCGAGCCTCCAGAAGACGGCGAACGGCCCGCCACGGCCGAGAAAGGAAAAGAAGATGAAGGGGAGGAGGAGGAAGACAAAACCCTTCGGCGGCGGCGTGGGGTGTAAAGAGGGAGGGCTTGAGGAAGAAACGCCGCGAGAGAGGAGGGACACGGGAAGAGTGCCTGTACGGAGTGCGGCGTCACAGCCGCGCTTGCCAAAGAGGAGCAGCAAGCGAGCGTAGCAGCGGCTGCTAGAAAGACTGTATTGATCAGGGTGTTTTTGGGGGGTAGAGGTGGGGTGTGAGGAGCTGTTGAAGTTCGATGTGATGACGAAGAGAGCAGAGAACGTAATGGAAAGGCCACCTACCCATGGTACTGCTGCTGCTGCTGCTAATATTCGCGACTCTTCTTCTTCTACTGCTGTCGCTACTTGTGGATGTTGGCGGTAGGGTGGAAGCCGCCGTAGTCTTTTCCAAGGAAGAGTGTCTAGGGGATAAAAGGAGGGCACGCATGCGTGGTGGGTTGTGGTGTCACACTCAGAACGGTGGTGCTGGCCCTTCCTCTCTCCCCAACGCACACTCTTCCCGATCTGCCGTATCTCTGCCGCTAGGATTCCACACGTACCGTGGTTGTTGCTGCGGGGATCGCCTCTTGGCTTGCCTCGCGGATTGCATGCAGCCGTGACAAGCGCGGAGGGCGCCAATAGTAGGAGAGGAAGCAGCAGTACGACTTCGGCTGCGCCTTTGGGCCAAGGGAATCGGGACAAAAGATGAGGACGCGACCGACTCCAAGGGCGGGTGCATATCGCGCATACTTGTGGGATTCCAATAGTGGTGATGATGGATGATGCGGCTTATTTAGGTGGCTTGACCTTGATGGAAGGGCAAGTAGCGAAGGCAATCTTGCTTAATACTTGCTCCTGTCATTTCGTGACGGACGAGACGGAGAGAGAGGTTCCGGACAGAGAGTGGCATTAGTTGTGAGAAGTAAAGGAATGGCATAATGGCATGAGTACATAAACAGGCCACGAGGAAAGTCTGGTGTGCATGTGAGTGACGTGTTGTCGTGGCGTGCGAAAGGAAAGGCAGAGAGAGTTCAATCGATCTGAGATCCAAGCAAAACAAGGTGGACGCTGGGAAAAGCGTATCACACTTGACGCTGATCGTGTCCAATTCCACAAGCTGAGCGCGTCGCCGCTCTCTATTAGTCGGTCGATCAAATCTACCACAAGGAAAAGCGTGGTGGACACGCGTGCTTGTGGTCGTCATGTTGAGGAGGAAAAGGAGGTGGAGTAAGAAGGCGCGCAATGTGGTGTTTGTCTCCTTGCTCATCCTCTGACCAGACGCGGCGTTGCTGAATGCCGCTTTTTTGCATAAAATCTGACCAAATTGCATACCCTGGCACTACACACCCCTCTCCATCTTACCAGGGACCTGATATATTTTTCTGTGAAGCAGCGTCGCCAAGCAAGGCCCGCGTCAAACCCAAAATGCAAGGACAAGCCTGCCTCGTCGCAGTAGCTTTCTTCGCCGCAGGCGCGGCTGCGTTCCATCTCCAGCCCAGAGTGTCTGCCGTGTCCACCAGCAGCCAGCTGAGGTCTCAGGCCATCAGCTATGGCATGCACCCGTCCGCCTTCCTCTTCCCTGCTTCCTCAAGGTGCGTGTCTGTCTGGCAAGTGAATCGGTCTTGGATGACGGGCTTGAACGAAGCAAAGTGAGGTGGTGTCCGTCTGTTCGTCACACGTACCCCCTCATACCGTGCAATGCCAAGCAAGCAGTGTTGAATAAGACCGGCAAGTTGCAAAATCGTGACAAATGCGTGTGCCTGACAAGCTGTAAGCGGGTCGTCTTTCTTTTAATGGCGCATTATTTCCGGTGTATGGCATGTCTTGAACCCTCCTCCCTTGCTTGCCTTCCCCTTTTACGCACTACTCCATGCTGCACGACCAAGCGACTGTGTGAATCACAGGATGAGTCTGTCCGCTTGTTGGGTCTTCCGCAAATCATGCTTCACCACCCTACTCTCCATCCTCGCTTCCTTCACTCTCTCCCACTTAACCTCCTCTCCTCCCACACTGCATCTCTTCAGCTCTGGCTCGTATCATCGACGATTGGTTATCCTTCTTTCCGCCCCGGCATCCTCCTTGGTATTTCCCTCGCAGCTCATTCCATCTAACCCTTTCACTAACCCACAGAAGAGAGTCATTCCAGGCCACCCGCACCCGCCTCTCCTTCTCCCGCCGGCAAGACCCAGACGACGATGCCCCCATTCCTCCACCAGCAACGCCAGCAGCACCAGCAGCACAGCCGCAGTCGTCCTTCCTCGACGACCAGAAAGAGGCTGAAGAGGAGGACTATTCAGCCATGACCAGGCTGAGGGAAGAAGCCGAGTCGCCCTTCCGCTCCCTGCGCTTCCTTGTCTACGGCGGCGTCGGGGCCTCGGGGGCTGTGGGTGCGCTCACCTCCATCACAGGCGCCCTGGCTGCCTACACCGGTGTTCGCGGCGCTGTCCCCCTCAGTCAGTCTGGAAAGGACATTGCTATTGACCTGGGGGCGATCGCGCTGGCAGCTGTGGCCTGGAAGCTCGACTCGCAAACGAAAGCACGGAAGCTGGGAAGGCTGTCCAGGGGCGCCAAAATCGCGGCTCTCAAGGTCCAGCTCCAGGAAGGGGGGGAAGGGAGCAGAGCGGGGGAGCGGCCAGTGCTGAGCTTGGCGGATTTTAGGAGGGATCGGGGAAGGGCACGGAGGGTGGTGATCGTGGCAGGGGGAGAGGAGGTGGTCCAGACCGCGTTGGCTGCAGCCGGCGCGGCGGAGCTAAAGCAGCGGTTGGTTGATAACGCGTTCTTAGTCGTGCCGGTTGTGCTACCTGCAGGTCCCAAGGAGCCTTCCTCCATCCTGGGGCTTGCCCAAGAACGACTCCAAGGTGCCGTGGACGAGCCCCATGTCGGGTGCCCACTGCTGTTGCGGGAGTGGCAGGAATACCTGGCCATCGAGGCGGCAGAGGCACGGAAGCAGGGCATTGACCCGGTGAAGCAGGGCATCTCTGTGGTCCTTAAGCTGAATGGGAGGGTGGGCCAGCGGGCGTTCGGCCAGCCGGCCTGGGAAAGGCTAGTGGGGGACGTGGAGCGGCGGAGGAGGAGGGGCTTGGATGTGACCAACATTTAATAAGGATAGGGTTAGGGCCAAGGACGAGGAAGGGAGGGAAGAGAAAGTAATCTAGTAAGTTATGGTGATGGTCTTGATGTGTTTTTCTAAAAATTCTTTCGTTGCCTAGCTAGTGTACACACTCTCTGTGCGTGGTGCCAGGGGGAGGTCAAGTTTTGCCTTGGCAAGTGCTGGTGCTCGCCCTTCTTCTCATTCGGTGGTTGTGAGGTGTCTCTTGTCTGCTTTTTGAAATTTGCCTCTTTCTCAGTTCCCCCTTCACCTTCATTAAATTGTACGATCCCCTTCTTCCTCTCCTTTATTTCTTTTGCTGTTGACAACACTTACACTACTTACTTCACTTTCATCACCTTCCCTTCCTCCCATCATACCCTTCCCCTCCTCCCTCCCTACGATGTTCCTCCCTTCACTATCTTCCTTCCTTCCCTCCCTCCATGCGATGTTCCTCTTTCTCGTTTGTCCTCCCTCCCTACAATTGTCCCATCTCCCCGGCCACCACACCTGCTCCTCCTACCGCTGCTGCTGCTGCTGCTGCTGCTGCCACCGCTCCTCCTCCTGCTCCTCCTCCTCCTGCTGCTGCTTCTCCTCCCCCCATCACTCCCCCCCCCCCCATCACCGCTATGTCCTCCCCTCCAACCACAGGCATATTCTCTCCCCCTCCTCCTCCTCCTCCTC
>Ga0160419_100543_pt1 | contig 23327 bp, 35 predicted proteins | sample CelAP2metagpilot_2_FD_108196 | JGI IMG/M metagenome (GOLD analysis project Ga0160419, IMG submission 108196) | Phycosphere-associated microbial communities from Cellana algal ponds in Kailua-Kona, Hawaii, USA - Cellana AP2-4-25 metagenome pilot ... | reverse complement strand
CTCCTTCTCCTTTCCCCTTCCCCCTCTCCCTTTGCCTCCCCCTCTTTCTTCCCCTCCCCCTCCTCCTCCTCCGCCTCCTCCTCCCGCGCTCCCTCTTTCTTGCCCTGCCCTTCTTTCCGTAATGCTGCAGTAATGAAGCGTGCCGAGGCTTTGGCATTCAGCTTGAGGGAGGGCTGGAGGGAGGGCTGGAGGGAGGGCTCGAGGGAGGGACGCGCGGGGGCTGCCTTGATGATCTGGCGGTAAGGAAGAAGGGAGGGACCAATGGAGGAGACGGAGGAGAGTTAGGTAAAAATGAATTAACAGGGATAGGTCTATAAGTCATGTGTGAGTCAAACTTAGATAAATACAAATGCCATACCAACTCTCCCTCCCTCCCTCCCTTCCTCCCTTCCTCCCTCCCTTCCTTCCTTCCTTTCTCCCTCCCTTCCTCCCTCCTTCCTTCCCTTCCTGCCTACCTGTAACCTAGTCATGTATTTCTTGACTCGCTCAAGCTCCGCTTGTACGCGATGATTCTTGGTGGGTTGGCCCTGCAGAAAGCGCGGGAAGGTGGGTTGGAGGCAGGGAGGCAAGTAGGGAGGGAGGATGGATACGGATCCTCAGTGGGAAGGATGGGAGGAACGAAATATATGATGATAACAATCTCTCAAACCTGCCACCTTGAATTCTTGAAGGTAAGTCAAGTTGAATCTGTCATCGCACCCTCATATCATGTTCCCCTTCCAGACCAATCCTGGCCTCCTCACCCTCCTCCTTTCTCCCTTCCCTCCCGCACATACCTTCGTTCGTAAGAACATATAATAAAGAGAATGGGAGGTGTAGGCCAAGGCGATGCAGAGCTTGGCACGTTCTTCATCCTTAAGGCTACATAAGGAAGGAAGGGTAGGGATGGAAGGGGTTCGTGGTGAGTGCATGTATGGGGAGGGAGGGGAGGGAGGGGAGGGAGGGGAGGGAGGAAGGGAGGGGAGGTTCCAACCCCTTTAAGCCTTAAATTAAAACACGCCTCAAATGGGAGGAGGGCCGCTATATCTCTCTCCTATTCCCTCTGATCCCTATTTTCTGTAGGTGGGTGGGTGTGGGTCTCCCTACCTTGTCACCACTGTCTGCCAAGGCACAGCAAGAAGCGGCTCGAGCTGCTTGGTAATGCTAGCAAGGGCCACCTCGAAGTTGTGGAGGACAGTAGTGCTCTTGTTCTTATCGTCAACCGGCGGAGGAGCAGCGGAAGAAGAGGCCATCAATATTATGCGCAGTCTTTCTCACGTGTTTCGTAGTTGCATGGAAAGTGTAAGTGTGGCTCGGAGATGATAGATAATAGATAGATGGGGGCATGGGTAGGCCATACCGTGCCTCTCGCCGACTGTGCCCTCCACCCCCAACCCCCTCGCCGTGAAGAAGACAGCACTGCAACGGACACGTGTGATGTCTCCCTTGTTGCTGCTTTTCCTCACAACTTCTGCCGCATGTATGCACAGGCACAGGCATCACTGGCGATAATAGCAGCTAGAGTAGCATCAGGACGTGGGGATACCGGTCGAAGGGTGCTGAGAACAAGACAAATCAAGCGGAACGTCCGTCAGCAGCCTATATTCCTTATCCATCTCGTGGGATAAAGCACCGCACACACCTACCCTTCCAAGGGATGACAAGAAGGAGAGGAGTCAGCAGCAGGGGCAGCAGCAGAGGGAAGGCTGGTACGTACTGTACTTGAAGGTTTTGACCTAAGTTAGCGGATACACACGCTCAAGCACCATGCATGCACCATTTTTCCGACTGCCCACAATATGCCACGCCACGCTCACCATCACAACCATCAGCGACCAGCCCTGAGCAGCACAGTCCATTGCACCTTGTCCAATGCCTTTCGTTTCGTCGGCTTGAAGAATGTCATGAATGCCACCGTCCTATGTTAGCCTCCTGAAAGACAAGACGAAAGACGAAAGACCGATTCTCCGATCCGACTCCCTTCCTCTCCTTCCTCATTCATCATATCATCCCCTTGCTCCTTTCCGACGCACACGCAGGCCGGCTTTTCTTCATGCCCTTTCTCCTCCTCTTTTTACTGCTCGTCGCGGGCTTAAGGCCGGTGGATGGCGGGATATACGGGTTTTGGAAGTGGTTCCGAGGTGAGAGGAGAGGAAGGGAAGGAGAGGGGAGGGAGGGGTGAGAAGAGGGCATTGGTCCGCATGACAACGGGCAGGTGGGTAGAAATAGAAGGCTCTGAATGCAAGGTCTTTGAGCATTATCCTATCATTATCCCATGCTGAAAGGCTTCGAGTGGCTGGCTGAAGCTCAACTTGTTGTCACGTCTTAGGCTGGAAAGCTTTGAATACGACGAGGCCTTTTCGCAAGTTACTCTCGTCATGCCATCCAGTTTTTAACCTCCCGTCCTCCCTTCATCCATCCATTCCTCCCTTCAGGCCACTACAAGGACGTTGTTGCCAAGGTGGGCTGTGACCAATACGCGGAATTCGATCATGTGCTCATCGATGTCAATCAGGTAGGGAGGGAGGGAGGGAGGGACGGAGGGAGTTTTTTTTTAAAAATCGACTACTCATATCCTCCTGCTCCCCTCCCTCCCTCCATCGGTCCTTCCTTTTCTCCCTCCCTCCTCCTTCCCTTGCAGCTCACGCACATGGCGGCGCGCAAAGCCAAGGATGAGGACCACGCCATCCGCCGCCTCCTCAAGGAACTCGGTCGAACCCTGCGGGTACGTGCCCCCCTTCCTTCCCTCCCTCCTTTACTTCCTCCCTCACAGCCTTAGGGGATCTTCCTGACCCTCCATCCCTCCCTCCCTCCCTCCTTCTCTTCCTTCCTCGCCATCTTTGCCTCTCATCCGTTGTTTCTTCATTTCCCTTTCATTTCCATATATCCTCCCTCCCTCCTTCCCTCCAGGTACTCCGCGCGCGAAAATCCGTCGTCATTGCTTTTGATGGTCCTGCGCCCCTGGCCAAAATCATCACTCAACGGAAAAGACGGTCGTCGGAGAAGGAGTTGAACACCGTCATCAATTCCCTGCACCTCAGTCCCGGGTGAGACTCTCGCCCTCCCTCCCTCCCTCCCTCCCTCCCTCCCTTCCTTCATTACGTTGAACGTGAACGTCATGCATCACACTCACACCTACGCCCATCCCGCTCCTCCTTCCCCTCCTCTCTCCCTTCCTCCCTCCATCCCAGCACTGCCTTCATGCGTCGAGCTGCTGACGCCATCATTCAGTTTTGTCACACACGCATCGAAACAGACACACGTCCCCGTCGGTACGGAGTATCCCTCCCTCCCTCCCTCCCTTCCTCTCTTCCTTCCTCATTCCTTATGGTCGCTCATTTCCCCTCCCTCCCTCCCTCCCTCCAGGTCAAGCTCATGGACTGGATCAACACCTTCATGATGCCCCCGGAGGAGAAGAAAGAGGAGGACGAGGAGAAGGGAGGGGGGGAGAAAGTGCAGGAGGGAGCGGGGGAGGAGGGAGGCAAGGAAGGGATGACAGTGCGACAAGAGAAGACGAAGAAACAGCAGCAGTACGACAAACACCAGCAGCAGAAAAAATTCAAGAAAAGGCGATACGGCTACTCGGACTCGGATAGCGTCGTGGTGGTGGGTGGAGATGCCGATTTGGTCCTACAGGTACCTCCCTCCCTCCCCCCCTCACTCCCTCCCTCCCTCCCTCCCTCCCTTTCCTAATTTTTACGCTTCGATTTAAATCCCTTGGTCTTCTCATTCCTCCCTCCCTCCCTCCAGGGCCTCGCCCTCCCTGGCCTTCCCGATTTTAACGTCTTCATCCCGGATATTAAACGTTCGGGATATTTCGTCTCCTTACGGTACGAGCCCCCCTCCCTCCTCCCCTCTCTCCCTTCCCTCTTTTCTCTTCTTTACTACCATTTGTTCACGGTTCTTCCCTCCCTCCCTCCCTCCCTCCCTCCCTTCCTTCCTCCCCTTTACAGTCAGTTTATCGCCCGGCTTGAAAAAGACTTCCCGGGCCAGTCTCACAACGTCCGTAACGATATGGTCCTCCTCCTCGTCATGGCCGGTAACGATTATTTGAAAAAAGTCCGAGGTACGTGCCTTTCTTCCTTTCCCTCCCTCAATCCCTCCCTTCCTTTTTTAGCTATCCCCCCCCCCTCATTAAACGTCTTCATCTGTCTACATCGCTCCCTTTCTGCCTCCCTTCCTTCTTCCCTCCCTCCCTCCCTCCCTCCCTCCCTCCAGGCCTCACCTTCCGGAACAAGCTCATGGCTTACAGGAACATCAAGAAACGGCCCGAGTTTAAAAATCAGTTTATGCTCCTCCCACAGAACAAGACCTTCAACTGGCCCTTCCTCCAGGTAGGCATGCCCTTTCTCCCTGCCTTCCTCTTTGTCCTCACCCTTCCCTTCAATTCCCATGACCTCATTTTTCTCTTTCCTTTCCTCCCTCCCTCCCTCCCTTTCTGCCTTCCTTCCTCCCTTCCCCCTCGCCATATTGCACTTTTCTTCCTTCTCACCTATCTCTCTCTCTTTGCCTCTCCCCCCCTCCCTCCCTCCCTCAATCCCTCCCTCCCTCCCTCCAGGCCTTCTACGACGACCTTGCCTCCCGCTCTTACGTCGATGATATTTCCACTCTCCTCCGCGGACCTACACCTGCCGGTGTCCTCAATGAGCTCATGCAGAAGAAGATCCTGCCCCCCTTCCTCCTCGAGTTCCAAGGTGAAGGTAAGGTCTTACCCCTCCCTCCCTCCCTCCCTCCCTCCTTTCCTTCCTCCCTCCGCAGCTCCACCCTCTCCAAGATATCCAACAAGCAGATGTTGAAGATCTCCCTCCCTCCCTTTCTTCTTCTCTCCCTCCCTCCCTCCCTCCCTCCCTCCCTCCCTCCCTCCCTTTACTCCTCAGGGAGCGCTTGGACGGCTACTCTGTCGATTGACGAGAGGACGTACCGTATCGAGGAGCCTGTGTCGTCCATAAAGGTGGGGAGGGAGGGTGGAAAGGGGATTGGAATCCATGCACGCTATTCGTGATTGACGCTCTCACATATCACCGACATCCCTCCCTCCCTCCCTCCCTCCCTCCCTCCTTCCCTCAGGTCGCCAAGCAGACCATCTGCGAGATGGTCTTGAAGGACATGGCTCCCGAAGCGTATCTCTCCTACTTCCCTCCCAAGGAGGAGGAGGAAGAAGGTAAGGAGGGAGGGAGGGAGGGAGGGAGTGATGATGACTAGCTCTGCAATCGTGTCAACAATGTTGCCCTGTCTCACGCTCTACCCTCTATCCCTCCCTCCCTCCCTCTCTCCCCCCCTCCCTCCCTCCCTCTCTCCCCCCCTCCCTCCCTCCCTCCCCCCTTCCAAAGGCGATCCCTCGGCCGACCCGAACGAGGAGGACGAGGACGAGGACGAGGACGGAGGGGAGGGCGGGAGGGAGGGCGGGGGGGAGGACGCGATTGTGGATTGGCGGCACGAGGAGAAGATGTTCGACGAGGAAAGCTACCTGAAAGGGCTCCTGTGGAACGTACAGATGTACGTCGACGGCTACTGCCCCGACTACCAATTCGCCTACAGGTATCATGGCCTCCCTCCCTCCCTCCCTCCCTCCCTCCCTCCGCTCGACTCTCCTTCAGGGGGGGATGTCGGGACATGTTGTCCCTCCCTCCCTCCCTCCCTCCTTCCCTCCCTCCTTCCCTCTCTCCCTCCCTCCATGTACCGCTTTGTCGATTCTCTCCCTCTCCCCTGTTCCACATCCCTCCCTCCCTCCCTCCCTCCCTCCCTCCCGCCCTCCCTCCAGGTACCGCTTCGCCCCCTCTGCCAGCTCCCTCGCCGGCTTCATCCGCAACAACACACGGGACAATCCGTCCTTCCGTCTGGACGTTCCGATCTCTCACGAATCCCCCCTCCATCCCGCCCTGGCATGCCTAGCCGTCATGCCAAGGTAGCCTTCCCCTCCCCCTCCCTCCCTTATTCCCTCCCTCCCTCCTTTCCTTCCTTCCTCCCTGCCCTTCTTTTGTTCAAAATGAAACTTGAGAGTCACAATTTCATTTTCTTCCCTCCCTCCCTCCCTCCCTCCCTCCCTCCCTCCCCACAGGTGGGGCCTGCACCTAGTGCCTTCCAACCTGTCGTCGGTATTAAGCTCGTCCGCCCGGGTGGATGGCATGTACGAGACAGACGCACCCTTCAGCTTGGACGTTCTGATTGGTGAGGAGGGAGGGAGGGAGGGAGGGAAGGAGGGAGAGAGGAAGGACTCGGCCAGCATCTCTATCGTTCACCTCCCTCATCCATTTCTCTACCCCTCCTTCCCTCCCTCCTTCCCTCCCTCCTTCCCTCCCTCAGACGCCGTTAATGTCTCCCATGCCCACCTCATTAAATCCCAGCATTTTCACTGGACCGAGGTCGTCGCCTCGCCCCCCTCCTCTCCCTCCCTCCCTGCATCACCCCCTCCCTCGTCCTCCTCCTCCCACCTCCCTCCCTCCCGCCCTCATGCCTCATCGAGGTCAAGGAAAGTCGCTGCGACGCAGAGCCCCCCCTTGCGATCGTGGGTGAAGGTCGCCCATCTCTTTACCCCCACCCCCTATAGCAAGCGGTGGAAAAACGCCGTGAAGAGGGAGGGAGGGAGGGAGGGAGGGTGGGGGGCTGGGAGCGGTGGTGCAGGGGGATGGAAGGGGGGACGGAAGAATACCGTTGGGAAGGAGGGGAGGATGGGAGGAGCAGGAGCGGGTAGTGAAGGAGCAGGAGGTGGTGGAGGTCGAGGAGGAGGGAAGGAAGGAGGGGGAGAAAGCCGGCATATAATGACGAAAAAGCGGAAGGAGGGAGGGAGAGAGGGAGGAGGGGAATGTTTCAAGCCGAAGAAAGGAGACAAGAAAGGCGCCCACCCTCCCTCCCTCCCAAAAATGGGAACCCAGCCCTCCTCCTCCCCCGCTACCATCTTGCTCGATGGCGCGCAAGTCTTGCCGCCTCCCTCCCCGCCCGCCCTCCATCCCTCCCCCTCCTCCTCCTCCTCTTCGCTCCCTCGGGCTCCGACCAAAAACATTTCCACCCTTAAAGCAAGCGAGGAGGATACGAACAGTGAGCCTTCCTTCCCTTCCTCCCTCCCGCCTAAGAAGAGAGGCCGGCCTCGATCGGCACCCAAGGCCCATTTGATGTGGGGAGCAGCAGCGGCAGCAGCAGGAGCAGGAGCAGGAGAAGCGTTGCTTCGTGCTTCTTGTCGGCCCGGGGTCTTTCGCCCTCATTTTTAGCCAGCCTTCTCTCCTTCCCTCCCTCGTTCCCTCTCTCCGTTCCCTTCCGCTTCGCTTCCCTTGATAATATCAGAGTGTACAGACCTATATACAGTAGCAGCATCTCAAAACCTCTATACTCTAAATGAGAGAGCAACAAACATCGAGCGAGAGAGAAAATGAGAGAGAAAAGGAGAGTGAGAGAGAAAAGGGGGCAAACCCCAAGGGGAGAGACCACAGCATTTTTGTAAAACACAAGGAAAGAGTAAGGTTATGTAAAAAAAGTACTTTTACAATAGTAATAGTAAGTGGATAGAGGTGTTGCAGGAGAGTTCTCCTTGTCAGGCTTTGTCATTGTCTTCGTCCTCTCTCATATGCGATTAGAGAGGGGGGAATTCAGAGGAGAATGAGACAATGGGCAACCTTAAAGAAGTCTTCAAGAAAATAAATTAATCATTAAAGTCCTGCCTTATGTTTGAATTCAATGACTTATCATCGTGACGGCAATTGTTGACGCTCAATGATTATGTTCACAATCGATGACTAGTCACCCTGATTCAAGTGACGGCTATCGTGGAAATAAGGATGCTTTCTCTTTATTCTTGCTGGTTGTGATGTTTCCCTGTATTGCCTTCAGCTTTAGATTAGGAGGAGGGATAAGTAAAACATATCAAATTAGGACGCTTATCCGCCTTCTGTGCATGCCAGCGCTTGTTCTAAAGCCTAAGGTCCTTACGATTCATCTAGTCAATATGATATCAGGATTTTGCAGGAAATAATTTAGCGATTTTGGATCGGGAACGCTGTCCCACTCGTTTCTTTATTTTCCACTTTTCAATCCCGAGGACGTGCGACACACCAATAATAATAATAAGTAAAAGTAAAAGTTGATAGTAGTACTAATTATTATTATTGTTAAAACTCAACACGACAAAATTACCTTCAATTGCTTCTCTGGGTGCGGCATGACAAGAACTGGCGATTGCTGCCGACAGGTGACTCCTCTGGCGGTCCTGTCGATGGCGCCGGAGGTAGGAAATCGTACGTTTGCGACCTGCCCAGTATCATGCTGCAGGCCTTGGTCATGAATAGAAAACTTCCTCCTTACCAGTCAGTCCATCACACACACATAACAAGTCAGAATCCTCCCACTTTCATCAATACATACTTTGATTTCCCCCAATTTCGCTCTGTTTTTCCTCCCTTCTACTGATCTCTCGTCTACCCCTCCATTCCATAATAATCGTTGTTCTACTTTCACATAGATTTACTTGTAACGCAGACTGACAGCCAAGCCTGGCAGCTTGGGAAACAACGAATCTACGCTTGACTGAAGAACAGTGCGTCGGTGCCCACCACGGCGGAGCCGGCCTCGTTGGTGCAGTTCCAACTAGTTCCGCCGAACTCCGTCCCGTTCATGACCTGAAAGAAAGAGGCATAGACGTCCATACCCACAGCGAAATCGGTCGTGCGGGGCCATGCCCCAGCCTCCGAGGTATAAAGACCGTTCTTTACAGCATCGCAATTATCCACAGCAAAGACACGATCACCCGCCACGAGTTGTATGCTGTCTACCTTGAGAAGACCAGTTGCAGCCGCCGGATAGATGGACGTGATGAGCGGAGAGGGAGCCGTGAATGTGTTGGTATTTATCACCAACAAATTGGGTGTAAAAGATGCGTCCACATAGTTAGAATCGAGTTCAATATTGGATGTGGAAAAAGAGTTGCCCCCGGCGTAAAAGCCTCCCGCAAAGGAGCCCAAGATTCCCGCCTGTGATGAAGTGAAATACAAAGCACCCTTTTGGGAGCCACTGGTACGCGCCCCAAAGACATTATCCTTAACAAGAAGTACGTCAAAGAAACCGAAGGCCTGCGCCTGGGCGTAGCCCACGTAGAAGAGCGCAGGGGAAGACGTGTAGTTCACCTGGAAGTCATTCCCCTAAATGTACATGGAGAACTCACCGTTGCTACCAAGATCACTTTGATCGCCCGGCTGACGGTACATGCCAGTCGTGTCAATGTAAGCACGCGGGGCTCCCCCAGAGGTGCTTATGGCGTTGTTGGCCAGTGTGAAATTGCCCTTCCACCCCGTAGTGAAGGACGCCCCCCGAGGTCCTGCAGCGGTCATAAAAACAGCGATAAGGCGGGAGGACTCACTAGGGTTGTTGAAGGTGTTGCCCGTGGCAAAAGACTGGCCCGTGCTACCATAGGGAGCCAGGGCGCGGAGAGTAGTGCCCGGCGCGTTGGCGTTAGGCGTGAAGACACAATCCCGTACCACCCAGTCTGACGCATCAATGCTCACGCCCATCTTTGGGAAGGTGAAGGTGGAGTTGGCAATATAGATGCCAGTGGCGCCATTTGGAGTGGCCGTTTGCATAGTGGCGGCCGTGATGCAGGAGGAAAGGCCACCCGGGTCTATACTAGGGACCTGGTTGTTGATCACACCGAGGGTGTGAATGTAGACGTCGTTGGTCCCCGCGGCGATTGTGATGACAGCCGTCGTGCTATCCCGCTGCACGATGCAGTCGGGACCCGTCCCGAAGATTTCTAGGCTCTTGCTCACGGTCACGGTGGCTGTTTCTTCGATAATACCCGGGAGGATCTGGATGCGGTCCCCCGCAGAGGCTGCATCAATTGCCTGAGAGAGCAGTGCATATGTGCCGCCGCTCCCGGCCGTTAGCAAAGCGCCGTCCGCGAAGCTAGGAGGTGCAGGTACGGTGGGCGTCGCGATACAACTGTCGTGGTAATAGTGGGCCATCGCCGGCGCCTTGTACCCCACAGGAGTTGGACTTACCGTCGGCTGTTCGGTCGTCGGGGAGGGGGTGGGCGCCTTCGTGGGTGCCACCGTGGGCGCCGCTATTGTAGGGCTCGATGTGGGGGAGACGGTATCCCTGCATGGTTGTATAAGGTGATGACATAAGTTAGAAGTCTATAAAATCTGAAGAATGTGGATGTCTGATACATCACTACCAAGAACCTATATACATACCCCGGGGATGTTGGTGAGAGCGTGGGTGAATCTGTAATTAGGATACAGTCAAATGGCGATACGCTCGAGGGTGGGTAGATGGTTGTGTAGCCGTACGGGCAGTGCTGGCACACCAGCGCTGCACTGCTTCCCCCGAAGCTCCCCTGGGGACAGCTCGTGCAGGTGCTACCACTGCTCATCGAACAGACGGGGCAGCTAGCGGGAATTTTGTAGGAGCCCGTGCAGCCACTTGTGCAATTCACCAGGCTTGTAGAGTACAGCGAGTTTAGACATGACACCGAGCCGCCCGTGATGGTCACATCATCATTTACGTTTCCAGTAAACGCGACGTCATAGTCCAGCAGAAGCGAAGCAGTGCTGGCCAGGTAGATGGCACCACCCCCACTCGCCGAAGACGATGTGCGCGGCGCGGAGTTGTTTGTAAATGAAACCGTGTTATTGACGGTCACCGAGCAGCCCGCCCCGGCGTAGATGGCCCCACCCTGGGCACCAGCATTGCTGACAAACACGGACCCCGTGCCCACGGAGCAAGAGGACCCTCCGATGAGCCTAAGGCTGCCACCTTCCCCCGTGCTGCGACAGGCGCGGAACTTCGTGCTAACAAACAGCCCCTTGGCCCCGTTCTGAAGTTCCACGCCTCCAGATGTGGGACCAGTTGAGGCGCCTTGAAGTGTGATACCATTAAGCCAGATGTCTGCGTTCGACATCACAAAATGCCGATTACTCCCCGTCGCATAAATGACGGTCTCATCATCCGTACCCTGCAGCTCCCGATGACTAGCATGCGTAAGTCGCCGTCTACCGCCCTGCAGTGGGCTACCCGCTAGGACCATGAGGTTCGCTGTAAAGACGTAACTGTTCACCTGGGGGTAGAGGTTAGGTGCCAGGACGATGAGCACCGTTCCGTTCATCAGGGCAGCTGCGCCGATCGTGTCCTCTAGACTCCCAGGATCATTGACCACAAAAACTTCCGTGGTGTTGACGTCGATAGTGATGTTGTTAGCCGCAGCATCATCGAACACGCTCGCTGGGATTGGGACACAGCTCAAGTCCGTGGTGTTGAGGGCCGTTCCGGACGCGCATGGCGTGAAGCATTGCGCTGCCCCCTGCAGGGATGTCTGATCGGAAGGGCAGTTGAGGCAGGCAATGGCCTCAAAGGACAGGTTCCAGTAGGTTCCAGGTGTGCAGAACTGGCACGGCCCGCCCGCTGGCGGCCGAAATTGGCCAGGTATACATGCTTCTGAAATGGGACCGCAGTCAGGTATGGCTCGACCGAAGTGCATCTTCTTGTCTTTGACAGCCACGCTCGCCACTCCATCCTGCGAACATATTGTATTGCCGGCTTCATCCGTGGCAAATGCCACATATGAGAAGTTGAGATGCGGGCCCGGATAACAAGGCTCAAGCCGAACCTTGGCAGACAACTTGATGACACCCCGCGGCCGCAGCGTGATATTGGCCCACGCCACCGTGTGCGTGTCCGGGTCATAGACAGGACGCCTACTGCCGTCTATGCGAGCCAGACGAGGCCTCCATGATTTGGCGTTTCCGGTCTTGTACGTCGTGTTTTGGGGCAATCGCAGCTGGACTGCAACTACTGTCGTACTGGACGATGGGTTCATGGCCTCGATGCGGACTGTCGACCGCTTGTCTGGCAGCACGTACGGCTGCCTGACCTGTCCTGTCAAGCTGAAGGCGCACGAAGAATCGGCTGCCGCAGTGGTTCCGGCCAGTAGAAGCGTGTAAAGGACGAGTTGGGCTAGAAGAAGGAAAAGGTGGGCACCGCGATGCGGACGCAACAAATACAACGACGATGCACAGCGCCTCAATGCAAATGAAGCTCTCATGGTAGACATGCTCGAGTCCTCTTTTTATCCAGTCTGTGTTTGAGGATTGTACAATGAGTGCCTTTGTATCGATACAAGAAGCGAGACACGACACCACCTCTGTCTCGTGGCATTTGAATGAAAAATGGGCAGGCAAGCTTCTCTCTTTTGGCCCATGGGAAATGTATGTTCAGGGCGCGATGGGGGACGGGATAATGTCAGAGCAGCATAATGTAACGCAGAAGAACGAGGTTTGGTGAGTCTAGCCTCTGGAGGGGGGACGAGCAGGTGGCAGGAGGAGATCGTGACTCGATGGGATTTGTAAACTCATTTAAATAAGAGTGTCATATGGGAATCCCATGTATGGTCCTTTGGAAAATGAGCAGGCCTTGCTTCTCTCTCTGGCCCATTAGCCATGTGTGTTGTGCGCACAGTGAGACCACACATGGTGACATGATCAGAGGCAAAATCACAAAACGGGGAGAAATAGTAATCTCGCCTCTAGACGAATGGCAAACAGATGGCTCTGGAAAAGGGAGGTTCACTGAATCATTTATTGGGACATACACACGCTGTAAGGAATCCGACGGGTTATGATGTTTATCACATGGGCCTCCACAAGGCCTCGCACCGCCGCCTTGGGCAAGGCCAACGTATCATACAAACACAGCTCTCGACCGTCAGCTAGAATCCGAACGCACGCAGCAAGTATAATTTGTGCCGATACAAGAAGGAGGATGGGAGGGGGGCGCAAACCATTTGCCAGAAAAGATAAAGATTAAAAAAAAAAAAGATGGAAATGTTCTCGTTTAGGGGTCTCACAACCCGGTGGCATCGGAGGAAGCAGGGTTCAATACAACAAGGCGTGGTCTGTGTAAGCAATCCTGCTGTTCAGTGCTTCCTGAGAGATGAATATGTACAAGAACACACATCTATGATATTGTATTATTTGCTTTTACGAAGGAAAAGCAACCGACTTACTTAACCGATTTTCTCTCATCGTACTGATGGATTATGGATAGGGATGGATTTTGATTTTTTCCGCCTACTGTGGTAGTTCTTTCGTCCTCTAGAGCTATCGCATGCAACCTGACGTCCACTAGATTTTGCATACGAGGGGCAGCCTTCCAACAAGAAATTGCTGAATGTTCACCCCTAATTCCTTGTCCGAGTTTTACTTGCGGCTTTGACAGGTTTTTCGATCAGGCAAAGTCCCCGGACGGCCCGGCCCGCACAGGGCCAGGAGAAGGGAGGGAGGGAGTTCTGCCTATCGTACGCGGAGTGCATCGCTGCTGCTTCCTTTGCGCTCAATAAAATGACTAACACAGGTGAGAGGGAGGGCACGGTGGGCGAGGACAAGGTGAAGAACACGGTAGAGGTGGTTTCCGGCAAAGGAAGGCTTACACGAGGAGGAGGCATTGAGCCGCGACCCTTCAAAAGAGGTCTTTGGCAGTCATCATTCAAATTACTCTCAGACAAAATCACTAAAAAATTAACCCTGGCTTTAATTTCTGTTAAATGACATGTTTCAGTGATTGCATTTGTTGAGATTCAATGATTACTTTCATATTTAATGGTCGCAGTAATTCAAGTGGAGGCTACTGTTGACATCAGGGTGCTTTGAGTAGAACTTGTGATATTTCTATGCTTTCTATTTTACTATACTTTCATGACTTGCAGTGTTACATCTTACTCTTTTCGTAGCAGGTGCATCATTCTCCTCATTCCTCTTTTTCTTCCCCCTTTCCCTTTTTCCTCCTGCCTTCTCTTCTTCCTCTTCCTCCTTCTTCCCTCGTCCCCCATACCACTCCCACCAGCAGGAGCGCCCCCACAGTTTCGGCCAGGAATGTGACAAAGATTACATACCCCCTTCTCCATGCCTCCCCTGCGGGCACTCGTAGAAGGGAGGGAGGGACGGCGGGAAGGAGGGCGGGGGGGAGGGGGTGCCAGTCGTCTTGATCATTATGGCGGACCCCGAGCCAGGGGAGGGGAATGGGGAGGAAGGAGAAAGGGTGGGAATGGTCGAGGGAGGGGAGAGGGTAGCGAAGGTGGAGGGGGAGGGAGAAGGAGAGGGAGACGAGGGAAGGGACGGGAGAAGGGAGGGAGGAAAGGTGAAAGAGGAGGGCGATGCAGTGCTGGGAGGAATGGGAGTAAGGCCTTTCTACATCGATAGGCCCGGGAGCTGTGAGAAGGAGAGGGCGAAAGAAGGGGGGGAGGGAAGGAGGGAGGGAGGGGGGGAAGAAATTGTGGCGTTCCGACAATTGGTACGTGTCGATGGAGGCGCCTTGGGGCAATTGAAACAGGAGGAGGAGGAGGAGGAGGAGGGATGAAGAGGAATATTCTGGAAGGAGTAGTGGACTTCGCGGTGCAATCCTGGAGGGCCTGGCGCCGTAACGGTGAGGGACGGAGCCAAGGAAGGAGGGGAGGACGGACAAAGGGACGTCGAGGGGCAGGTTAGGACGCGGGCCGTGGCCTTAAATGCAGGGGAAGGAGTATTCGGGCAGTAAGATGAAAAGGTAGCAGAAAGTATGTAGCCTAGCAACGATCGTTTCGGCTTTTCCTCCTTCTTTTCCTCCTTCTTTTGCTCCTCTGTCTCGTCTTGTGGCATGAGGAAAGGGAATAAACTTTCCTCTTCCATCTCAATTGCCTCCGTCACATGGTACCACAACAGCTCCCCTCCCTGCTTCCCTTCCTCTTCCTTGTCCTCGCTCCACTCTAGTATTTGCCGTTCGACCGTTGGGCGCAACGCCGATGGGATGCGGCTGCACTGTTTCAGAAAGGGTAAGGAAGAAGGGAGAGTGGCTTGGGGTGCAAGTGTATGAAGGAGTGATAGGAGGGAGGCTTGTTGCGGTGGGGTTGATGGTACGTGGGTAGAGAAGGACGCGGACGGAGAGAGGGCAAAGAAAAGGTGGAGGCCTGGAGGCACAGTGGTCCATGCAGAGGAGGACATGGAAGAAGCATTAGTTGAGAGGTGAATGATCCCCAAGCGCGCCACGCCGGCCTCCCCAACCGCGGCCAGGGGAGGTAAGAGGGGTAGGTCGACGTGCGCAGCCTCGTGGCAGAACGCAGAGGCAGACACGACTCGGTGGAGCAGCAGATGAAAAAGGGCGTGGAAAAGCAGCAAGAAAGGCGGCATAAAAAATCTAATTCTCGATGTGCTGGTGCCACTGACCCTGTGGGAGGCCATACTGGCGCTGTGTGTGACATTTAAAGTGTGAGTGCATCTACAGTGGTGTGCTTGAGTGTGGAGGTGGAACCGAGCATCATGATGAAGTCTCCTAGTGTAGCGTGTTTTGGCGACTGGTGCGTTTGTATAGGAAGCCCTGAGGATGGGGCACTCAGAGGACATGGAACCACACCTACAACAGTTTGAATTCTATTTGTTGTGGCATGACTTACACGACACAGCTGCATGTCCTTGCCCTTGTAATGCTCACAAGCAACGCTTTCCTCCTGTAAACCTCCCCCCTCTTTAGGCCCCTTGCCCCGTCGTCATGTCCTCCCCAACCGCCTGCCCCCTCCCTCAACTCCACCATGCCGCCCTTCCTATTGTGGACTTCTCCAATACTGACGAGGCTCCGTCACTTCTGTATAAAGCCTGCAAGGAATTTGGTTTTTTTTACCTCGTCAATCACGGCGTGCCCCAGAGCCTTATCGACGACATGTTGGCCCAGTCCAAGGTATTTGCACGAAACGGCTAGCCTTTTCGACCTGCCCTCAATTTGTTCCACCCTTTCATTGTCATATCAGTTCCATTCCTTCTCCCGTTTATCATCTATCACGCCACTCAAATCACCACTCCCTCCCTCCCTCCACTTCCCCCCTCCCCGATTGACCAATCACAGGCCTTCTTTTCCCTTCCCCTCTCCGCCAAAAAAGAGCTCTCCGCCTCCCTCAACAAAATAAATCGCGGTTATACGGGCTTTGAAGAAGAGACCCTCGATCCGGCATTGCAGAAAGGAAAGGGGGACACGAAAGAAGGTTATTATATAGGGAGGGAAGTCCCAGCGGAGAGCGAGGAGGCCAAGGCGTTTCCTCTGCACGGACCCAACGTCTGGCCGGCAAAGGAAGTGCTCCCGTTATGGAGAGGTACAGAAAAGGGGCGAAAATGAAGAGGGATGGGAACAAAAAGACGGAATTAATGGGAGAAGAGGATGTCACAAGTGGAAGGGGAAGGGATGACTTACTCACACCCTTCTCCTTCCTATCGCCAGCTTTCCTCTCGTAAGGAAGGCAAAAAAATCGCCCATTCAAATCTGACATATGCCTTTCCATTAATCTTTCTCTCGCACCTTCGCCCTCTTCTCCTCAGATACCATGACCTCGTATTTCGCAGCGCTCTCCTCCCTGGGGCTCCAGACCGTCCACCTTCTCCTTCGCTCCCTCCATCTTCCCGAAAGCGCTTTTGATGCCAATTTTACGCGCCCCATGGCCGCCTTGCGATTGTTGCATTACTCACCTCAGGTAACAAGCCCCTTCTCCCTCCCTGCTTCCCTCCCTCCGTCCCTGCTATAGTCTTTCAAACGTTTTAGTAAACCATCTGACCTGAGCTCTCCTCCTGCTAATAATACCCTTCCCACCCTCCCTCCCTCTCTCCTTCCCTTCCTCTCTCCGTCCTATCAGGCCTCTAACCCGTCTGAAGGCATCTTTGCCGCAGGTGCCCACTCGGACTACGGTATGTTCACCTTCCTGATCACTGACGGGACGCCTGGGCTGCAGGTCTGGAGGGAGGGAGGGAAGGAGGGAGGGAGGGATGGAGGGGGCATATGGCAGGATGTACCGGCGGTAGAGGGGGCGTTCATTGTGAATCTAGGCGATATGCTCCAGCGCTGGACCAACGATGTGTTTCGATCCACCAAGCACCGGGTACTGATCAAGGGGGGAGGGAGGGAGGGAGGGAGGGAGGGCGGGCGTTATAGTGCCCCTTTCTTTTATGAGCCGAATTTTGATACGCTTGTGGAGTGCTTGCCCGGGTTCGAGGGGGAGAAGGGGGAAAGACGATATGCACCAGTTAAAAGTGGGGAGTATCTACTCGGGAAGTACAGACAGACCCACAAGGACTTCGTGGAGGGGAAGCCGAAGCCGAAGCAGGAGGAGGAGGGGGGAGGAGAGGGAGGGGGGAAATAACCTTGGAAAATAAAGAAAAATAACAGACGATTGAATCGTGATTCGTAGCAAGGGGGGTTATGATATATTTTGCCTATGTTGGTTTCATTTCTGAGAGCCTGTTTTACTGTGAATGACAACCGCCCTGATTTCGAGACCAAGAACCAGAAAATTTAGAAATTTCCTGCAGGGGCACGGCTGCAGCAGAACTTGTGGGTCTCACCGGGTATATTTTGCTCGGGGGAGGAGTAGGAGTAGGAATAAGAGGGCAAGAAGGGAGCGTTATATGTCAGGGATACTTAGGGAGGCAACGTCATCAAGCAGGGTAGGCTCAATGATGCAAACCAACTGAAGGAAGAGCATGACAAGCAGGGCGAACAGTTCATGGCCATGTGGCCAATTCGGTGTAAGAGGCTATAGAATAAGTCCATAATCCCCTCCGTATGAAGAACAATAACCACACACTCTCGGTCTCATAATAGTCGCCTGCGAAAGGCACAATTTTAGTCGTGATGGGGCATGTGAGTCGCCGGTGGAGAAGTACTTCCGAGGGCTTGTGAGAGGAGGTATCGAAGCAGGACTTTGTGTGCTATAGTGCTCAATGTAAGAGAAAAGCGAACAAAATATATCAACGGAGAGGAAGAGAGTTATAAAATTGCTCTTTATGGAGTTCTCCGACTCGTTCGTCATAATCTTATAACCGTCTATCACCGTGCCGTATCATACGAGATAGTGGTATTTACACTTCGGCAACAGCACCCTTTTCTTCACCCTCACTCATCCATGGTCCCGGTACAGTATCCTCCGGAGTCTCAAACACGAGAACTATAGGGGCTAGAACCTCATCAGGATTCGGGCCGATCATGGTCGCGGGCTGCAAGTACTTTCTTTCCACCACGTACACGAATTCTTCATAGCTTAACACCTTTTCCCCCACGGTCGTACAAAACGGCTCCTTAACCCCTTCGTTTCCCCCTCCCTCCCTCTCTCCAGATGGAGGAGGTCGGCGATCACAGGCGTCACGGGTGAGCGTGACTGCGTACAAGTCGTTGGCATCAGGCAAGGCTGGGAGGTACCAATTGGCACTGCCCTCTGTAGTAGGAGAAGGAAGGTTGGGGTTAGGTGGGAGGGAGAGGGATTGATGAAAAGGAGGTAGAGGATCAGTGCGATGATTCCCCAATGTCTGGAATGAAAGCGGCAACAAACACTTGACGGATGATGTAGGCCAGACAAGAGGGACAAGAAGCCATATGACTGAAAAACAGCAAGGGACTAAGGAAAGTATCTAGATACCGACAAAGTTTCAGACATACCCAATGCGTCAGCGCTGTAATTAACAGTGCGCCCCGGTTTCTGAGGCTCCAAAATGGATGTCATGAAAATGTTGGAGTAGGTGACTTTTTGCAAACGCACTTGATTGGCACCCACGAAGACGAAAGAGCGGTTTCGCGGGAAGGTGATGTCTGCGTAGTCAATTTTGCCCGTATCCGGGAGGGCGAGGAAGCTGTAGAGGCAGTCGCGAGAGAAAAAGCCGCAGGTAGCGATCCCAGAGAGATTCCTGAGGAGAGAGGGGAGAAAGGAGGAGAGATATAACTTGTAGATTCAAGGCAATGAAATAAAAGACATAATATACACGTACATAGACACTGTGATACACAAATATAATAATAATATCAAATTTCGATATTGTGCCACACGCAACCAGTGACCTTTCCGTCCTCCCTCTCTCCCCCTTTCCTTACCACGCCTTTACATTCTCCGCTATCGGGTAGTAGTCCGGCTCAGTAAGGCACCGTCCCGTATCCGGCAACACATGCTCCATTTCCCAGCGCGCATGCAGCTTCGCTCCTCGACTTTTGTCCATGTATGAAATGACCGAGTCCTCCAGCGCGGCTAACGATGGAAGTAGGTACTCTTCGTCGTCACCCGTACCACGTGGACGAAGAGGAGGGGTGGTGAGAGGCTCGCGGGGCTGGTTAACGAGATCGTCCTGCTGGAGGTAGCGGTGGTGGTGGTCCTCCTGCTGGTGCTGCTTGTGCTGCTGCTCTTTCCCCAGCTCGTGCTGCTGCTGTACTGGACGGAGAGAAGGAAGGGTAGACTTGTGCCGCAGCATGTAAAAGGGATAAGACGAGAAGTAGTAGGGCTCGACGGCAGTTCGATTCAACGGCTGGGACACACGGAAGTTAATCACGAACGCATCGCTTCTATCCACGACCCATGGCAAGCGAAAGTTACGAAAGTATGCCTTTTCTGCCGACACCACGTCTAAGTTCATGGCCGCCTCCGGCCATCCTGCAGACCGAAACGCTTCGTGAGCCTCCCGTGCCGTGGCCCCGTCTGCAGTGCTTACAAACAAGGCAGTTTTGCAGAATGGTGACTCATCGTCCTCCACCCCCTCTTTCTTCGTGACTGCCCTCTTTCCCATATCTCCACGTATACATCCCTCCCTCCACATAATTCCGGATGCCTTGCCCGTTGTATTAAATGTCAGGTTGTTGTCGGGATCGGCGAGTTCAACGGCTGGGAGCCAGGCTTGGGGCCGGAAACGGAAGCCCGTGTAGGAACGAAGGGAAAAGTACTTGACAGGTGGGGGTGTGCAGAAAAGACCAACGACAGCATCACGCGGGCCGAGGACAAATGAGAAATTGCAGAGGCCTGGTCCGTAGGGTGTGTTGACGCCGGAGGTGATAGCGCACAGGGCTGGAGGGTTTATCTCCTGGCCGTCAAACGCCACTGTTCGATAGTGCATATATATTAGGAATAAACGAGTCAACGAGCTGCTAATCTTAAAACGCCTATCTCCCGTCTCCCATACTCTCGACCCCCTATCCACGCACCTAATCCATATCGTCCCGCCGGCTGCGCAAAATCTGGGAAGGAGAGCGAGCCTGGTAAAATCTCGTAGGTGTCTTCCAGCTGCTTCAGTGCCTTGAGTGTGTAACGCGCCCTTTCCGCCTCGGTCGTGTCGCATTTCGTGGTCTGCAAGCCGTACGCTTGAGGAGCTACCAACGCGTAAAGGAGCCACAGGCACAATGGGAGGACTTGCATCTTGCCCATTCTATGTGGGGGGTAATTGGGGAAGGGTTACAAGGTGGTTTGCACTGCATTTGCGCTTCGAAGAACACGGAAAAAAAAGCGCCGCCACACTTTCGAAGGGCATCACTCGTAGGAGATGTATTGAGAAAATATCTGCGTAGATGCACTGGCCAGTGGCGCTGTAGAAGGTGGTGGGATGACGAATTGCATTGCACAGATGGAATGATGACGACTGCGCTGGCCTAGGGTCTGCCTTAATTTTAAACCTGGCAACGATGCTAGGTACCCGACGGCACTGCTGAAGACTTGTGCGTTACGTGAGTGTATATATTGCTGGAGATATTGCCTTTTTTGCAGTTAATGTTAATTGACATTAATATGAAAGCCGCCGCGCCATTACAGCTCCTTCCGCGACCGTGCTTTTTGGCCATATCACAATATCACAAATGTTCTGTACGTAGAGCCCACCGGCCTTTTCCGATGACTCCTCCACACATTCCCGTAAAAAGTGCCATTGATCCCGTGTTGTTGCTTCTTCAGGGGATGAGATGGATGTTGGCTCTGACTCGGTCGTTGTTTCGATTTATATTACATACAACGTCAATGGGGATAGGAGGTCGTACCGATGCAAGTGACTATCTTGATTGATTCGCACTTTATTCAAAATACACAGGAATGGTAGATACAGGTTTACCACCGACGCTACCACCACAGCAGCAGCAGCGGTATCATCAGCATCGGCAGCCGCAGCCACAGGTGCATGTCCAGCAGCAGCCGCCGCTCCAACCTCGATGCACGGCCTATGGCAAGCCTCTCTCTCCCTCCCCTTCTGCTGGACCCCTCCTCCTTGCCCTCCTCGCCCAATCCCTCTCCGTCCTACGGCTTATAGAGACCACACGTACTCAAACCGAGGCCGCTGAAGAGGTATGCTGCCTGAATGCGTGGATATCCCCGTTTAGTTCATTTTCGCTTGCTCACTTATTCTCACCTCCCTTTTTTAGGAAACGCGGCATGAGGAGGCTCTTGCTGTCGCCGCGGCAGACGTCTTGCACGTAGCAGCAGCACAAGCAGGAGGAGGGGAAGTGGAGGGCGGAGAGCAGGGAGGAGATGGGGAGGTCCAATTTGTGGGGTTTGCGCCTCTTGGAGGAGGAGGAGGGGTAGGAGGAGGAGGAGTACCCCCAGCGATGGCGATGCTATTACAGCACCAGCAGGAGCAGGATCAGGAAGGAGGAGGGCGGAAGGAGCTGAGTCGGCTGGTCATGTCGGTGATAAAGGTAAGGGCGAGGGAATGTGGGAGGGAGGGCGGATATGCTTCGTTGTGAGATGCATATACATGTCTATACACCCACGCTCAGACTTTTAAAATAGATGTTGTTTTTTCATAATTGCTATCACTGTATACATTATTGCTACCACAGATCTGTCAAAAGAGCCTCGCCACCCTAGCACCTTACGTGGCATCAAACGAGTCCTCCTCTTCTTCCTTCTCCTCCACCTTCTCCTCTCCTTCCTTTTCAACCGCTCAATCCTACCACCGCTTAGGAGGAAGACAGGGGTGGAGCACCAGCAGCAATAGCAGCGACACCAGCAGCAGTAACAGCAACAATAGAAATAACATTATCGGAGGAGGAGGTAGTGAGGGAGGAAAGAGGGGAATCACTCCCTTCATGGCGTTCGAAGGCGAGGAGGAACAGGCCTGCCTCGTCCAGCTGTTGGTACGTCTATGCGCTGTCCCTCCCTCCCTCCCTCCCTCCCTCCCTCCCTCCCTCTCTCCCTCCCTCCCGCCCTCCTCCCTTCCTTTCTTCCCTGCCTTTCTCCCAGCTCCCTCATCTCTTCGTGCGTCATCAGCCTCTGACCTTCCCTCCCTCCTTCCTTCCCTCCCCCCCCTCCTCTCTCTCCCTAGGGTTGTGTTTCTCGTGCCGGTCAAGTCCTGCAGATGTTGAGGCGCGAAGAAGCGAACTATTTCGGGGTTTGCTCCAAGGGCCTTTACCTGCGCGAGATCCGCCTGCTCGAGGTACGCGACATCCCTTCCCTCCTTCCCTTCCTTCTCCCCTTCCCTTCTATAACTCACACCGCCACACCCTTCCCTCCCTCCCTCCCCTCCCTCCCTCCCTCCCTCTTTCAGAGTGGGATTGGTCCACTTTTGCGTCGCATGGCCCGAGCAACGAAGAAGAGGAGGGAAAAGGCTAATGCTAAGGGGGAGGTGCGGCAGCAACTGCTGAAGGGTGACGAGAAGGAGGAGGAGGAGGAGGAGGAGGAGGGAGGAAAGGGGATGGGTGTTAAGGGTCGGGGAGGAGAAAGAGGAGGAGGAGGAGGGAAGGAGGGAGGGATTGAGCACCCGACGGCAAGATTGTTCTGGGCGAAACACTTTGAATGTACGTTCTATCTCCCTCTCTCCCTCCCTCCATCCCTCCTTCCCTCCCTCCCCGCTCTATCCCTGCTCTCATTCTCACGGGCAGCCTCGTTGACCCCTCCCTCCCTCCCTCCCTTCTTCAGGCCATGATGAGGTGTACTGGCCGCGGTTTGTCGCAGCTTTTGAGAAGGAGTGGGGCCATCACCCTCAGGAAGCTTACGATCGATTCAAGAAGGTAGGGAGGGAGGGCGGGTGGGAGGGAGGGAGGGCAGGGAGGGTAATGGGCTGCATGGCATTCAACTCCAGAGAAAGATATCTGACTCTTCCGTCCCTCCTTCCTTCCCACCCCCCCCCCTCGCCGGTACCGCATTCACAGGCGGTTGTTCGCCCTCCTTGTCCTCTACCTGCTCCACTGACCCCTCCCATGAAGGAGGAGGGAGGGAGGGAGGACGCGGGGGAGGGCGGGCTTGGGGAGGGCATGGTGTCCTTGGAGACGTACAACCGCTTGACGAAAAGCGCCGGGGGGTTGTACGAGCTGTTCCAGAAGGAGGCAGACCCGGGTAGGGAGGGAGGGAGGGAGGGAGGGAGGGAGGGAGAGGTTTTGATGACCCGTTGCCGTTTCCAACCGAAATGGCGTTTGCTGCAGGCGTGTCTCGATTTCTGAACTCCCTCCCCTCCCTCCCTCCCTCCCTCTCCCCCTCCCTCGTAGCCACGCTGGTGTACGTGATGGGGACAGTGGAAGATGATGCGCATGGGCCAAGATCAACGTTTTCGCCGTATGTACTGCGTTCGTTCTTGGGGTATGTGATCAAGCAGGTAGGTAGGTAGGGAGGGAGGGAGGGAGGGAGGGAG